>Ga0194119_10003046_pt1 | contig 27346 bp, 21 predicted proteins | sample TA2MahC100mmetaG_FD_148620 | JGI IMG/M metagenome (GOLD analysis project Ga0194119, IMG submission 148620) | Freshwater microbial communities from Lake Tanganyika, Tanzania - TA2015018 Mahale Deep Cast 100m | ecosystem: Environmental > Aquatic > Freshwater > Lake | place: Tanzania: Lake...
TTTAGCGCAAGCGATTTCTTGGACGGCAAACGGATGGCCGGTAGGGCGAGACCGTCCCGGCGAGCCGATTGACGAGCTTGGAACACGTGTGATTCGGCTCGCTGGGGACAGGCTCGCCCTACCGAAAGAGGACCGAAGAGGGATTCAAATCGCGCAGGCTTTCTTGACCTTGCTGGCGCCGGCCTGTAAGCAATGGGGCAGCCTTACGCGGCGGTGCTGACGGTGGCGCCGGCCAATCGCGAATGAAATTCCTCTACTTGATCTGGAGCAATCTGAAACGCAGGAAACTGCGGACGATCCTCACCGTGCTCTCGATCCTCGTCGCCTTCGTGCTCTACGGGTTCCTGTGCGCCATTGGCGAGGCCCTGGTCGGCGGAGTGAACGTCACGGCGGCGGATCGCTTGATCGTTCGCCATCGCGTTTCGCTGACGCAATTGTTGCCTGGGTCGTACCAGGACCGGATCGCGCGCGTTCCGGGCGTGGCCAAGGTCACGCACGCGACATGGTTTGGGGGCATTTACCAGGATCCGAAAAACTTTTTTGCGCAAATGCCGGTCGAACCGGAGGAGCATCTCGATCTTTACCCGGAATTCATCCTGCCGGAGGACCAGAAGAACGCCTGGCTCCAAACGCGGACAGGCGCGATCGTGGGCCGGAAATCAGCGGAAAAGTTCGGCTGGAAGATCGGCGATCGCATTCCAATCCAGGCCACGATCTGGGTCAAGGAAGGCGGCCAGCGAACCTGGGAATTCGATCTGGTCGGGATTTACGACGGCGCGAAGAAGGGCACAGACACCACCTCGCTTTACTTCCGCTACGATTACTTTGATGAGGCGCGCGCCTTCGCGAAGGGCACGGTGGGCTGGTACATCGTGCGCGTCGCTGATCCCAACAAGGCGGCGGACGCGGCGAAACTGATCGACAACGAATTCATGAATTCGCCGGCGGAGACCAAAGCGGAAACGGAGGGCGCCTTCGTGCAAGGTTTCGCCAAGCAGGTTGGAAACGTGGGCGCGATCTTGACGGCCATTTTGAGCGCCGTGTTCTTCACGATTTTGCTCGTGGCCGGCAACACCATGGCTCAAGCGGTGCGCGAGCGGACGGAGGAGCTGGCCGTGCTCAAAGCGCTGGGTTTCACGAACGGCCAAGTGCTGGGCATTGTGCTAACCGAGTCTTGCGTGCTGGCCGCCCTGGGAGGCGGGCTTGGTCTGGGGCTGGCGTGGATTGCCATTTCCCAAGGTGATCCCACGGGAGGAGCTTTCCCGATGTTTCACTTGCCGACAAAGGACCTGGGCATCGGATTCGTCTTGGTCGGGGCGCTTGGGGCGATCGCGGGTTTGTTTCCCGCGCTTCAAGCCATGCGGCTGCGCATCGCCGAGGCTCTGAGGAGGATGTGACATGACCAATCCGCTCAATTGGTTTTCGCAGATCATTTCTGTGGTGACGTTTGGGATTCTCACCGTGCCGCAGCGGAAAGGGTCGGCGGCCGCTTCGGTGTTTGGCACGGCCGGCGTGGTGGGGGTGCTCGTGGGAGTGCTCTCGATCGCGCAAGGCTTTCGCGCGGTCATGAAGAACACCGGGGATCCGAGCGTGGCCATGGTCATGCGCAGCGGTTCGGACAGCGAAATGATGAGCGTTTTGGGCGGGAACGAAGCGCGCATCATCGCGGATTTTCCAGGCGTCGCGCGCGGCGCGGAGGGCCCGCTGGCGTCGGCGGAGCTGTTCGTGGTCATCAACCTGCCGAAGCGGTCCACGGGGACCGACGCCAACGTGCCGTTGCGCGGGGTCGAACCCGCGGCCTTCCAGGTTCATAGCGCGATCCAGATCATCGACGGGCGGAAGTTTGACACGGGGCGCAACGAAATCATCGTCGGAGTCGGGGCGTTGGGAGAATTCGCCGGACTCAATCTGGGGTCGAAGCTGAGCGTGGGGCGGAATGAATGGACGGTGGTCGGGATTTTCACAGCGAACGGCGGCATTGCCGAGTCGGAAATCTGGACCGACGCCACCGTCCTGCAAGGCGCTTATCAGGGCGGCAACTCGTTCCAATCCGTCTTTGTCCGGCTCAATTCGCCGGGCGCATTTCAGGAATTCAAAGACGCGCTGACGTCCGATCCGCGGGTGAACGTCAAGGTCGTTCGCCAGAACGAATATTACGCCGAACAATCCACGATCCTCTATAATTTGATCACGGGCCTCGGTTCTTTGATCGCGGCGCTCATGGCCGTCGGCGCCATTTTCGGGGCTTTGAACACGATGTACACCGCCGTGGCCTCCCGGACGCGGGAGATCGCGACGCTGCGCGCGCTGGGGTTCAGGAGCGGTCCCGTCGTGATTTCGGTTTTGATCGAATCGTTGATCCTCTCGTTGCTCGGCGGGGCGATTGGCGCGGCGCTGGCCTATTTCGCGTTCGACGGATTCCGGACTTCGACGTTGAACTGGCAAAGCTTCAGCCAGGTGACTTTTGCGTTTGACGTGACGCAGCAGCTTTTGGTGCAAGGGGCGGTGTATGCTGCCGTGATCGGCTTGTTCGGCGGGTTGTTCCCGGCGATCCGCGCGGCGCGTTTGCCCGTCGCCTCGGCGTTGCGGGAACTGTAGGGCGGTAGGGCGGCCGGATGACCGTCTCGGCGAGCCGATCGACGCGCTTGGATACGTCTGTCTCGGCTCGCTGAGAACAGGTTCGCCATCGCGAGTATGGACAGTTCCCACGGTCTCTCATGTTTTAGGGTCAAGACCTACCTTCGCCGGGCCGGAGAGCTGCTGTTAGAATGCTCACGGGAAACGATTCGCGTTTTCGACGCGGCCGTTACCGCAGGAAAGAGCATATGAAGAATCACGCAAACTCAAAGGCGCAACGGCTGGTTGCTTTGTGCGCCGCAACCACACTGCTGGCCCTCCCAACGATCGCGCTCGGTCGAACCTCTGCCGCCGCGAACTCCAATCCGGAAGGCGGCCTGATCCTGGCGGAAAGGTCCTTCACTAATAGGACGGCCAACGCTCGCTCACTGCATGGGCAGTTCGAGCTTCACGCGCTCGCCTTTGCGCAGCACGGTCACTGGAATCCGGGCGCCCGGCATGCGGTTTTGCACCAGGTAACCGAGCAATTGGCTTTCGCTGAAACGGTCGCTCCGGCCGTCCACCTCGATCAGGACATCGCCCTTCAAGAATCCCGCGCGCTTTGCCGCGGCATGCTCGCCGTACTCACCGACGTGCTCGGCGATCAGTCCCAGTTGTTTGTCCGTGAGATTCGATTTTCGGCGATCTTCCTCCGGCAGTTCGCGCAAACAACAAACCGCCTGCGGCCATGCGCCGAAGGTCCCATGAGGTGGCCCGCCAGGAAATGTCCGCTTTCTTCTTCCACCCTTCCGCCAGCGCGAGGTTGAGGACAGTCTTCTGTCCCGCGCGCAGGACCTCCGCTTTGAGCGTTCCTTGAGCGGGCGCATTGTGCAACACCCATTGCACATCCGCAATGGAGAGCATCGGCTGGCTCTGCAGCGTGAGAATCTCGTCGCCCGCCCTGAAGCCGGCCTTTTCCGCCGCCGAGCCGCCGGCCACTCGCGCGACCGTCGATTTTTCTTGCGGGTTGAGTTCGAGACCGACGACGCCGGGAATCGGCCAGGCGTAAAGCACTTCATCCGGGATCGACTTCTGGTCGCTTCGGTAAAGTCGAAATTCCGCGTCCCGCACCTGATGGCAGTGCACGCAGCTTTGGACGACTTTGCCTTCGTAATCGAGTTTCTCTGCATACTTGCCCTGCAGGAACGGGTATTCGATCGGCACCTTGAAGCGCGGGGCCGGCCCGCGTTTTCCGGCCAGCGACGCTTTGTTGGCGGGAAAACCTCTGTGCATTTCCAAAGCCGCGGCGAGCGCCTTTCGGAAGCCTTCCATGGACATGTCCTTCATCGCGTCCTTGCGATCGGACCGCGAGCCGAAACGCCCATAGAGCGTGCCGTCCGGGTTCATGAAAAACGCGGCGAAGGTGAGGTCGAAGTCAAACTGGAATTGCGCCAGATCAAGCGTGTTGGCCTGGACCAATCAGACGCAAACGAACCGGTCCATCAAATCTCGAACCTGCGGATCGCGACGAACAACCTGTTCGTCAAAACTTCGGCAATCCACTCACGGGATGCACCGGAGAACAACGAGCAGCGGCTTGCCGGTTCGTTTCGCTTCCTCCGTGCCTTTGCCTAGATCGTTATAGACCCAATCACCCTGGGCCTGGACTTGAGTGCGGTCATCCAAAACGCGTTGCCGCCGGTCTTCGGCCGCGAAAGCGGTCAGTGAAGTTAGAATTAGAGAACCCAAGATGATTCCGGTGATGTGTCTCATAGAATGATTTATGATCTGATGCGTGCCGGAATTAGACGCGATGGTTCGGCCAGGATTCAAGCGTTTTCAGCGCCCGCCCGTTTCCAACTCTTCCACCGCTTCCGCCATGGGCTTCATTTTCAGAAAGCAAAACTTCCCCTAAAGTTTTCCCCAGGCGGGCCGATTATCCAGGCATCGGCAGCGGTAGTTAGTCTATCGCACAGGATAACGGAAGACGCCTGCAACGAAGGTTTTCCACCGACATGGATGTCGGTTAACTCTTAGACAAAAGGACTTGTCTTATGGCTGTTGTGATCAACACCAATGTGTCAGCAATGAATTCGTCTCGATTGCTGAACGCCTCCACTACCTCCCTCACCAAATCCCTGGTCCGGTTGGCGTCGGGTACACGCATCGTGTCCCCGGAAGACGACGCCGCCGGGATGGCTCAATCGGTCAAGTTCGACGCCCAGATCAACCGCAACTCGGCGGCGAACATCAACGTCCAGAACGCGGTGAGCTTCAGCCAGACCCAGGACGGGTTTCTGCAAAAGGTGCAGAAGTCGCTGGATCGGATGAGCGAATTGTCGGTGCTGTCGCAGGACACGACCAAGACCAACTCGGATTTGTCGAACTACAACGCGGAATTTGTCCAGTTGCAGAGCTACATCAGCGACATCACGAGCAAGCAGTTCAACGGCGTGAGCTTGTTTGCCAGCACGGGGCTGGGGGTCACGGTCAACAGCGACGCGGTGACCTTCGGGATGAACCAGGCGGATTTGGCCGGGGCGACCTCCACGGGCGTGTTGAATGCCTACAGCGGCATTTCGATCTCGACCTCGACAGCGGCGTATTCGGCGCTGAACCAGATCAAGACGGCGATTCAGGCGCTGGCGAACATGCGGGCGAATGTGGGCGCCAACCTGCAGCGGCTGAACCTGACGAGCGAGCAGTTGGTGATCCTGAACGAGAATCTCTCGGCGGCCAACAGCCGGATCAAGGACGTGGATGTGGCGCAAGAGAGCACGGAGTTTGCGAAGTACAACATCCTGGTGCAATCGGGCACGGCGATGTTGGCGCAGGCGAACTTGCTCCCGCAATCCGCGCTCCGGTTGCTCGGCGGTTAGAGCGCTTCACGCACTGGTCAATCCAGTGTTTATTCTCCAGGCGGCACTTCGTAGTGCCGCCTGTTTTGTTTCTGAAACGATCCCCCTACTCTTTGTCCTTCCTTATCAAAGCTCGAAACACGCCTTGAATCACCAGTTCCTCGGAGGGGATGAGTTCGGGATACTTGGGGTTCTCCGCTTTGAGGAACGGCTTGCCGTTCTTGAGCAGAAACGTTTTCAACGTGCTTTTGCGGTCGATGAGCGCAGCCACAATCTGGCCCGGGCGCGGCTCCGCTCCGTGTTCCAAAATCACGATGTCGCCATCACAAATGTGCCGGCCGATCATCGAATCGCCGGCGACGCGCAGGGCAAAAGTGTTTCGTGTGGGCTTGAAACCGACGGATTCAATCGTCACCGGGACGCACTCTCCAGCCTCTTGCTCGCGCTCGCGCCCGAAGCCGGCAGGAATGGAACCAAAGAGAGGAATTTCCACCGCCGCTTGCCGCAGAGAGCGCGCGCCGTCCGCGAGCCGAAGCGACCGTGCTTTCCCGGTTTGCACAGCCAGCACGCCCTTCTTCACCAGGGCGCGGACGTGGCAGACCACGGCAGTTTTGCTGGCGAAGCCGAAGTGCTGAGCGATCTCTCGTTGGCTGGGGCAAGGACGACCGGCCGCTACTTCCGTTTCGATGAAGTTCCGGATGGCTTGTTGCTGACCGGTCAACGCTCTCATACTGACCAAATGGACAGTATTTCGGCGATGGTGTCAATTCAATGCAGAACTGCGTTCGTCGGACGCAGGACAGGTTTCGAGCGGCTTCACGGCTCTCTCGGGTGCTTTCCTACTTGAGCAATTCTTCCGCGATCTGCACCGCGTTCAAGGCTGCGCCTTTCAGCAATTGATCCCCGGAAACCCAGAAGCACAGGCCATTGTCGAGTGCGCAGTCCTGCCGAATGCGGCCCACCTGGCAATTATCCTTCTCCGCGACGTAGAGCGGCAGCGGATACTCCGTCTTTTCGGGCGTGTCCACCACATCCAGGCCGGGAGCCTTCGACAATACTTCGCGCGCCGCATCGGCCGTCACCGGTTTTTCAAACTCCGCGCTCACCGCCACGGAATGCGCGCGATACACCGGCACGCGAACGCACGTCACGCTGGCGCGGAACGCGGGATGATGCATGATCTTTCGGCCTTCATTCTGCATTTTCATCTCTTCTTTGGTGTAGCCGGACGGCAGGAAGGAATCGACGTGCGGCAAGACATTGAACGCGATCTGATGCGGATACACTTCTTTGGTGACCGTTTGGCCGTTGACGACTTGCGCGACCTGGCGTTGGAGTTCCTCGATCCCTTTGGCGCCCGTGCCGGAGACGGCCTGATAGCTCGAAGCGAGAATCCGATTCACGTTGAAGGCCTGATGCAGCGGATAGAGCGCCATGAGCGTGATCGCGGTCGTGCAATTGGGATTGGCAATGATGCCCTTGTGCCATTTCACATCCTCGGCGTTGATCTCCGGAACCACCAGCGGAACTGAATCGTCCATTCGGAACGCGCTCGAGTTATCGATCACGACGCAGCCCGCTTTCGCCGCGATGGGCGCGAATTCCTTCGAGATGCTCCCGCCGGCGCTGAACAATGCGATATCGATGCCGGCAAACGCAGTTCGAGTCAGTTCCTGGACCGCGTTGGTCTCGCCCTTAAACTTGAGCCGCTTGCCCACCGAACGGGCCGAAGCGAGCAAAGTCAATTTGCCCACCGGGAAATTGCGTTTTTCCAGCGTCTTGATCATCTCGATGCCCACGGCGCCCGTGGCACCGACCACAGCAACATGCGGATTCCGGTTCATAAAAGGGGTGGAAATATAAGCATCGGCTCCGGAGTGTCAAACGGATCTATGGATTGACGGAGCGCGCTTCCAGGAACGCCTTCAGCTCCGCCGCCGCCTTGCCGCCAAAGCCGGGCACTTCGGCGATCTGCTCCACGGTTGCCAGCCGCAGCCGGTGCACCGAGCCGAATTTTTTCAAGAGCGCGGCTTTGCGTTGTTCGCCGATGCCTGGAAATTCATCCAGGATGCTCTCGGAGATTTTCTTGAGCCGCAGTTGGGCGTTGTAGGTGTTGGCGAATCGATGGGATTCATCGCGGACGCGCTGCAAGAGCTTCAACGCGCCGGAATCGTGGCTCAAGCGAAGCGGTTCGCTTTCGCCGGGCGTGTAAATCTCCTCGAATTCTTTGGCCAGTCCGAGGATCGGGATGTGGCTGAGGCCCAGCTCCGCCAACTCCGCGCACGCGGCATTCAATTGCCCCTTCCCGCCATCGATCAGGATTAAGTCGGGGAGGTTCTGCGTCTTGATCTTGGCGCTCGCCTTGCTGTTGCTGGAGTGTCGGCGTGCTGGAGTGTCGGAGTCTCGGGGTGGAGTGTTCGGGGCAGCTTCTGACCCTTTCCCCGATACTCCGATACTCCGATACTCCGTTCCAACCCCCTTCTCCTCCCCTGACTCGCGCAGCAACCGCGAATACCGCCTGCGAATGGTCTCGGCCATGCAAGCGAAGTCATCCTGACCCGTGACGGTTGTCATTTTGAAACGGCGATAATTTGCGCGATCCGGACGGCCTTGCTTGAAGCTGACCATCGACGCCACCGCGAACGTCCCGCTGATGTTGGAAATGTCGAAGCCTTCGATCCGCTGCGGCAGCCGGGGCAATTTCAATTTCCGCGTCAGTTCCGCCAGGTCGCGTTCCGGATCGATCGCGACGGGAAGTTTGTAGGGCAGCCGCGCGAACTTGTTCGTTTTTTTCGTCGTGCGCTGCAAGTCTCGCAGCAAGTCCCGCAATTGGGCCGCGTGCTCAAAGTCCAGCGCTGCCGACGCCTTTTTCATCTCCGCTTCCAACTCTGCCTCCATCTCCTGGGATTGGCCGTCGAGGAACTCGCAAGCCGCCTGGATCTGGAGGAGGTACTGTTCGCGGCTCACGTTGCCAATGCACGGTGCGGTGCAGTATTTGAGATTCGCGTAGAGGCAATGCGTGTAATCCGGCGCGGTCGGCGTCAAAGGCCGGCAGCCGCGCAAGTTGAATTTGCGGCGAATCATCGTGAGCGTGCGGCGCAAGGCTCCGGAGCTGGCGAACGGCCCGAAATAGCGCGCGCCGTCTTCCGGTTTGAGTCTCGTGAGCGTGAAGCGCGGGATGGGATCGTTCAGATTGACCTTCAGGAGGAGGAACCGCTTGTCGTCGCGAAAGCTGACGTTGTAGCGCGGATGAAATTCCTTGATCAACTTGCCTTCCAGAAGGATGGCCTCGGCCTCATTTCGGACAACATGGACGTCGAAATCATGAACCGCTTCGATCAACGCGTTGAGTTTCAAATCCCACCCCTGCCTCCGGGAAGGATGAAAGTATTGGCTCACCCGCTTCCGAAGATCGCGCGCCTTGCCTACGTAGATTACCGTGCCGAAGCGGTCCTTCATCAGATAGACGCCAGACTTGTGGGGCAACTGGCTCAACTTGTTGCGAATCTGATCCGAAGCAGGCACACGAATAGATTCCCGCAACCGATTTCCCCCGCAAAGTTTTTTTTGCCGGTCCCGGATTCCGAGCCACTGAATCCCATCCGCAGAAAACAGAGCGCACGGAAGCAAGGCAAAGAAGAAATCTGGAATTCTGGTGAGGACGCGTGTGGCCCACCAAAACGTGCTCAACCGCGACCCGAGTTATGAGCCTGGCCTCTTTGATTTGGCCTCCGTTCGCTCCGTGGCCTCGTGTTGAATTGCCGGCTCGGGAAGCGGGCGGAACGGCTGGAATTTGTCACGCGGCACTACGGCGGGTTGCAATTCGCTGGCCCGCGGGACGAACTCCTCGAGGGGAGGCGGCGATTCGAGATGGATGGGTCGGGCGGGCGTCATGTCGCTTTAGACGGAGTTTGTGTTCGAAAGCTCCAGGGGAGCTCCCCGAAGAGAACTCCCCTGCGTTTGGCTTACCACTTTGCTGCTTTACCCCGAGCCTGCCTCCGCGCTTTTCGCGTGGCGGCAGCTCTTGAGCGGCCACAGGTCATGTGCCGCAAACTCCATTCTCGCAGCAGTGGGACCATTCCTATTATGTAGCTAATGTCATCCGTCTCAGTCCATACGCACCATGCGTATCAATGTTGTATTAAACCGGTGGAGGCGTTCCTTCAACACGCGGGATGCTCTGGTGCTCGAGTTTCTCCAACCTCATCTGGCTGAGGCTCATTGCCATGCGGCCGCCCTTGCCGAGTCGCGCCAGAAATCCGAGTCCTTTTCCGGAGCGTTCGCTTCGATGCATCGGGGTCTGGTGGTTCTGGATGGAGAATGGCGCGCGCTGTGGATGACCAAGCGCGCCGAGCAATGGCTTTCCAACTTTTTCACACGGCCTCTCGTCGGGAACGAACTGCCGGCCGAACTGCACCGCTGGACTCAAAGCCGCCGTGCCTGGCAAAGGCAAAACGGCAACACCGGACTTCCAGCCCCGCTGGTCATTACGCAGCCCGATTCCCGTCTGATCGTGCGCTATTCCGAAGACAGCCGCGGCCGGCAATTCCTGTTTTTGAAGGAAGAGAAAACCGGAGTTTGCCCCGCTGAATTTGTGCGCCTGGGCCTCACGCAAAGGGAAGGCGAAGTCCTTTATTGGATCTGTCAGGGCAAGAGCAACCCGGAGATCGCCGCCGTGGAAGGCATCAGCCTCCGCACCGTCCATAAACACGTCGAACACATCCTGGCGAAACTTGGGGTGGAGACGCGTGTGTCGGCGATGTTGACGGCTCTTCAAGCCCTCGACCAATCCGAGACGGGTCGCGATGCGCTTCTGGAAGGTTGACCCTTAAGATTTCCCCCAGGCCGGGTTTTCCATGAAGGCGTAGCACAGCAGGTGGCAAATGTGCATGTGGCAGTCTTCCACGCGGCCGAAGTGTTCCGAATCAATCACGATCGATTGCTGAGCGAGTTGCGCTGCGCGACCGCGCTTCTTGCCCACTAACGCAATAGTCGTCAGGCCGTGCTGTCCGGCCCAGTCCAGAGCCTTTACAACGTTCGGGGAATTCCCGCTCACGCTCAGCGCGAGCACCACATCGCCGGGCCGCGCGTAGTTCTCCAATTGGCGGACGAAGATATCTTCGTAGGCGTAATCGTTTCCCAAGGCGGTCATCCAGCTTACGTTGTCGTTCAGAGACAACACGCGGAAGCGTTTGCCGACTTTATCGGAAGATCCTTTCCCCAGGTCCGTGGCGAAGTGCGAGGCATTGGCTGCGCTGCCGCCGTTGCCGAACACAAAAATCTGGCGATCCTCCCGCAACGCGCGTTGCAGTGTTTCGATCATCCGGGCGACCGTGTCTGCCGGGATGGAATCCAGTGCGGCCCTTTGCGCAGCCAAATAGCTTGTGATCCAGTCTTTCATTCCGCGGCGCACTATGACAAAGCGCACCGAGCCATGACAATCCTTTAGAAATCGTTCTAAGTTCAGATGGGCATGAAGCTCACGCCAAACGCGCGTTCCACAAACCACGCCAGCCCAAACAGGAAAATCAGCAACGAAGCCGTCACGCGCGCCCTTTGCGCAAACGATTGCTTGCCCAGCCACAACGCGATGGGCAGCACCAGCAGCACAATCCCGATTTGCCCCAGTTCGACGCCGACGTTGAAGCTCAGCAAACACCGGATCACGCCTTTGGCGGGCAATCCCAATTCGCGCAGTACGTTCGCAAACCCAAACCCGTGCACCAATCCGAACGCGAAGGTGAGCAACCAGCGATGCCGCGCGTCCTTCGTCCAGAGGTTTTCCAGCGCGACGTACATGATCGTGACGGCGATACCCGTTTCGATTAGGCGCGGGGGCAAGCGCACCAGTTCGAGCGCCGCCAGGATCAGCGTGATCGTGTGCGCGACGGTGAACGCGGTGACGATTTTCACCAGATCCCAAAACCGGCTCACGACGACCAGCGCGAGCAGAAACAGGATGTGATCGTAGCCCAGGAAGATATGCTTCACGCCCAGCTTGAGGAATCGCCAGAGAAGGTCCGTGAGCGGCGCGAAAACTGTGGTGTCGTAGAGGTAATCCGGCTCAAAACGCGTGAAGACCATTTCTTCGTCGCGCTGGCCGTTCTGCTCGATCGAGGTCAGGTTGGTGTGGCGAGCGCCAAGCCGGTCAAAAATGTCGAAGAGGAGCGTGAAGCTCATCGGCAACTCCGCACACGGCTTGCGAAAAACGAATTGCGCCAGCGTCAGGTGGTAATCCCCCTCAGGCACTTCCGGAGCGTTCCCGGAAAAGAACGGCGTCTCCGCTTCTCCCAGCTCTGTTTTGGACGAGTCGAACGAAACGGAAATGTGATCGCGAAGAAACTCCTGGACCACGGGGGCGTGCTGCGACAATTCATCCTGCGTCACGCGGCGGTCGCGGTTCGTGTCGAGTTCGACGAGCTTCAGCAAAGTCGTGACATCGAAGCTGAACCGGAATTCCAGTTGCTTCGGTGAAACCTGGATTCGGGTGTAGCTCGTGTCCGGGTTGTGGGCGAACGCCGAGGCGGGGAACAGGAGACAGACCAACGCCATTCGCCACCACTTCCAGAATGCGTTTGGCCCATGGGCGTTCATGCGGTTTTGCTAAGGCGAAATGAGACGCGCCAGCGCCAAAGCGCCCACCGGCACTGCGTCTTCACCCAGCGCGGCCAACGCCAGTTTCGGTCCCGGCTGGAACGCTTCCATCACGAACACGGCCAGAGATTCAGCCACCGCAGCGCGCAACGGCTCGCCCACGGACGAGAGTCCGCCGCCGATCGCTATGATCTCCGGGTGAAACAAGTGAACCACATGAGATAAACCGAACGCCAGATCTTCCGCCAGTTCACGAAGAATGCATTGCGCCAGCGTGTCGCCCTGGGCAAGTGCTGCCGCAAGAAAACGCGCCTCACTCCCGCCAGCCTTTCCGGCCAATTGAGCGAGGACACCGGCGGGCGCCTTTCGGATGCTTTCGCGAATCCTGGCATCCACGGCCCACCCGGAACAGCGTCCCTCGACGATCGTTCCTGAGCGGTCCAATCGCACGTGGCCGATCTCTGATTCGCCCGGCTTGGCTCCGTGGTAAATGCGGCCATCCGAAACGAACCCTCCGCCCACTCCGCTGCCGAGCGTGACGTAGAACACAGGGTTCAAGCCGCGCCCCGCTCCGTGCAACGCTTCGCCAAGCGCCGCGACGTTGGCGTCGTTATCAACTCGCACGGGGAGGCTGGCGAGTGATTGCAGCCAGGTTCCAAGTTGGAAATCGGTCCACCCTTCGATCTGATGTGAGCAGCAAATCTGGCCCGTCTTCCAATCGACAGGCCCCCCAAAGCCGACGCCAATGCCCCTGGTTTCGGTCTTGGCAAGAATTCCGGGCAAAGCAGATGCAATTTGCTCGCGAATGCCTGCGCCGCCCCGGTGTCTATCAACCGGGAAGCGCCAGCGCTGAACCACGGCGGCCGAGGAGTTGCCCAGGACGAACTGAAGCTTGGTGCCGCCGATTTCGATGCCGAGATAATGTGGGTCCATGGTCCTTTCTCCAGACAGTTCATGGGCAGGATTCAGTTTCCGCATCCGGATTTTTGCAGCATCGCTTTGAGTTTCTGGGCGCAGAATGGGGCTCGAGGTTTGCCACAGTCGAATACGCTCCGGCCTTGCGAATGACGGGGCAAGGATGCCCCTCAACCGGCAGACAGGATGTCTGCCCTACGTTACACAAACCGCGCTTAAGGCTTCTTCGGGTTCTTGCCGGGTTTGGTTGTAGAGGTTCCGGCTTTTTGTGCGCCAGGGGCTGAAGTATCCAAACCAATGCGCCCCGGCTTCTCATCTTCGCCGGGTTTCGGCAGGCTCACGGCCGGCTTTTCCTCTTTCGCGGCGGGCGCCGGACTGCCGGCCGGCGCGCTGGCATTCAACTCGGAGAGCACCTCGTCCGTCATGTCGTTCTGCCCATTGGTGTAGAGGACATAGGGAAGATCCAAGCGGTTTCCGATATCGAGGATCAGGGTGAAGTTTCCGGCTTTGGCCTTGCGGTTGATGACTTCCCGTATTTCCTGAATGATCCGTTCCTGCCAGCGGCGTTTCATTTCGTCGATGCGCGTTCCGGCATCGCGCCGGAATTGCGTGTAGGTTTTCTCGATATCGCGGAGCTCGACGAGTTTGCTTTCGGCCGACTTCTTGCGCCTCTCCCGTTCATCGGCCGAAACGGCCTGGTCATTGGCGCCTTCCATCAGCTTGCGATATTCATCATTGGCTTTCTTGAAGTCATCCTCCCAGCCTTTGATAACTTTGTCCGCATCGGCGCCTTGTTGCTGCAACATCTCGTCGGCTTGTTTCTTCTTGTAGTAGCCTTCGAAGACCTTCTGCATGTCCACGGTCCCAATCTTGATCTGGGCCTGGGCCGAGACTGTCCACGTTGCGAGAATCGCCCCAAACAAAAGCGCTTTGCTCAACGCCCATGCCGCTGTTCCCCTCACCCTGCCCTCTCCCCAAGGAGAGGGTTCCCCTTCGGACGATTCCGTGCTGCCAAGGCGCACCGCGGTTCTCCCACAATTGAGATCGATTCTCCCTCTCCCGTGGGGAGAGGGCTGGGGTGAGGGGGGACGCCAGTGAAAACATGAAGTGAAAGATCGAGAACGGAGCGCGCTCAGGGTTCGCCCAGTCGAAAAACATCTTTTCATAATTCAAAATCAATAGTCTGCCGTGTAACTGACGCTGAACTGAAATCGCCCGCGTCCGCTCGTGAAAGCGTCGTGAGTGATCGGGATGCCATAATCAAGCCGGAGCGGCCCCAGCCTTGGAATGTTGAGCCGGATTCCCACGCCCCAGTTGTCGCTGTAGAGATTCTGGCCGGGGGAACGGCTGAAACTGAAGGAGTCTTCATAAACGTTACCGATGTCATAGAACGCCGCGAAGCGCAATCGCTCGATGATCGGCACGCTGTATTCCACGGAGCCGAACCAATACGTGTGCCCCCCGATCGGCTCCTGATCGCCAAACGGGCCGACGCGATAAGGCCCGACCTGGCGATATTTATAGCCGCGCAGTGAGCCGACGCCGCCCAGGAAAAAGCGGTCGAACAGAGGCACGCGCGTGGTGTCGCCGAACGGTTCGGCCACGCCCGCCCGCCCGCGCACTTCCCAGATGTGATTCTCGAAGAATCCGGGATAATACCAGGCGGAGCGCAACTCGAATTTGTAAAAGTCCGTATCGCCTCCGAACGGACCGCCCGCCAATTCGCTCGATAATTCCGTGCGCTGGCCTCGACTGGGCAATTGAATGTTGTTCCGCGTGTCGAAGGCAATCGAAGCCCCGATCTTGGAAACCAGCCGGTTGCCCTGCTCTTCCTGAATGAGCAACGGGGCGCGTTCATCGACGTCGTTGATGCCAATGTTTTCGATGGTGTAACTGACGCCGCCGATCAGGAATTCGCTGCCCAGCGCCCGCACCAACCCAAGCCGGGCGCCAGTCTGGCTGACATCGTAGAGGTCGCTGTAGAAATTCAACTCGCGGTGGTAGAAGTCGGTTTCAAAGCGCAGGCGATGGCCAAAAAGCCAGGGCTCGGCAAACGAGATCTGGAAATCCTTGCGCCGCGTTCCGAGCATGACGTTGATCCGGAACTTCTGGCCACCCCCCCGGAAGAACGGCGGGTTGAACAGGTCAAAGTTCCCCTCCCGAAATCCAATGAAACCCACCAGGTTATCCACCGAGCTGAATCCGGCGCCCAGTTCGATATTCCCGGTCGTCGTTTCCTCGACGTCGATCACCAGATTCTTGTTCGCGGGCACGTCGGTCGGCTCGACGCTGGTTTCCACCTTCTCAAAGAAACCCATCTGTTCGAGGCGGCCTTTGGTTCTCTTGACTCGAACCATGTCGAAGGGCTCGCCGGGCGAGACCGCCAATTCCCGGCGGATGACTCGGTCCTTGGTCTTGACGTTGCCCTTGATTTCGATCCGCTCGATGAACGACTTGCCTTTATCCTCGTCGTGGATGACGTAAATGAGGTCCATCGTGCCGCGCGTGGTGTTCGGACTTTTGATCGGTTGAACTCGCACGTCGATGTAGCCCTTGCTCCCGTAGAAATCCTGGATGGATTCGATGTCGGTTTCGAGGCCTTTCGGAGTGAAGATTTCGCCGGCAACCATCGTGATTCCTTTGACGCCGCGGTCGCCTTTCATGATGTCTTCCGCTTTGAAGAGGGAATTGCCCCGGAATTCCACCGCGCCCACCTTGTATTGCTTGCCCTCGGAGACCAGGAACCGAATCGTGATGTGCTTCGGATCGACCTGATCGATCTGGACCTCTTTGATTTCAAAATCGATGTAGCCTTCGTTCTGGTAAAACTCAACCAGCTTGTCCTTGTCGTCCTCGAATTGATCGGTTTTCAGGACGCCGCTCCCGGTCAGCCAGGAAAACATCCAATGCCTGCGGGTCTTGATGACCTTGCGGAGTTTCTTTTGGGTGTAAGCTTCCGCCCCCACGAACTCCACATCACGGATCTGCATCTTGGGGCTTTCGGAGATTTCGAAAACGGCCACGCCCCGGCCTGCGTTCTCGTCTGGAATGACCGTGTATTTGACCTGGGTTCGCTGATAGCCGGCTTTTTGATACATTTTCAGGATCTCCTGCGTATCCGTGAAAAGCCGGCGTTCATCCAGCGGTTGCCCGACTTTGGAGGTGACTTTCTTGAGCAGCTTCTTGGCGCTGTATTTCTTGTTCCCCTGGAACCGGACTTCCGTGAGCGTCAAATGCCCCTGAACCACGTAAATGATCGTGACACCCTGGGCGGTGCGATCTGTTTCCGAAACGCGGACATCGCGAAACAGGCCCGTCGCCAGGAGAGCCTTCACGTCGTCATCGACGCCGCGTTGGGTGTAAACGTCCCCGACCTTGACCCGGATATTGGCGCGGATCATGGTATCGCTCGCGGCAGGCGGACCGATGTGGCGGATATCGATTTTTTGGACGGTTTGCCCGAAGAGGTTGGGCAGGCAGAACAGGCACAGCACCCACGGCAGCCGCCATTGTCGAACCAAAAAAGTCGTCATCTAATTGTCCTGCAGGATCTCGCCGGCGTTGACTTTGGCGGCGCTCTCAAAGCGTGTGTAAGGTCTCAAAAAGGTCAAATTGACATCACCTGTGGGCCCATTCCGCTGTTTCGCGATGAGCAGATTGACCGGCAGCGAGTCCTGAGCTTGCGAAGCGGACTCGTCGTCCTCCTCGCTGCTCGCTTTGTAGAGCAGACCTACCAGGTCGGCATCCTGTTCAATCGCGCCGGATTCACGCAAATCCGACAGACGCGGCTTGCGGTTTTTTTCCTTTTCCAATTCGCGATTCAACTGGCTCAAGACGATGATCGGGACGTTCAATTCTTTCGCCAGGGCTTTGATGCCGTTGGAGATGTCCGCAATCTCCTGCTGCCGGTTTTCAGCTCGGCGCGAAGTAGAATTGAGCAGTTGCAAGTAGTCAATCACAAAGAGCTTGATGCCGTATTGCTGGAACATCCGCCGGGCCTTCGCGCGCAACTGAAGAATCGACAGCCCCGAACTGTCGTCGATAAAAAGCGGCGCGCTCGCCAATTTGCCGGCCGAACCCGTCAGCTTCGGAAAATCGCGTTCGGCCAGAAATCCCTCCCGGATGCTGCGCAGGTTCACGCGCGAGCGCGAGCAAAGCATGCGCAGCACCAGCGACTCCGCCGTCATTTCCAGGCTGAACACGCCGACCGGCAGCTTCTGGTCGATGGCGACGTGCTCGGCAATATTCATCGCCAACGACGTCTTTCCCATGCTCGGGCGCGCGGCGATCACGATCATTTCGCCCGCGTGCAACCCGCTCGTCATTTTGTCGAAGTCCGGGAAGCCGGTGCCGATGCCCGTCAGCATGCCTTGCCGCTGGTGGAATTCCTCAATCGTAGTGATCGCTTTGTGAACCAGATCCTTGATTGTCCGGGAACTGGCTTCCACCCGGTCCTCGCTAATCCGGAGAATATCCCGCTCGACCTCGTCCAGCAGCGCATCGACCTCGCCTTCGTGGTCGTAGACGCGGCCGACGACTCCCGTGCACGTCTGGATCATTTTTCGGAGGAGATACTTCTCGCGGACGATATCCAGATAATACTGAAGATTCGCCGCCGACGGAACCCCATCGACCAACTGGGCCAGATACGCGGGGCCGCCAATGGCTTCGAGCTGGTTCTTGTCGCGGAGCCGCTGATGGACGGTGATGAGATCGATCGCCTGCTTCTGATCGTACATCTCGGCCAGCAACTCGTAGATGCTCCGATGCCGCAGATCGTAAAAGACCTCGCTGCCGCGCTTGAATTTCTCGATGCAAACGCCCATGCCGTCATTGGGCGAAAGCAGCACGCAACCGAGCACGCCCCGCTCGGCCTCGACCGAGTGCGGCGGCAGGCGATCCACACTGGACGAAGCAGCGGCTTTGACAATGGGCGCTCGAGTGAGGCTGACGGTCGTAGAAATGTTGGGTTCGATCGTTTCGATCATGGCTTAAGGACCGTCCAATTTCACAAAAGAAGCAATGTGAACTTACTCAGATGGTTGTTCTCAGGAATCAGGGCTATCAGTTCACCGATTATCCACAGGATCGATCCAGGAGATAAAAGCCTGAAGGGCTGAGGTTAAGCTCACTTGTGATCCGAATTGGACCTCGACGTGGCGTCAAAATGGAGAAAATGGGGATTGTGAGTAATTCGGCGAGTCGCCGAACGAGGCGGGCGGGTCGCCCGCGCTACCTACGGTAACAGATACCAACGATTCAGTTTCTTGACACTTTTGACATCGGCTCTCACGATTCGACCATGACTGTGGAATTACTTCGCAAGCGTCTCCGTTCAGGAGGCCCCCACGTCGTTCGCGCGTCCGATGGAAAGGAATATGCGATTCCGCATCCTGAGTTTGTCTTTCCTGAGTTTGTCTTGGTAGGACGACATAACCTCATCATTGAAGAAGAGGACGGCTTCGTGGAGATCGTCGATCCACTGCACGTTGTTGCAATTCGATGCGCTCCTGCTTCCAAGGGCAAGAACGGACGGTCTTGAGTCGCGAGGCACTTCGCGGTGAACCCACGAGACTTCCTTCTTCAGTAGCAGTTTTCATGGGGGAATGCGGGTGGTCTGGCTGGCCACGCATTGCCAGCGCCCGTCTCGTTTCACGAATGTATCGGTCATCCGCTGCGGTCCGCTGATATCGACGCCTCGGAATGTGCCTCTCCATTCGATGCGGAAAGTGACCACGGCCGCGTCAACGTAAATCCGCGCCCGAACATCGCTCAGTGCAAACGAGTCGATCTCCAGATCGCCGGCTTTGAGAGATTCGAGTTGCCGTTGTTTCGTCCACAGCCGCCCGGCGGGATCAGTAAAAACAAACTCCTCTGCTTCGATTCGGTCGATTCTTCCAACGTTACGGCGCGCCACGGCTTCCGCCCACTCCCAGCGTGCTCGGACTGGGAGACGCCCCGCAGGATACAATTCTGCGATACGGCAGAGTGCAACTCTGCGCTACGAGCTTTGTCGTCCATCCCGCGGACCAAGCAGTAAGCCGCGCCCGTTTCCGGATCGACGGCAATGGACCGGCACAACGTTCGGTAAGCCGCTCCTTTGCCATTCTCTCCTTCCAAGGAACTACCTTACTGAGGAGACCGCAGGATAGGCGACGCTTCCTTTCTCCTCACCCCAACCCTCTCCCCTGGGGAGAGAGAGAATCATTGGCCGCACTCCGACAAGCTGAGCGCGGCGGATCGGTCGATACGCTGGCGCAGGATTCCCTCTCCCCTGAGCTCCCCTGAGGGAGAGGGTCAGGGTGAGGGGGAACGCGGCGTCCAATAACCACGCGCTGTAGCTTATCCCACGGACTACGGTAACTGAAGGGATACGGCTGGTTCGCCTTTTCGCTGGCGTGGAATCGCCGACCGCCGTTACCTTGGCGCCCGCGATTTATGAAAGATGTCCTGGCTTTTCTGAAAAAGAACCAAGCTCGCTTTGTCCGGGAGCTTTGCGAATACGTGCGTTTCCCCAGTGTCTCGGCGCAGCCGACGCACCGAAAAGATCTGGCCGCTTGCGCGCAGTGGTTGGTGCGGCATTGCCGGGAGGCCGGGCTGAACGCCGAGTTGCGTCCGACCGAAGGAAACCCGGTCGTGCTGGCCCGCCCGCCGAAGCGCGGCCCATCGCGCAAACCGCATTACGTCGTTTACGGGCACTACGACGTCCAACCGCCGGAGCCTTTTGAACTCTGGAAAACGCGGCCCTTTGATCCGTCCGTCCGGGGCAGTTCCTTGTTTGGCCGAGGCGCAAGCGACAACAAAGGGCAGCACCTCGCTCATCTCAACGCGGTCGAAGCTTATTTGAAGACCGGCGCCGAACTGCCTTGCGACTTGACCTTCGTGATCGAAGGCGAAGAGGAAGTCGGGAGCAAAAGCCTGGCGGGGTTCCTGGAAAAGAACCGCGAGCGCCTGCGCTGCGACGGCATCGTGATCTCGGATACGGGCCTCGTCAGCAAAAGCCATCCGACCTTCACCTACGGGCTGCGCGGAATCATGGCCATCGAAGTGAAACTGCACGGACCGAACCGCGATCTGCATTCGGGTATTTTTGGGGGAACGGTTGATAACCCGGCCCTGGCGCTTTGCCAGTTGCTGGCCGGGCTGCGCGACAAAAACGGGCGCATCACGATTCCGGGATTCTACGACGACGTCGAACCGCTCACCGCATACGAACGGAAGCAACTCGCGCGGCTCCAGTTCACCGAACGGAGCTACCGGCAATTTCTTGGCGTTCCGAAACTTTTCGGCGAACGCGGTTACACGCCGATCGAGCAGCGCAGCGTTCGACCCACGCTGGAAATCAACGGACTGACGAGCGGGTATCAGGGCGCGGGCAGCAAGACGATCATCCCGGCCTGGGCCAGCGCCAAGATCACGGCGCGGCTGGTTCCGAACCAAACGCCGGAACGCGCGCGGCAGTTGTTCGTGCGCCACCTCCGCAAGATTTGTCCTCCGACCGTGCGCCTCGAATTCAAGCCGGAACACGGCGGCGAACCGTACCTCGTTTCGCCGCAAGGCCGCGGCGCTCAGGCGGCGTTGCGAGCCTTGAAGAACGCTTTCGGCTGCGAACCGGTGCTCATGCGCGAAGGCGGCTCGATTCCCATCGTGAACGCCTTCAAAAAAATCCTCGGCGCGGACAGTTTGATGCTGGGCCTCGCATTGCCGGATGACAACGCGCATTCGCCGAATGAGAAGTTCGATCTCGAAGTTTTTGAGAAAGGCATGCGGATGAGCGCGCACCTCTGGCGCGAACTGGCCGCGGAATGATCTCCGCGAACAAGTCCGCGTAAAAAGCGTGTTCCGTACGGGACACACTTCTTGTCAGCATCGCCTGAAATCATCTTCCCCTTTGATTCAGGGAACGGAAAATCAAGCTCGGCCGGCGCCGCTGCCGACGACTTCGGGCGGACCAATAGAGCAAGCCCACCGCCATGATCAGCAAGCACGCTCCCCAAACGGCATACTTCCCGCCCGACGGCGCGACGTCCGGCGGAAGAGCGGCCGCGGTCTGCGGCGGCGTTTCTTCGACCTTCGGATTCTCGGCTCGCGCGGGCCGGATTTCGTTCTGCGCTAGATTCGGCTGGCTCGGTGGAGATGGTCGGACATTCGGAGCCGGTTCGCTTGCCACCAATGTTTCGCCGGCTTGCGAAGGTGGGTTCGACTTCGTGATGGTCTCGGAAGACGGGATTTCCTTTGTTGCTGGAGCTGGCGCCACAGTGGTTGGCTCAGTTCGATCATCTTTCGGCACCGGCAAAGGACTGGGCTTCGTGTCGGCAGGAGTGGCCACCGGGGTTGCCGGCAATGGAATCTTTTCTGGTTCGGATTTGGCCGCCGTGATTTCCGTCTTGGGTTCATCACGTTGCGGCGCAGGGGGCGGGGCGGGTTTTGACTCAATAGGAGGGAGCGTTGCTGGCGCCGCAGCCTGAAGAGGAGTTTGGTCCGTCGTGGATTTCACCGGTTCAGGAAGCTCGGTAACAACCGTGCTCTGCGCCGGGGCGAATTGGTGGGCAGAACTGCGGATCGATTTGGAAGGAGACGTATTCTCGGCCTCTTTGGACTGGCCCAAATCTGCGGAAACATCCCAGGTCACGAACTGTCCGTTGTCGATTGTGAACTGCGTGACAAACGGTTTGCCCACTCGCTGGAGATCTGTGCGATATTCGCGATAGAGGACGTTCAGGCTCCGGTCGAAGGGCGTGCCTACTACGGGAGCGTCGCCGTTGCTCAGAAGGAAAACGGTCAGGGATTTGGAGGTCCGGGCGGTTTTGAGTATTTCTGCGATGGCTTTCCCTGGCTGGGATTGCCGCTCGTAGCGAAGGCTGCGCAAGTAACGTGCGATGCGATCCGCGATGATCTCGCCTCGTTCCGGCGTCCAAGTCTCCGGCGGGAATCGAGTGGTGTAAACGCGCTCGTTAAAGGTCCAGACTCCCAGGCGATCGCCGGTCGCCATTTTATCGGCGAGGCTGGTGCGGATCAGATTGAACACCGTCTGCGCGACCGCTTCTTTTTCCCGGGACATGGAAAGCGAGATGTCCACGACGAACAGCACGTCGTATTTCGGAACCGGACGTGCGCCAGGTTTCTGGGCCAAGGCCGGGAAAGCCAAAAGAACCATCAGACACCACACTAAAGCTGCAGGACCGAGTCTTTTGGGTGCATGCTTGGAGCCTGTCTGAAAATTCTGAGGGGCGCTGTTTTCGCGCAAAGGGTCGTCAGGCGCGACGAAGGAGAATATCCCTGGTGGATCTTCGACGGAGGAGCAACGAAGCCAGACGGCCCTTTGCGCGAAAACCCTCCGGGCGGCAGGTCTTTTGGCCGTGGCCTTCGTTGGCTCGGTCCTCACAGCCCGCGGCGGGGATGCTCGGACCTCGCCGCCTCGGCCACCGCCAAAATCCCTTGCCGCAGCACCTCTCATAATTTTCAGACAGGCTCTTATTCCTCATGAGCTGGTAAGGACGCGTTCCACCGCGTCCCTGAAATTGCACTTTCGACCGCGGAGTAAATTCAGGGACGGAGTTGAATCCGTCCCTACCAGGCTCATGGCAAGTTGCCCGTGTGTTCATGGAGCGGATCTCAATTTCGCGGCTGCCTGAACCGGCTCAGCTCACGGCGATTGTAGTGTTTCAAGTCTCTCTGCAGGTCCTGCAACGTCGCGCAAACGGTTTCGATGAAATTCGCGCAATCCGAGGTCATGCCTCCCATCGCCAGAACGGTATCGCGTTCCGCGTAATCGTCCGTCACGGCCAGGACCTCGCCGTATTCCTGGAAGCGATAGGCGGCGCGTTCGATAATGTCGTCGGCGGTCTGGCCCGCTTTGGAATAAAGGACCTCCACTTCGGGCGACGAAGGGATCTTCGGCGTGCCCGGCGGAGCGCCTGAGCCGTCGAAGACAATCGTAATGGGCGTGCCTGTGGCGTCCCGGTACTGCGTGAGCCAGTGGATCAATTCTTCGCGGGCGGCGGCAGAATGGCGCGGCTGACCGGGCGCCAACGCCGGCCAGTTGTGCAGCAGACTATATCCATCGACCAATATGCGAACGAGAGCCACCGGTTCACCGTAATGGTTGAATGCGGAGTTGGAAAATCGAAAATTTCCGGCTTCACTGAGCGGCAAGCTGCAACCGAAGTGATCAGTGATCAGTAATCAGTATTCAGTGTTCAGTGGTTGGGCTGAATTTTTATCAGATGAAAAGAACTCAAACTTCGCCTGCGTTGTCCCGCCGCGATTTCCTCGCGCGGTTCACGGCCGGGAGTGTTTTCGCGTTTCCTCTTGCCGCCGCCGAAAGGCGGGCCGAAGCGAAGGCGATCCGCCTCGCGCACTTCGCCGCCGACGTGACACCGCCAGTGGGGCACGCCTTGATGGGCGGCGGGATTGCCCCGGCGGCGGCCATTGACGATCCGCTCTTCGCCCACGGACTCGTGCTGTTGAGCCAGGACAAACCGATCGTGCTGGTCTCCGTGGATTGGTGCGAAATTCGGAACGAGGCCTACGATCGCTGGCGCTCCGCGCTGGCCGAAGCCGCGAACACTGAGCCAGCTCGCGTGTTGGTGACCAGTGTCCACGTGCACGACGCGCCGGTCGTAGATCTCGAAGCCGAACGCATTTTGCGGAGCGCCCAATCGCCCGGCTCAATTTGTGATCTGGATTTCCACGAGCGTGCTGTTCAGCGCGTCGCTCAGGCCTTGCGAGAATGCCTGTCTTCTGTCCAGCCGGCCACGCATATCGGCCTGGGCCAGGCGAAGGTGGTGAACGTGGCCTCAAACCGGCGTTATGTCCGGCCAGACGGCTTGCTGACCTTCGGACGCACCAGCTCCACGCGCGATCCACTTGCCCATGAAGCTCCCGAAGGCACAATTGATCCCTGGCTCAAGACCCTGAGCTTTTGGAATCAGGACCAGCCTTTGGCCGCTCTGCACTGCTACGCGACGCACCCGATGAGCTATTACGGCAAGGGCCGAGTTTCGAGTGATTTCGTCGGGATGGCCCGGCAACGCCGGCAGCGCGAGCAATCCCAGGTCAAACAGATTTACGCCTCCGGTTGCAGCGGCAATGTCACGGCGGGCAAATACAACGATGGTTCGCCGGAGAATCGCGCGGTGCTGGCGAGCCGAATTCATCAGGCGATGGTTGAAGCGTGGGAGTCCACGCGGCGTCATCGGCTCGGGCCGATCGGCTTCCGCACGGCGAAGCTGCGTCTGGAACCGAGAAATACTCCTGGTTTCACCGTAGAGGATCTCCAGCGCCGTCTGGCCAGTGAGACCAAACCCTTCGGCCAATGCCTGGCCGCTTTGGGGTTGAGCTGGCGAAAGCGAGCGGATGCGGGACACTTGATTGATCTGCCGGTGGTCGATTTCGGCGCCGCCCAACTGCTTTTGTTGCCGGCGGAATCCTACGTCGAGTATCAACTCTTCGCACAGGGACTGCGGCCGGATTCGTTTGTGTTGACGCTCGGCTACGGCGAATGTGCGCCGGGCTACATCCCCAGCGAACAAGCCTGGCAGGAAGGAGACACCAATCTCAACGATTGGTGTTGGTGCGCCCCAGGGGCTCAAGCCTCCATGAATCGAGCTTTGGAGGCAGCGTTGAAGCGTTAGACATAGCTCACTTCTGAGCGACGGATTCCTTGACCCATCGATTCAACGCGCGGCTCAAACGCCTCACGGGTCCGGCTTCGCGAGCCGCGAGGTTGACCAGTTCAGTCGGGTCCTGGGCGAGGTTGTAGAGTTCGGGCAGACGGTCGCCGGCGGGATCGACGATCAATTTCCAGTCGCCTTCGCGCACCCAGCGATGAGTCAGGTTGAGCGCAGGCCGATCGAGATGCACGGACGTGTGCAGGTAAATCTCGCCAAAGACCGCGTTGCGTTTCAGTCTTGCTCTGCCAGCCGCGACGTCGAGCAGGCTCAAGCCCGGCATCGCGGGCGTGGGTTGAAGGCCACAAGCCGCCAGGATCGTGGGCGCGAGGTCGATGGTTGAAGTCAGATCGTCGTGGCGGCCAGGCTTCATGCGTCCGGGCCAACGCAGCAGGATCGGCGTGCGCACCCCGCCGTCGTAAGGTGAGAGCTTGCTCTTCGGCGCAAACCAGCCGCGCGTTGTTTGCTTTGGACCGGTCTCCTGGATCCAGCCGTTGTCCACGACGAAAACCACCAGCGTGTTGTCGCGAAGATTCTTGCGATCCAGATATTCGAGCAGGGCGCCGCAGGTTTCATCGAACCACTCGCACATCGCCCAGTACCGGGCGAGCTTCAAGGGCCGGTCCGGTGCGGCGTATTTCTGCAAGAGCCGTTCCGGCGGGTTGTGCGGCTCGTGCGGCATCATCGGCGCGTACCAAACGAAGAACGGCTCCTCGCCGCCCGCCTCGATAAAGTCGTAAATCGGCTGCAACGTTTGCCGGCCAATGATCAGGCCCGCGTCCCCGTGCCGGCCCTTTTCAGTCATGCCGTGCGTGAAGCCGCCGTTCGAGTAATGGCCTTCCCAGAACTTGCCCGTCTGGAGGCTGCGATAGCCGCGCGTTTGCAGGAGGCGGGGAACCGTGGGAGCGTTCCGCAGGAAGGGGGGCATGGCCTCGCGCGCGATGCCGTCGGGCGGATCGTTGCAACAAATCTTGTGCTGGCTCGCGTAAAGGCCCGTCAACAACGTGGCGAGACTTGCGCGGCATAGCGAGGTCGGAACGTAGCCATTCGGGAAAACCGCGCTCTCCGAAGCCAGCTTGTCCAGGTGCGGCGTCCGGATCACGGGATGTCCCATGAAACCGAAATCGCCCCAGCCTTGATCGTCACCCACGATCATCACGATATTCGGAGGCCGTTCGCGTCCGGATTTGGTTTCGTTCGGAGATTCCAAAGACCGCCCGGACCGATCCGTCGCGGTAAGCGTTGGAAATGGATCCGAGGAATCCTCCATAGACCGGTCTTGCCGGGCGGCGAGGCGATTCTTCACCCTGCGATGCGCAGCCGCGTTGGCGAGATTGTGGATTTCTGCCGGATCCGATTTCAACTGGTACAGCTCCTCGCCGTAGTGCGCGTAGCGGACATATTTCCAATCCTCGCTTCGGATCATGCGGATGGGCACGCGCCAGTTCTGTTTGCCGTAGTACTCGCCGAAGATGGCGTCGCGTCCTCGCAGTTGCGTCCGTTTGCCCGTGAGCAATGGCGCAAGCGATTGTCCGTCCAGGTCGGCGGGCACGGCGATTCCCGCGAGTTCGCAAAGGCTCGGCAGAAGATCCAGATGGCTCACCAGGGCGTTGGAAATCCGGGGCGTGATCTGGCCTGGTTGAGAAATCAGCAAGGGCACCCGCACTAATTCCTCGTACATGGCTGGACCTTTGAACGGCAAGCCGTGCGCCCCGGCCAGGTCGCCGTGATCCGAAGAAAGCACGATCAACGTGTTCGGGTCGTTCCGGCGAAGCGCGGCGGCCACCTCGCCGATTTGCGAATCGACTTTCGCGGTGAGACGCCGGTAAAGCGCGAAGTAGCGCTGCCAGTGTTCCGCCTGATAATCCTGCACGGCGCGACCTTGATCGGCCTCCAAATAGTGACGCTGAGGAAACGGCTTCTTCGAGAGATCGTCCTTCAGGTTTACAGGTAACGGAAGCTGCGGTGATGAGGCTGCGATCGAAGCGGAACCCGCGGCACGGTTTACGTCGTAGATGTCGTGCGGGTTCACCCAGCTTACAATGAGCAGCAACGGACGCCGGGGCACGCCGGCGTCGCGGCGCCGGTTCAGAAAGGCCAGCGCCTGGCGTGTGGACTCCTCGTCGTTCCGTTCCGCGCCGGAGATTTGAAAGCCGTGGTTGCGTGGCGTTCCGCCTAGGTGCCACTTGCCGAAATAGGCCGTCTCATAGCCGGCGGCGGCGAAAATCTTCCCGAGACTCGTCACGTCAGGATCCAACCCCGGGGACATTCCGGCGGAGACCGGAGTTGAACCCACGTTCCCCATGACGCCGACGCGATGAGGGTATTTGCCGGTGAGCAGCGCGGCCCGCGCGGGCGAACACTGCGGCGTCGCGCAAAACGCCCGAGTAAAGCGCACGCCGCCTCGCGCGAGTTGATCCATGGCGGGCGTCTGGAACGTCGAATCGACAATCCCCAACGCGTCGGCGCGTTGCTGGTCCGTCAGGAGAATGGCAATGTCCGGCGCGGCCCAGACACGCGGGATCGAGCCGAACAAGCCAGGCAGACAGAACCATAGCCAACCGAAACGAAGCATTGTGAACAGCGAAAACAGGCTAAGAGCGTGTCCGAAAATTCCGCGGGGTCCTGTTTTCGCGCCAAAGGCCGGATGGCGAGGCGCGACGAAGGAGAATATCCTCCCTGGATCTTCGACTGAGGAGCAACAAAGCCAGGCGGCCTTTGGCGCGAAAACCCTCCGGGCGGCGGGTCTTT
>Ga0194119_10003047_pt1 | contig 27345 bp, 16 predicted proteins | sample TA2MahC100mmetaG_FD_148620 | JGI IMG/M metagenome (GOLD analysis project Ga0194119, IMG submission 148620) | Freshwater microbial communities from Lake Tanganyika, Tanzania - TA2015018 Mahale Deep Cast 100m | ecosystem: Environmental > Aquatic > Freshwater > Lake | place: Tanzania: Lake...
CGAGGCGGTCATCGAGGCCCTGGAGGTGCGCTTCGGCGAGATTCCCTTCGGGTTGCGCGAGCAGATCATCGCCCTCGACGACCTTGCCGACTTGAAGTCCCGACTCCGCCGCGCCATCATGGTCCCTACGCTGGAACAGTTTTGAGAGGTTGCCGCGTCGAAAGGGGGAGGCATCAAGATGGTGAGCCCGTGCTCGATTGCTGTTTGGTTTGGGTAGCTTGACGCCAACGTGGACGCTCTATTGAGGCTCGAGTATTTCAGTGATAACCGTTTTCCCCACCCGCAAGTCCCGGACAAGTCACCCTATTGTGCGAGACATTAATGGGAGGGAGCGGTGCATGCGCGTGCTTGCGTCGACTACAGGCTGCCGCGAAAGGAATCGCCTTATGCCTGCCGGAGAATAACCTCCGCCGCCGATGGATGTGCCGGAAGTCATGTTGCGACTGTCAGTTGTGGTCTTGAACTATAATGGGCGGGCATGGCTTGACCGATGCCTGTCTACCTTGGCATCCCAGCGCGTAGTCGGTGGATTTGAGGTGATACTTGCCGACAACGCTTCACCGGATGGTTCTGGCGAGGACTGCAGACTCTGGGCTCAACGTCATCCTTGGATCCGTTTTCTGCCCTTGGGGAGCAACTTGGGATTCTGTGCCGGGAACAATGCTGCTGCCCGGACGGCGCGGGGCAAGTGGTTGCTCTTCCTCAACAATGATACTTGGCTGGAACCGGATGCCTTGGAGCGGTTGGTCAGCGGAACCGAGGCAGTCGAAGCCGCTTCCGGAATGCCCCTCATCCTCGACTATGACGACAATTCGTTTCAAGCCATCGGGTTCTCCGGGTTCGACCTGTTCGGCTTGGGTGTTCCAGCTCCGCCAACGACCGTGACCGGGCCGGTTCTGTTCCCGGTGGGATGCGCGTTTCTGGTCCTTCGGCAGGCGTTCGAGACCGTCGGCGGGTTCGATCGGGAGTTCTTCATGTATGCAGATGAGGCGGACCTCGGTTTCAAGTTGATCCTCGCCGGTCACGATTCGGTCGCCGTACCGCACGCTGTGATCCATCACCGTGGAGCTGCCAATTTGAAAGCCATGGACGACGCGGCAACTCGCGGGATCCGCACCAGCGACACCGTAAGGTACTATTGCAACCGGAACTCGTTGCTGGTTCTCCTCAAGGTCTTCCGGTGGATCTGGATACCTATGCTCCCCGCGCACCTGTTCCTTTTCATCTTGGAGGGATCCTTTTCGGGTTTGGTGACCCGGCGTTGGGGGCACGTCAAAGCCGCTTTTCTTGATGCGATTTGGGATGCCTGGCGCCTACGAGGGCATGTCCGCGTGCAACGCGCCCTTCTGTCGGCGATTCGGAAGCGGGGGGACCTTTGGATGCTGCGCCACTTCCTCACCTGGCGATTGAACCGGGCCTACGTCTACGGTCAGTTCATCCGCTTTGGCCTGCCAAAAGTGGAGCGGCGATGACTTCGGCGCCTCAACTCGAGGCACCAGCCCTACCCCGGGAGGCTGCGCGGCAAATCGACAATGCCAGCCGATGTCCCTTCGGATCGGTCGCGGCCTCGAGCATGCGCACGACCTCGCCGACGGGTTTGATCCTCCTCCAATCACGGCGGTGGCGCGCGCTGGACAATGGCCGAAGGCGCCGGCGGTCATCTGAGGCTCCGTCAACGGCTCGATCCACCTGTCCCGCAAATGCCGATTGCCTCTCGCGGGACCCGCTGTGAGGCGAGGCTCGGTGCTTCACACCCCTCACCCGATGAGTTCGCGGATGGGTTGGCCGTGGTCGATGTCGAGGCGTTTGCGGCCGGGGATCTCGAGGCGGCGGGAGTCGAGGCCGAGCTGGTGCAGGATGGTGGCGTGGATGTCGGTGACGTAGTGCCGGTTCTCGGTGGCGTGGAAGCCGATCTCGTCGGTGGCCCCATGCACGATGCCCTGTCGCAATCCGCCGCCGGCCATCCAGACGCTGAAGCCGAAGATGTGGTGGTCGCGGCCGTCGGAACCCTGGGTGCCCGGGGTGCGGCCGAACTCGGTGGCGAAGACGACCAGCGTCTCGTCGAGCAGGCCCCGGCGATGCAAGTCGGTCAGCAGGCCGCCGATGGGTTGGTCCACGGCCCGCGCGAGCCCCTCGTGGTTGGCCTTGAGGCCCGAGTGCGCGTCCCATGCCCCGGCCCCGCCGCCGCCATGCTGGATTTGAATGAACCGCACGCCCCGCTCGACCAGACGACGCGCGGCGAGCAGTTGGCGGCCGAAGTCGCGGCAGTGCGGCAAGTCCAGCCCGTACAGGGCCTGCGTTTCGGCCGTCTCCTTGGAGAAATCGACCACCTCGGGCACCGACGACTGCATGCGGTAGGCCAGTTCGTAGGAGGCGATCCGCGCGGCGATGGCCGGGTCGTCCGGGTACTCGATGCCGCGCAATTCGTTGAGCCGGCGGATGAGGTCGACGCCGCCGCGCTGGTCCGGGCCCAGCAGGGTGTGCTCGGCCCGGGCGTAGTCGAGGGGACGCGCCGGGTCGATCCGAAGCGGCACGGCATCGTGCGCGGGTCCGAGGTAGTGGCCGTCGCGCTGGTTCCAGTACTCCCGTGTGCCCATCGACACGAACTGCGGGAGGTTCTCGTTGAGCGAGCCCAGCCCGTAATGCACCCAGGCGCCGAGGTTGGGGAAGTCGCCGTCGTTCTGGTGACGGCCGGAGTGGAACTGCGTCTGCGCGCCGTGGTTGCTGTCGGTGGTCCACAGCGAGCGCACGAGCGCCAGCCGGTCGGCATGCCCGGCGATGTGTGGAAACCAGTCGCTGATTTCCATGCCGCTCTGCCCGTGCTTGCGGAAGCCGACCTGGAGCGGGAAGAGCGTGTTGCGCTGGTTGCCGTTGGCGTCGGGCACCACCAGGCGCTCAAGGGCCAGCTTCTTCGGATCCTGCACCGAGGCGAACGGAGTCTCGGCAATGGTCTTGCCGGCATGCTTCGTGAGCATGGGCTTCGGGTCGAAGCTCTCCATGTGGCTGACCCCGCCGTTCATAAAGAGCCAGATCACGCTCTTGGCCTTGGGCGTGACGTGAGGGCGACCGTCGGGCGGCGTCCACAGGGCCGAGCCGGCAGCCTTGGCCTCTCGATGGAACAGGGCTCCCAAGGCGAGGCCGGTGAAGCCCAGGCCCAGGTCGGCGAGGAAGGCCCGGCGGGGGCGTGGCGCAGACCGCAGGCCGGCCGCGTCGAGCGGGTGCGCGGCGGCAGCGGGCGGCCCGGACCTCAGGAACGGGAGGGACGACGGCGATGGGAGGATCGGCTTGGGATTCATCGGAGCGTCACGAAATCACCATGGTTGACCAGCGACCACACCAGCCGGGCCCGGGCTTGCGGTGGGTTCCCGCCAGGAGGCTGGGCCTTCGAAGCCTCCGCGGATGCGGGCCGGACCGACGGATGGCCAGCATCCCCGGACGGGGCGGCCGACGGGGCGGCCGATGGGTTGGCAAAGGGACCGCGCAGCGCCTCGAGGGCCGTGCGGAGTTCATCGGGGCCGGGTTCGAAGCCCAGGAGTTGCTCGAAGGCGTGGCGCACGAAGGCCTCGTCGCCCGGGGCAGGGGCCGAGGCGGTCAGGTTCCGGGCGATGTCCGGGGCGCAGTCGCCGATCAGTCGGCCATTGAGCAAGGCCAGCGCCTGCTGGGGCACGATGCTCGTCTCGCGCCGGTAGCACTCCTTGACCAGGGCCTCGTCGAAGGTGGTGAGGAAGAGGTTCCGGTCGTTGTTGGAGTGGTGGAAGTACAGGCTGCGCCGGTGGGACCGCGCCTGTTCCGATGGCGCAACCGAAGGGCCCCCGCGCGTCGAATCCAGGCGTCCGGCTAGGGTCAGCAACGCATCCCGGATCACCTGCGATTCGAGCCGGATCGGCGTCCGACGCCATCCGTGGCGGTTGTCCGGATCGCGGGCGAGTTCCGCGCCGGCGCCGGCGAGGCTAGAGTCCATGCGGTAGGCGGCCGAGGTGACGATGAGGCGGTGCAGGTGCTTGAGGCTCCAGCGGGAGTCCACCAGCTCGCTGGCCATCCAGTCGATCAGGTCGGCGTGCTCCGGCGTGCCGCCCTTGCGGCCGAAGTCGAAGAGCGCCGGGGCCAGCGCCGCGCCGAAATGGCGGTTCCACAGGTGGTTCACCGCGACGCGGGCCGTGAGCGGGTGGCGCGGGTCGGTGATCCATTGGGCCAAGGCCGTGCGGCGACCGGTGCTGTGGTGCGGGTTCGGCACGGCGGGGTCGTCCTTCGTGGAATCCAGGAATCGGGTGGCGACCCAGGTGGCCCCGACGATCGGCGTGAAGGTGTCCGAAGCGGACGGCTCCAGCGTGGCTTCTTTCTCAAGGGCGGCGAGCCGTTCGGTTTGCGTCGCGAGTTCCTTGGTCAGGCCGTCCTTCTTGCCGGCCTCGGCGGTGGCCAGCTTCTGCTGCGTCTCGGCCATGGCCAGTCGATGGCGGGCGAGTTTCTCACGGCGCTCGGCCGTCACGGCGGCACGTCGGGCCGCGTCCGCTGCGGTGGCGGGCGCGGCGGGCGCGGGGCCGTTCTCCCAGGCAGCCCGCTGAGCCGCGGCGCGCCGGACGACGCTCTCCCATCGAGCCTCGGCCACGGCGACCTTCGCCCTCGTGATCACCGAGGTCGCTGCGTTGGCCGAAGCGGTCGCGTCGGCCATGGCCTGGGCCGCGTCAGCGCGGGCGGTGTCCAGTTCCTGCCGTGCGACGCGCACCTGCGTCTCGAGCACCCAGGGCCGTCGCTCGGGCTGCCAGGCCGACGGCGGCAAGTCGATGGGCCGGATCTCGGGCAACGCCACGCCCAGCACCGCCGGCACGCCCGGAGCGATCCCGCGCGAGCGGTCGGGCTGGGTCTCCTGACCGCGGACGAAGCGGTAGGTGGGCGTCCCGGGATCGCGGTCGTAGGCCCTCGGGATGGCGTCGCGGGACGGGTCGGCCTCGCCCGGCACCAGGTCCATGCGCACCTGATAGGGCTCGAAGAAGGCCCGCATGCGGTAGTAGTCGGCCTGGGGCAGGGGATCGTACTTGTGATCGTGGCACTTGGCGCAATTGAGCGTCAGTCCGAGGAACGCCTTGCCGACATGCTCCACGGTCTCGTCGAGCCACTGGTGGCGGTTGAAGAGGAAGTAGTTCCGCGCCAGGAAACCGGTGGCCCGCAGTTCGCCAAGGTCGTCGGGATGCGTCTCGTCGGCGGACAGCATCCGGCGGATCATCTCGTCGTAGGGGCGGTCGGCATTGAGCGACTCGACGATCCAGTCGCGCCAGTGCCACAGGTGCCGGGCGCTGTTGCGGTGCTGGTCGCCCAGGCCCCACGGATCGCTGTAGCGCCACACATCCATCCAGTGACGCGCCCAGCGTTCGCCGTGCCGAGGGTCGTCGAGCAGGCGGTCCACGGTGCGCGCGTAGCCCTCGTCGGATCCGTCGGCCAAGGCTCGCCGCAACTCGGCCTCGGTGGGAGGCAGCCCGATCAGGTCCAGGTACAGGCGGCGGATCTGGAGGCGTTGCGGCGCCGCGGGTCGCGGCGTCAGCCCGACCGTCTCATGGCCCCGTGCCAGGAAGGCATCGATGGGATTCCGCACCCACTCCGTCCGCTGCACCGTCGGCACCTCGGGCCGCATGCGGGGGCGGAAGGCCCAATGGTCGCGAGGGTCCGGTTCCGGGAGTTCACCGGCAGGAGCCTTGGCTCCCTCGGCGATCCACCGGGTCAGCACGGCGATCTGGTCGGCGTTGAAGGGTTGCCCCTCGTGTTCGGGCGGCATGCGCTCTTCCAAGTCGGTGCTGGCCACGCGCGCGACCAGCGGAGAGTCGCCGGGCTTCCCCGGCACCATCGCAGGCCCGTGTTGGCCCCCGCGGATCATGGAAGCCACGGTGTCCAGCCGCAGATCGGCCTTCTGTTGGAGCGCGCCATGGCAGGAGAAGCACCGCTCCCGCAACATGGGCTTGAGGACCGCGTCGTAATCCGCCGCACGGGCGCCGGTGACCAGCCCGAGCCACAGGCAACCCGCCAGAAGCCACCGCCTCGGGAACAGAGATGGGTTGGGGATCATGGCGTTCCGGGCGTTCTGGATCCCGAACCGGTCGCCGCAGGCGAAGGTGGCTGGTCGGCAGGATTCGAGATCGGGAAGAGGTTACCGTCGTCGGCAGCCTCGACACCAGAGGTCTCTGCGATCGGTGGCGTCGCCCTTCGGCGGTGGGGATCGGTCGCGGGGATGGTCAATGGTCGTGGCCTCGGGCATGCTGCGCCCAACGTTCCACGACATGCCGCGTCGATCCATGCCGCCCGATGACCTTCCGGGGAACCCCTCCGGAGCCTTGCTCCTCATCCGCCGGGTCTGGTCGCTGGGCATCGCGCTGGGATGGACTGCGTGGGCCCTCCTGGCGCCGTGGGCCTTCGGAGCCGACGTGTCGCGCCCCGGATCCCGTGCGGTGACGCCGGTGCCGGGGGGCGCCGTCGGGTTCCGCGCGATGTCGCCGCAGGAGACCAGCCTGGCCTTCACCAACGCCATGACCGGCGACCTCTACCTGACCAATGCGGTGGCGCACAACGGGGCGGGCGCGGCCATCGGCGATGTGGATGGCGACGGGCGCGCCGATGTGTACCTCTGCAACCTCGAGGGCTCCAACCGGCTCTTCCGCAATCTCGGCCAGTGGCGCTTCGAGGCGAGGGACCTGCCGGAGATCGCCTGTGCCGACCAGCGATCCACCGGGGCGGCGCTGGTCGATGTGGATGGCGACGGCGACCTCGACCTGCTGGTCAACGGCATCGGGGTGGGCACCCGCCTGTTTCTCAACGACGGCCGGGGAGGATTCGCCGAGAAGAGGGACTCCGGGTTGTCCGCCACCGCCTCGGCCACGTCCATGGCCCTGGCGGACATCGATGGCGACGGCGATCTCGACCTGTACTGCACGCATTTCATCGATGTCATGCGGTTGGCCGATCCCACCACCCGCTTCGCCCTGACCCGCAAGGGAGACGGATGGGAGGTGACCAAGGTCAACGGCGAATCGACCCGCTCGGCCAAGTGGAAGGGCCGCTTCGAGGCCCTGCCCGACGGCAAGGTCCGCGAGTTGCCCGAGGTCCACGGATTCTACCGCAACGAGGGGCAGGGGAGGTTCCAGGCCATCGAGAACGAACCCGGGACGTTCTCCGACGCCGACGGCAAGCCCATCCCGCCCTACCGCGACTGGGGCCTGGCGGTGATGTTCCGCGACATCAACGGCGACGGGTTGCCCGACCTGTACGTGTGCAACGACAACACGTCGCCCGATCGCATCTGGATCAACCAGGGCCGTGGTCGTTTCCGCGAGCTGGAGACGCTCAAGATGCGGCACACCAGCCGCTCGGCCATGGGGGTCGACTTCGCGGATGTGAACCGCGACGGGTTCGACGATTTCTTCGTGGTGGACATGCTGGCTCGCGACCACCGCTTCCGCATGACCCAGCTGGTGCGTGACCGGCCGACGGCCGCCGAGATCGAGCACTCCGAGGGGCGTCCGCAGTTCAACCGCAACACGTTGTTCCTGGGCGGGTCCGGGGGCCACTTCACCGAGGTGGCGTGGATGGCCGGACTGGCCGCCTCCGACTGGACCTGGTCCACGCTCTTCCTCGACGTGGATCTCGACGGTTACGAGGACCTGCTGGTCACCAACGGCTTCGAGTTCGACGTGATGGACCAGGACAGCCACACCGGGATCAAGGACTCGGGCCGGCGACTCAGCGAGGCCGAGCTGAAGCGGTCCATGCAGCGGCACCCGCGCTGGCGGACCCGCAATGCGGCCTTCCGCAACGTGGGGCAGGCGCGTTTCGAGCCGGCTGGCCGCGCCTGGGGATTCGATCTCGAGGGCATCTCGTACGGGATGGCCGCCGGCGACCTCGATGGCGACGGCGACCTGGATCTGGTGATCAACAACCTCAACGCCCCGGCCACCGTGCTCCAGAACACCGGCCCGGGAGCGCGGGTGGCGGTGCGCCTGAAGGGACTATCCCCCAACACCCAGGGCATCGGGGCGCGGGTGTCGCTCATCTCGGCCGGCCGGACCCAGGCGCAGGAAATGATCGCCGGCGGGCGGTACCTGTCGGGCGACGAGGCCCTGAGGGTCTTCGCCTTCGACGCCCGGGCCGACGTCGGGGCGCGCCTGAAGGTCTGGTGGCGCAGCGGCCGTGAGACGGTGGTCGAAGGCATCGAGGGCGATCGGGTGTATGAGGTCAGCGAACCCGCCGAGCCGGCCTTGGTACAGGCCTCGGCACCGGCCCTGGCACCGGCCCTGGCACCGGCTTCGGCCGGAACGGCCGCAGGATCCACCCCCACGCTGTTCGAGGACCTGAGCGCGACCCTTGATCACCGCCATGTGGACGAGGAGTTCGACGACGCGTCCCGCCAGCCCACGTTGCCGCGACGCCTGAGCCGGCTCGGACCCGGCGTCGCCTGGTACGATCTCGACGGAGACGGTTGGGAGGATTTGTTCATCGCCGGCGGCCGGGGCGGATCGCTCGGAGCCTATCGAAATCTCCAAGGTCGGGGCTGGGCCGCGCTGACCAATCCACCAGTGGCCACGGCGGACCAGGGGGCCATTCTGGGCTGGCCCGATGGGCGTGGCGGTCGGCGGATGCTGGTGTCGGTCTCCAACGGCGAACTGCCCCCGGGATCGCCCTCCCGGCTCGAGGTCCATGCGCCGGCGGCCGGGACACCGCCGGAAGTCCTGCCCGCCGGAACCCAGGCCGTCGGAGCCCTGGTGGCCACCGATGTCGATGGCGACGGCGACCTCGATGTCTGGATGGGCGGGCGGAGTCGCAGCGCCCGCTATCCGGAGGCGGTGCCCTCGCAGTGGTGGTTGAACGAGCAGGGACGACTGGTGCCCGACCCGCGCCGGAGCGCCGCCTTCGAGTCCCTCGGCATGGCCACCGGGGCCTGTGCGGTGGACCTGGACCGCGACGGCGACGCCGATCTGGTGGTGGCCACGGAGTGGGGACCGGTCCGTGTCTTCCTGAATGAAGCGGGCACCTTCCGCGACGCGACCGAGGCTTGGGGCCTCTCGGACAAACCCGGGCTCTGGTCGGGGGTGGCCACCGGCGACTTCAACGGCGACGGCCTGCCGGACCTGGTCTGCGGCAACTGGGGGCGCAATTCGCAGTATGAGCTGTATCGCCCCCTCGACCTGCGCCTCTTCCATGGCGACTGGGCTGGCGACGGCGTGGTGCAGATCCTTGAGGCCTGGCGGTCCGGGGACGACTGGTGGCCGGTCCACGACCGGGCCTGGCTGGCCCAAGGCATCCCCAAGATCGCCTCCGAGTTCGCCTCGCACGCCGAGTTCTCCCAGGCAACCGTCCCGGTCATCCTGAAGCGGATGGGGGCGCCCAAGGCTTCGTGGGTCGGGGCCTCGGAACTCTCGTCGATGGTGTTCCTAAACCGGGGTTCCCGCTTCGAGGCGCTGCCCCTCCCGGTCGAGGCCCAGCGGGCCCCGGGGTTTTCGGTGGCGGTCGGCGACCTCGACGGCGACGGGGTGCAGGACCTGCTCGCCTCGCAGAACTTCTTCGGCACCGCCTCGGACCTCACCCGCGAGGACGGCGGGTACGGGCTGGTCTTGCGCGGCCGGGGTGACGGCACCTTCAGCGCCTGGGATCCCGAGGCGTCGGGCATCCGCGTCTTCGGCGAGCAGCGCGGGGCGGCCTTGGGCGATTTCGACCATGACGGCCGTTTGGACGCGGTGATCAGCCAGAACCACGGAGCCACCCGGCTCTTCCGGAACCGGGCAGGCACGCCGGGCCTGCGGGTGGTGCTCAAGGGGCCCGCCGGAAACCCCGACGGCGTCGGGGTCGAACTGCGCCTGGAGGACGCCCAGGGAGGCCTGGGCCCCCTGCATGGGGTGTCGGCGGGCGGCGGCTATTGGTCGCAGGATGCCGCCGTCCGGGTCCTGGGGGGCACCAACAAAGCCGTTGCCCTGCGCGTGCGTTGGCCGAATCGTCCCGAGCAGCGCATCCCGCTGCAGCCGTCGCAGGCCTCGGTGGACGTCGCCCAGCCTTCGGCATCCCGACCATGATCCAGCGTCCCGCCACCCGTCGCGCTGCCGTCCCGCCCGAGAGCGGGTCCGTCGCCCGTCAGGCCGTGGGCTCCGTCCTTCTGTTCCTCGCGCTCACGCTGGGGATCGCCGCCGGGCTGTCCGGGTGCGGTCCGGCCCCGTCGTCCGCGCCGTCTTCGACCCCGGGCGGCGCGGCCTCTCCCACCCCGTCGGCCCCGGTGCCGATCACCAACATGGTCCGCATCCCGGCCGGGACCTTCCAGCGCATCCGGTTCCCCGTGACGCTGACCCGGGACTTCTGGATCGGCAGATACGAGGTCACCCAGGCCGAGTTCGAGGCGGTCATGGGATCGAACCCCAGCCATTTCGCGGGCCGGAGCGACCACCCGGTCGAGAAGGTCTCCTTCGTGCAGGCCAGCAACTACTGCGCGCGGGTCACGTCGCGGGAACGGGATCAGGGTCGGTTGCCCGCCGATTTCCTGTACCGTCTGCCCACCGAGGCCGAGTGGGAGTATGCCTGCCGGGCCGGGTCGACCAACCGCTTCTACTTCGGGTCGAGGCCCGAGGAGGGGGAGACGCATGCCTGGACGGCCGAGAACTGCGACGCGTCGACCCACCCGGTCGGCGGCAAGTCGTCCAACGGCTGGGGCCTGCACGACATGCACGGGAATGTCTGGGAATGGGTTTCGGACTGGTTCGAGCCCTACCCGGCCCGTCCGCTGACCGACCCCCAGGGCCCGCCCAACACGGGCACCAACGCCTACAAGGTCTTCAAGGGGGGCGGATGGAACCAGGACCTGCAGTATGGCGGCGCCTCGAGCCGCTTCATGATGGCTCCTTCCAACGGCATCCACTTCGTCGGGTTCCGCGTGGTGCTGGCCCCGCGCTGAGCGCCGGCTTCCCGGCGTCACTTCGGCCGCCAGACCGCCGGCGCGCTCTCGATGCCGGTGCGCGAGACGGTGACCACCCGGAGCTCCCGCGGCGGGGTGCCTCGGTAGGTGCGGGCCACGGAAAGTCGGCGGGTCGCCCCGGGCAGGATCTCGGTCTTCCAGGACCACTCGCCGAGGGTTTGAACCACCACCGCCGACAGGTTCGCGTCCTTCCCGGCGTCCACGTCGACCGTCACCGGACCCCGGCCTCCATGGGCCACCTCGATCACCGGGGTCTCCGGCGCCTGCGAGCCGAGCCACGGCGACGCGGGCACCAGGGCCCTCTGGGCGAAGGGCCCCTGCACCAGCCGGGTGGCCAGGCCGTCCCGGTTGGCGTGGAGGGCTGAGGCGTTCCACAGGATCGAGCCCGACGATCCCGTCCGGGGGCCGATCTGGCCGGCTTGCCAGAGGATCTCGGCGGCGTTCCGGCCCTTGCCGATGTCCGCGGCGTTCAGCCCGGGCCAGAGGTGGCGACGCGCGGTGTTCTCCGAGGCCCACCAGGCCAGCAGACGGCTGAAGCGCTGGCCGGCTTGGCGTTCCGTCCAGTAAAGCTGGGGCGCGAAGTAGTCGGCCAGGCCGTCGCGGATCCATTGGCGGGCGTCGGCGTGGAGCACCTCGAACTGGTCCATGCCCTGGATGCCCTCCGGGAACCCGGGCCTCCAGATGCCGAAGGGACTGATGCCAAACTTCACCCCGGGCTTCTCGCGGTGAACGGTGGTGTTCATGGCACGCACCAGCGTGTTGACGTTCTCGCGCCGCCAGTCCGGGCGGGCCAGCTTGCCCCCGGCGCCGCGGTAGGCCGCCCAGCTCCGGTCATCCGGGAAGGGCAGGGGGACTCCCAGCGCGGACTTCTCCGGGTAGGGATAGAAGTAGTCGTCGATGTGGAGCCCATCGATGTCGTACCGGCGCACCACATCGGCCACCACCTTCAGGGTCAGGTCCCGGGATTCGGCCAGCCCAGGGTCCAGCCACAGGAACCTCCCGTAGGCCACCACCAGGTCCGGCCGGGTGCGGCTGACGTGCCGCGGGGCGACCGGCGAGAGGGCCTGGCTGTAGCGGGCCCGCAACGGGTTGAGCCACGCGTGCAGTTCGAGCCCGCGCGCGTGGGCCTCGGCCACCGCGAAGGCCAGGGGATCCCAAGGCGGGTTCGGGCCCTGTCCCATGCGGCCGGACAGGTATTCGCTCCAGGGTTCCAGCGCCGACGGGTACAGCGCATCGCAGCCGGTGCGGATCTGCAGCAGGACGGCGTTGAGGTTCGCGCGTCGGGCCGTGTCGAGCAGGGCACGCAGCTCCGCCTGCTGGGTGGCGACAGGCAGCCCCGGTTTGCTGGGCCAGTCGATGTTGCCCACCGTGGCGATCCACATCGCCCGGAATTCGCGATGGATCGGGGGCGGGGCCGACGGCGACAGGGACGGCGACGGGCGCGGGCTCGCGGCCCGGACAAGGCCGGCCAGGAGCCACCCGGCGAGGAGGAGTCGAAACATGGGCAGGTGCCGGGAAACGTGGATCGCGCGCGCCCGGTGGGCAAGGACGGGTCGGGAGTCCACGGACGCGCGCTCAGGGCAACTCCGCGCTTGCTGGCCTGAGCAGGTTCCGGGGACGGTGGCCCCGTCATGGCTCCCAAGGCGTTGATCACCGGCATCACGGGTCAGGACGGGTCGTACCTCACCGAATGGCTCCTGGGGCGGGGCTACGAGGTGCATGGGGTGGTCCGTCGGACCAGTTCGCTGGAGCGATCCCGCCTGGGGCACCTGTATGCCGATCCGTCGGTCTACGGCCGGACCCTCCACCTTCATTACGCCGATCTCGACGATCCGACCACTCTCCGGCGCGTGCTCGTCCGGGTCGGTCCCGACGAGGTGTACCACCTGGCCGGCCAGAGCCATGTGGGCCTGAGCTTCGACATTCCAGAGTCCACCTGCGAGATGACGGCGATGGGCACGCTGCGCCTGCTGGAGATGATCCGCGACCTGCCGAAGCCGCCCCGGCTCTTCCACGCCGGATCCAGCGAGATGTTCGGTCGGCCTGCCGTCGCGCCACAGGACGAGCATACGCCGTTCCAGCCGGTCAGCCCATATGGCACGGCCAAGGCGTTTGCGGCGCAGATGGTGCGCATCTACCGGGAAGCCCACGGGCTCTACGCGGTCAACGGCATCCTCTACAACCACGAGTCGCCCCGTCGCGGGGAGAACTTCGTCACGCGCAAGATCTGCCGGGCCGCCGCCACCATCCGCGAGGGACGCCAGCGCGACCTGGCCCTGGGCGACACCTCCGCCCTCCGCGACTGGGGAGACGCCCGGGACTACGTGCGCGGCATGTGGCTGAGCCTGCAGCAGGAGATCCCGCGGGATTACCTCTTCGCCAGCGGGGTGCTCCATTCGGTGCAGGACGTGGTCGAGGTGGCCTTCGCCTCGGTGGGCCTCGATTGGCGGCATCATGTGCGGCAGGATCCCCGGTTCCTGCGTCCGGCCGAGCCGTCGAACCTCGTCGGCAACCCGGCGCGGGCCCGCGAACTCCTCGGGTGGACGCCCGAGATCAGCTTCGAGCGCCTCATCACCGAGATGACCCGGGCCGAGCTGACCGGTGCCCGGGCGTCCGGCGCGTGACTTCGCCCGCGGGTCTCCGGTAGCCTGCGGGCATGAGATTCCCCTGCGGTTCGTCCGGCCGATCCGTCGCCTGCCTGTCCCGGATCCTCGGCGTCTTCGGCGTCCTGGGTTTCCTGCTGTCGGCCCCGGGACTCCGGGCCCTGCCGGCCCAAGGCCTCTTCTCCCGCACCAACCTCGTGGCGTGGTGCATCGTGCCCTTCGACTCGCAGAAGCGCGGACCCGAGGCCCGGGCGGAGATGCTCGAGCAGTTGGGGTTCAACCGGCTGGCCTACGATTGGCGCGCCGAGCACCTGCCCACCTTCGACGCCGAGGTCGAGGCGATGCGTCGTCGTCGCATCGAGATCACGGCCTGGTGGTTCCCGGCCGCCCTCAATGCCGAGGCGAAGGCCATCCTCGCGTGCGTCGAGCGCCAGCGCATCCACCCACAACTGTGGATCACCCTGGGCACGGAGCCCGAGCCCGACGCCGCGCGGCTGGAGCAGAAGGTACAGGCCGCCGTGGGAACCCTCGGGCCCATCTGCGCCGAGGCGGCCCGGCTCGGCTGCACCGTGGCCCTGTACAACCACCTCGGCTGGTTCGGGGAGCCGGCCAACCAGGTGCGCGTCCTCGAGGGGTTGCGGAAGGCTGGCCACGCGAATGTCGGCAGCGTCTACAACTTCCACCACGGCCACGGGCATCTCGACGACTTCGAGCGACAGTTCGGCATCCTCAAGCCGCACCTGCTGGCCCTGAACCTCAACGGGATGGTCCGGGACGGCGACAAGGTCGGGAAGAAGATCCTCCCCCTCGGACAGGGCGACCAGGAGGCCCGCCTGCTGAAGATCGTGGAGGCCAGCGGATGGCGTGGTCCCGTGGGCCTCATCGGCCACACCGAGGAGGATGCGGCCGTGAAGCTTCGCAAGGAACTCGACGGACTCGGGAAACTCACGGCGGCGGCCGGCGGTTCCGCCGGCGAACCCCCGGCCTCGGGGCGCGAGCCCGGGGTCCAGGCCGAGAAGGACTGGGTGGACAACCGCTGGCAGCGCACCGACATCGGGCCGTTCCTGGCCTCCACGGTGCGGTTGCCCGACGGCGGCACCGTGGTCCGCGGGCTGACCGTGCGGGTGGGGCCCGACGCCAGCGTGCTCTACGACCTGGCGCAGGGATCGGTCCGGGCGGCGTGGACCGGGGGCTTCCTCAAGTTCGACGCGACCCGCTTCGGTCTCATCGGGACGCCGGTGCCGGCGGGTCCGGTGCTCTGGACTTCCGACCCGGTCCGTCCGAAGGATGCCCCGGCCCCGAGGTTCCTCGGCCAGCACCACACCCCGGACGGCATCGTGTTGGACTGGGAGGTCGGGGGCGTGCGCGTGCGCGAGCGTCCGGAATGGGCGACGACGCCGGCCGGACCGGCCCTCGTGCGGCACCTGGAGATCGGTGCCCGCACCGCGCCGCTGCGTTGGTGGTCGGCAGGTCACCTGAACGGCGACCGGTTGTCCAACGATGTGTTTCAGGACCGATCGATCCAGATCGTCCAGGGCGTGCCTTCGGCCACGGTGGACACCCTCCGGCACACGCATCTGGTCCGGAACACGGACGCCGGAAAAACGTCGGCAGCCGCCGTCGTGACCGGCACGGCGATCGAGTGCGAGTCGAGCCTTCGCCGGGAGCCGGCGGGTCCCGGCCTCGGATCGGCGGTGCTCAAGCTCCCGATCGGGGACCCGCTGGCCTTGGACGTGATCCTCTGGCGGGGAGCGGTGGGTGAAGGCACCGCCTTCGAGCGATGGGCCAAGGCCCGACCGCCCGCCGTCGCCGGCACCGCGCCGATCCCGCCGGCCCCGGGGGTGGTGGAGTTGGTCACCCGGGGCCAGCGTGGCCTCGAGAACGGGCCCTTCGCCGTCGACACCCTCACGCTCCCCTACGACAACCCCTATCAGGCGCTGCTCTTCGCCTCGGGCGTGGACTTCACGGCCGACGGCGCCGGCCATGTCTGCACCATCCATGGCGATGTCTGGCGGGTCACCGGCATCGACGACGGACTCCAGGCGCTACGGTGGAAACGGGTCGCCAGCGGGCTCTTCCAGCCCCTCGGCCTGAAGGTCCGCGACAACCAGGTGTACGTCCTGGGCAAGGACCGCATCACCCGTCTCGAGGACACCAACGGCGACGGGGTCGCCGACTGCTACGCCACCTTCTTCGACGGCATCGCCACCTCGCCCGGCGGGCACGATTATGTCACCTGCCTCGAGGTCGATTCGACGGGGCGCTTCTACTACGCCGATCCGCAAGGCGTGCATCGGGTCGCGGCCGATGGCCGATCGGCCCGGACGATCGCCTCGGGCTTCCGCAACCCCAACGGCATGGGGGTCCGGCCCGACGGGGGGATCGTGACCGTGTCGCCGCAGCAGGGGACCTGGACGCCCACGAGCGAGATCATCGAGGCCCGGGACGGGGGCTGGTATGGCTACGGAGGTCCCAAGGCCGACCACAACCCTACCTTCGGCCGGGACTGGCCCCTGTGCTGGATCCCGCATGCCGTGGACAACTCCAGCGGATCCCAGGCGTGGATCCCGGCGGGCCAGTGGGGTGATCTCGGCGGCCAGATGGTCCACCTGCTGTGGGGGCGCTGCGGGATGATGCTGGCGCTACGGGACGACCGGGGCGCGGTGCCCCAGGGGGCGGTGGTGCCCCTGCCGGTGAAGTTCCTCAGCGGCCCCAACCGGGCGACCTTCCACGCCCGCGAGGGCGCCCTGTACGTCGCCGGCAGCACGGGCTGGCAGACCAGCGCGGTGAAGGACGGGGTCCTCCAGCGTGTGCGGCGCACCTCCCGGCCGCTGCGCGTCCCCGTGGCGTGGCGGCAGGACGGCACGTCGCTGGAGTTCACCTTCGCCGAGAAGCTCGACCCTGCGCTGGCCGCCGACCCCGGGAGCTTCGGCGTGCGTCGGTGGAACTACCGCTACTCCCAGGACTACGGGTCCAAGGACTGGTCGTTGGCCCATCCGGGCCAGGAGGGCCAGGACGAGGTCGGGGTGAACTCGGCCGTCCTGCTGCCCGATGGCCGCACCGTCCGCATCACGCTGGCCGATGCGCGTCCGGCCATGCAGTACGAGTTGCGCTACGACGTCGGCGCGCGGGGGCAGCTCTGGTTCAGCCTGCACGGGCATTGAGCGCCGCCCCCCCCTCCCAGAAGCCCTGCTCAACGCGAGGCGGCCACCTTCGGCGCGCCGCCCGCCTCGATGAACACGTCCATCTGTTGGCCGGGATGCAGGCGAGGGCCCGTCTGCGGCGGTGTCACGGGTCCATCCCCGGTCGGCGCGATGCGGTAGATCACCTGCAGCACGCGCGTGTCCACGCGCTCGATGCTGTCGCCGGTCAGCGAGCGCTTGGGGATCACAAAGGGTTCAATCCTCCCGAACTCCAGCGCGTGCGACATGCCGGCATTGCCCCGGACATGCGCACGGGCGCGGCTTGCCGGGCCGATGCGCCAGGCCTCGTGCTCGTCGACGTCCACCCGGAGGTGCAGCGGGCTCAGGTTGCCCAGGATCATCAGCGGGCCGCCCGGGCCCGACCCGGGTCCCGTGGCGGCGAATTCGCCGGGCCGGATCCGCGACTGCAGCACGGTGCCGTCGATGGGCGCGGCCACGGTGCACCGGGCGATCTCGGTGCGGACGGCCTGTACCTCGGCCTCGGCCGCCACCACCTCGGCCGCCGCCTCGGCGAGTCGGGCCTCGGCGGTCCGCAGCGAGAAGCCGTTGCGGACCAACTCCTCCTCGCTGATGACCGTGCCGGCGCGCAGCTTCCGGGACCGCTCCACACGGTCGGCCAGGTCGGCAACTGTGCTCCGTGCTGTCTCCAGGCGGGCGCGTGCCGCCCCGGCGAGCGCGGTCTTCACGGCCAGCGAGGCCTCGAGGTGCCGCGTTTCGAGGCGGAATAGCGGGGTCCCGGTGGTGACCGCCTGGCCGATGGCCGCCGTCACCTCGGCCACCACGCCGGCGATCGGGGTGCCCACGCTGATGTGTTCGGAGCCGGCCTCGACAAGGCCGACCGCGGCGACGGTCTCGGGAAAGGTCGAGGCGGGCGGGGCCGAGGGCGGCTCGCTCGTCTCGCGCAGGGGTTGGGTCCGCACCACGGAGACGGTGGCGAAGATGGCCGCGCCGGCGGCAAGCAGGGTGAGCAGGTGGTGTTTCATGCGGGAGCGGTCGACGGGAAAGGGGACGTCGGAACCGGGGAGGACGGTCCCGCTTCGGTGCGGACGATGCGGCCATCGTCCATGTGGGCGATGACGTCGGCGAAGTGGTAGACGCGGCTGTCGTGGGTGACCACGAGGACCGCGCGGTCCGGGTGCACGGCGGCCGTGGCCAGGAGTTCCATCACGGCTTCGCCCGTGGCGTGGTCGAGGGCGGCGGTCGGCTCGTCGCAGATCACCAGCCTCGGCTCGTGCACCAGCGCGCGGGCCAGCGCCACCCGCTGCTGCTGGCCGCCGGACAATTGCCGGGGATAGGCCCCGGTGCGGCTGCCGAGGCCCAGGCGGTCCAGCAGGGCGCGGGCCCGGTCCACGGCCTCCAGGCGGCGCATCCCGGCCGCCAGCAGCGGCACGGCGGCGTTCTCGGCGGCGGTCAGCGCCTGCAACAGGTTGTACTGCTGGAAGACGAATCCGAGGTGCTCCCGCCGGAACAGCACCCGTTCGTCGGGTGGCATCGTGCCGAGGTTCCTGCCGAAGAGGGACACCGCGCCGGAGGTCGGCTCGAGCAGGCCGGCGATCACCGAGATGAGGGTCGTCTTGCCGCAGCCGCTGGGGCCGACCAGGAAGCTCAGTTCGCCGCGGCGGACCGAATGGTCCACCCCGCACAGGACCTCGACGCGGGCCTCACCCTCGCCGAAATGCCGCCGGATGTCCGTGCACCGCACGGCCGTTGGGTCGTCGGAAACCATGGGATCAGCGGAAGACGGTGGCCGGTTCCAGGGCGCGGACGTGACGGAAGCTCGCGTAGAGCGCCAGGCCCGTCACCGACGCCAGCGCCCCGCAGGTGCCCAGGGCGATCTCCCACGGCAGGTACAGGCTGCGCAGGAAGGGCTGGGTGCGCACGAGGTCGCAGACCGCCGCCGCGATCGCACTGCCGAAGCACGAGCCCAGGCCCAGCACGAGGGCTCCCTGGAGGAGGATCATCCGGCCCAGCTGGCGGTCGGTCGTGCCCACCACCTTGAGCATCGAGAGCGGCCGGGCGTTCTCCTTGATGAACATCAGGAAGGTCTGGCCGGTGATGGCCGCCCCGACGACGAGCCCGATGCCGATCGTGACCATGAAGAGCATCGGCACGCCCTGGCTGCCGTAGAACCTCATCGCATCGCGGGCGAACCCCTCGGTGGTGCGGGCCCTCAGGCCGCCTAGGGCGTCAATGCGCCGGCAGACCTCCGCGGGCCGGCTTCCCGGTGTCGCCTTGGCGAGGATGAAGCTCGTGAGGTGCGCTTCGCCGAGGCTGAGCGCGGCGGCCGTCGAACGGGAGGTGTGCAGCAACGGCAGGCCCGTGAACGGGGCGGCCGCATCGGAAACCCCGACGATGCGGATGCGGCGGTCGCGGATGCGGATGGAACGGCCGGGACGGAACGGCTCGCCGGGGAAGAAGAGTTCGTGGCCCCCGGGGTCGATGACGGCCGTGTCCCGCTCGCGGATGGCGTCGGCCTGGCCTACCCGCATGCGGTGGGGCAGGCCGACGAGGCTGGCGTCGTCGATGCCAAGCATGGTCACCGTGTTGAGCCGGCCGCCGTCGGAGCGCCCGATGGCGTCGATCTTCACCAGCGGCGCAGCCCAGGCGACGCCCGGAACGCCGCGGACGCGCAGCAGCTCGATGTCCCGCAGCGACCGGACCTGGTCGAAACACTCGACCTCGGGCTGGGTCACCCACAGGTCCGCGTCCTTCACGTCGCGGATCTGCGCCGCCGTCATGGACAGCATCGTCGCGAGGATCGCCGCCTGGTTCTGCATGAGGAAGACCGCCAGCGACACCGCCACGATCATCGCGGCGAACTTGGCCCGGTCGTTCCGCAGCATCTGGAGACCCACCCAGGTCATCGGCGGGCCTTTCGTCCCGGGGGCCGGGTTCGGCCGGAGGTCTTCTTGGCGGAGGCCCTTGGGGCGGAGGATGCGCCGCGGGCCGGCGTCCGGGCCCCGATGGCGCGCCCGATGAAGTCCAGGAAGCCCCGGGTGAGCGGGCGCGCGTCGAGCCCGGGATCGACGGTGGCCCTGAGGATGAGGCCGTCGAAGGCGGCCATGACGAGGCACGACAACGTGCCAGGATCGGTCGTCGAGGCGATGGAGCCGTTGGCCTGGGCGTCCGCGATAAGGGAGGCCAGGCGCGCCTGCAGGCTCGAGTAGCTGTCGTGAAGTCGCACCGCCACCCCGGGGTTTCGGGCCGCCTCCGCGGCAGTCTCCACCCAGAGGTTGAGAAATCCCCGGTCCTCGAGGTCCCGCAATCCCAGTTCGGCCAGCGCCTCGAGCGCCGCGAGCAGGCCTCCGCCGGCCGGCAGCGCATCCATCGCGGCCATCCAGCGCGCCCGGTCGGAATCGATCATCGCCCGGACCAGGTCGTCCTTGCTGGCGAAATACCGGTACACCGAGCCGGGGCTCATGCCGGCGGCCGAGCAGATGTCCTTCATCGATGCCGCGTGGAATCCGTCGCGGACGAACACCTCGCAGGCGGCCCGGAGGATGGTCTCCTGCCTCTGGGGAAAGGTGCGGTTGCGTGTGCCGGCCGGTCTCATAAACGCGAACGACCATTCACTCGCGTTTCACGACCGTCAAGCGGGGACCATGTCCGGTCGTGCTTCGGAAAACCCTGGGGTGGGCCGGTTCCCCTGGTGCGTGGACCGGACGGCGGGGCCAAGGGCCCACCGTGCGGGGGACGGCGGCAGGCGGCAGGCGGCAGGCAGGCGGTCGGTCCGCCGCCCGGGGTCGTCCGCGACAAGGCTCCGACGCCAAAGACGGCTTCGACCTCGTAAAGACCCCGGGGCTCAGATGCCCTCGAGGCGCAGGCGGATGAGCAGGTCGCGCGTGGCATTGATGCCCTCGCGCTCGGGCAGCTTGCCGCCCTCGTACTCGATGCCGACGAAGCCTCGGTACCCCGCGTCGAGCACGATCTTCATCATCCTGCGGTAGTCGGTCTCCACGCAGTTGCCCTCGGCGTCGAAGTCGTGGGACTTGGCGCTGACGGCCTTGGCGAAGGGCATCATTTCGGTCACGCCGACGTAGCGGTCGTAGGTTTGGCCCGGCCGGATGGTGAAGTTGCCGAAGTCGGGCAGGATGCCGCAGTTCGACGCCCCGACGAGCTTCATGACGCCGGCAAGCCACTTGCCGTTGGAGCTGAGGTGTCCGTGGTTCTCGACGATGCAGTTGAGCCCAAGCGGGTTGCACAGGTCGGACAACTGACGGAGGCCGTCGGCGGCGCGCTTCTGCTGTTCCTCAAAGGACCCGATCTCGTTGGTCTCGGCGTTCACCCGGATCGAGTGGCAGCCTAGGAGCTTTGCCGCCTCGGCCCACTTGCGGTGGTTCTCGACGGCCTGCCGGCGCTTGGTCGCCTCCGGGTCGCCCAGGGCTCCCTCGCCGTCGCACATGATCAGCAGGCAGCGCACGCCCTCGCTGTCGGCGCGCCCCTTGAACTCCTTGAGGTACCCGGTGTCTCTGGCCTGGTCCTTGAAGAACTGGTTGACCAGCTCGATGCCGTCCAGGTCATGGGTCCGCCGGGCCACGATGGGGAAGTCCATGTGGGTCATCTTCTTACCGAAGAGGGCCTTGTGGTACGACCACTCGGCCAGGCTGATCCGGAAGGACCGATCCTTGTCGCCACTCGGCCACGAGGAGCACCCGGTGGCAGTGAAGGTGGCGGCCATCGAGGCCTGCTCGAGGAATTTACGGCGATTCATGGCGGGAGGTTGAAGGGTTCTGGAATCGAGGGTTCAGGGATTTTGGCTTGAGGTCTTGTGAGGCTCAGTGCGCGGCGACAGCGGTTCCAACCTCCGCAGGTCGAGCGGTGGGCGGCCGAAAAAATAGGGCCAGCAACACGACCGCGGCAGCCGCAAGGCCTGCGGGGAGGAGGAAAAGTTTATGGTAATCGACCACTCCGGTTGCGCTGGTAACTGAAGCTTTATGTGCTCCAAACCAGAAATTTGCGAGCACGAGGCCTGCGCCGAGGACTAGAAGGTTGAAGAGGCCTTGTGCGCTGGTGCGGATGTCCTTAGGGAATACGTCATCGACCCAAATGTAGAGGGTCGCAAAGAAGAAGGCGTAACAAATGCCGTGGAGGACCTGCACGGCGATGATCAGGTACATGTCAGAAGGGGAATTGAAGAAGGCGAAAATAAGAAATCGGACGAGATGGCCAGCAATTCCGAGCAGCATCGTTACTTTCCAGCCCAACCGCTTCAGCACCGTCCCCAGAATGAGCATGGTCACGATTTCGGCCACCTGTCCGATGGTAGTGACCGCGGAAATCCAATTGTCCGGCATTTTGATGGCGCCCTGAAGGAACCCACCGATCAGGACAAAATAGCCGTTGTGAATGGTGGAATCGATGAGCGTCACCAAAAAGAGCACGAGGACATATGGCAACCTAAGCAGCTTGGCTGCCTTCACCCAGGCCAAACCGCTTTCGCCCGATGCGGCTGGCCGAGGAGGCGTGTGCGGCAGGGTGAGGCTGAAGGCTGCAAGAGCGAAGGAGATGATCGCGGCGACGAAGAAAATCCAACGCAACTGTTCAACAGTCGATTTGGCATCAAGCAGGAACACGAGTGGCCACGACACCAAGATCCATCCGATGGTGCCGCCCATGCGGACAAACCCGAAATCCTTCGCTGGATCGGCGAGGTGGGTGAAGGCAAGCGAGTTGGTGACGGAAATTGTGGGCACGTAGAGCAGGCCGTACACCAGAAAGCACGCGAAAAACGGCCAGAAATCACGCATGAAACCAGTACCGATGAGGGCCGCTCCTCCGACCAAGTGGCTGAATGCAAGAAATTTTTCGGCTGAGAAGTTGCGGTCGGCAAATTGGTTGCTGAAAAAAATGCCAACGAGCGACGCGATGGCGAACATCGACCCCGCAAGGCTCATTTGCCAACCCTCGAACTTCAGCAGCGGCATGTAGTTGAAGATTTGCACCTGCCATGCCCCCCAGATGGCGATCTCAAGGACCATCATGAGGAACAGTTTGAAGCGGATTGCGGAGTTCATGGATTTGTGAGTGGAGACTGGGGGTGTGTCAGGACTGTGGAGAAACCCTACGCGGACCCCGGGCGCCCCGACAAGGCGGGAGTCCAAGGGGAAACCGCCCGGGGTGGGCAGGCGCCACCACCGGCCGAGCCGGATTGATGGCCTGCGGATGGCCTGCGGATGGCCTGCGGTTCCACGGGGGGCGGAAAGTCGCCTGCCCGAGGGTCACGGCGTCCTGCCGCCGGATCCGGCCAACGTCCGCACCTCGGCAGTCTCCAGCGCCCGCGGCACGACCAACACCTCGCCCATGAGGCCCCGGTAGTAGGCATCGTGCAGGTAGAACAGCTCGGCCCCGAGCACGACCGAGTCCGGGACCTCGGCGTCGATCGGCAGCGAACCGCATGCGCCGGCCCCCACCGGCTCGCCGTCCAGGAACAGCGTGGCCTGCCACCGGCCATTCTCCGGCCGGGTGGCAAGGGCCACGTGATGCCACCGGTCGGCGACCAGTTGGGTCGATGCCCCGATGCGGTCCCGGTTGTTCAGGCGGGCTTCCAGGTCGTAGGGCGCCTCCTGCCGTCCCAGTCCGAGGATGAAGCGCCGGGCGCCGTAGCCGATGATGTCCCCCCGACCCTCGTGATGGCCCTTGCCCATGCGGGCCGCCGGACGGATCCAGGCCGCGAGGGTCAGTCCCGGCAGGCGTTGTCCGCCGCCATGGTGGCCTCCCAGCCCGAAGGCCCCGTGGCTGACCGGAGCGTAGTTGTGACGCTGGTGCGGGTTGCGCAGCCATTGGTCGAGGATGCCCAGCCTGGGGAAATCGGAGCGCCCGACCGGGTTGTCCGAGAACCGCAGGGCGGGTCGGCCGCCGTCCACCACCCAGTCGACGTTGGCCAGTTCCAGCGTGCGGTAGGCCGACTGGCCCCGGTTGAACACGTGCAGGCCCGTCTGCTCGGCCATCGGCAGATCCCAGAGGGCGCCGAATCGCGCCGGTGGAAGGCTCGGTTGGGCCGGCAGCAGGTCCGTCGGCAGGGGGCGATCCCCCCAGGGTTCGAAGCCCACGCCCGACACCCAAACCCGCCCCGTGCCCTCGTTGGACAGCCTCAAGGCCAGCCCACCGGCCGATTCGGGCACCTCGGCCAGGAAGGCCACGTCGCGCCAGCCATGGCTGCCCGTCGGCAGGCATCCGGCGTTGGTCCGCAGGAGGTTGCCCGGGTCGAGGCCGAGGTATCCGTTGCCTTCGAGGTCGGCGTTCTTCAGGGACAACACCTCCAGGCGGCCGCCCGGCCCGTGGGTGTCGAATTGGCGGACCCGCGCCGTCACCCGGTACCGACCCGGGGTCACCTTCGCCGGACCCACCGGCGCGACGGCGCGCGAGACCGGGCCCAGTTGCAGGATGCCCCCCTCGTCGGGCAGGTGATCGTAGCTGGGGCGTTCGTTGTGCCCGGACAGGAACGGCCGGCCGCCCCACCAGGGCTGATCCATCGCAACCGCCTTTCCGAAGCCGATCCGCGGCCACTGGTTGCCGGCGAAGACGAAATGGTGCCGCGGGTCGATGCGCGGGTTGTCCTGGACGCGGGCGGTGCCGAAGAGCCGTCCGGTCTCCTCCGAGGGATACCCAGTGTAGCGGTAGCGCACCGGCACGACATGGCCCGGACGGGCCAGCGTGCGCCCGAAGGAGACGCCCGTGTCGTAGAAGGCCGCGCAGACGGCCGTGTTGAGGTGTCGCGAGGTCGGCTTGCCCTCCGGGTCCAGCCCGCGCAGCGTGGCCGGGTCGATCGAGTATTCCACCGCCGGGGAGACCGGGACCGGGTCGTCGAACCGACCGTGCCACACCCGAAGGCCATCCTCCGCGGCGATGCCCTCCAGCGTCCCGGGATCGAACGGGGCGACCGGCCGGTAGGTGAGCCTGCCCGAGGCGTCGCGGATCATCAGGAATTTCCAGCGGAACGGGTCCAACGGCGTGTGGTGCTCGAAGTCGAACCCGTATCGGAAGTCGAACGGCTCCCCGGGCAGCACCTCGAGTCGGCTGTCGATGTCGTAGGTGTAGACGTCCCGCCGGGCGTCGTATCCGACCTGCAGGGACGAGGTCGTGGCGAAGCGGCCGCCCACATGGCGGGCCGTCCAGCGGGCCCGCAACGTCTGCCCGCCGCCCTCAAGGGTCGGCTCGGTCCAGGTGGAGGCGGCCTCCCGGTAGGCCCCTTGGTTCTCGATGCCCCAATGGGAGTCGAAGGTCAGCAGGGGTTTCACCCCGGGCCGGAGCTTGGCGAACTGGCTGGGGTCGGCCGCCGAGTGCAGCTGCAGCACCGGCTCGTCGCCGTCGAAGACGAACCATCGGTTCCCCAGCCATCGCCGGGCGCTGAACCTCGGGCCGTGGGCCGCGACGACGACGGGCTTCGGCGCCGGACTCGACCGGACCCGAAGGTCGCCGAACCGAACCGTGGCCCCGCTGGCCACCCCGAGGGCGACGTGCCCCGTCGACACGCCGGCTCCCAGCCGATCCACGTGCCGCAGGCGGGACTGGCCATCCACCCACACCTCCACCACGCCGCCGGCCGCCCTGACCCGCAGGGCGATCGGGATCCGCGGCTGGAGCGGGCAGGGGACCGACGCCAGGTAGCCGCCGTCGGGGAATCTCACCAGCGCGACCTGCTGGTGCTGAAGCGACACCTGCACCCGGTAGCCGCTCCGGGCGTCCGGGGATTCGCAGAGGGTGACCCCGGCCTCGAAGCCGAGATCCTCGAACCGGGGATCCGGCCAGGCCGACCAGCTCGAGCCGAAGAAGTCGAACCGCGTGGCCGGTTTCTCGACCCTCAGGGTCACCTCCACCTCCGGATGGTCGACGGTGTCGGGTGAGACCCAGTGGGTCCATGTCGCCCCCGTCAGGGTGACCTCGGAGGCCGAGCGCATGGCCGGGGCGGCCGATGCGGGGCGGGCATGCCACGTGGACAGGTCGGCGGCCGCCGCGGCGGGCCCGGGCCCCAGGACCACCCCGAGGGCCAGCCACGGAATCGAAAGACCGGCCATCGCGCGGATCCCCGAGGCGACCCCGCGCAGGAAGCCCCGGCAGGTTGCCGGCCCGAGGCGTCGGAGGGCGTACGAGGTGCCCGCCGCGGACGTGCCGCCGTGCATCGGCCCGGATCGGCCACCGGATCCTTGCGGTGCGCTGGAAGGACTCATGCCGGGGGTCATCGGGTTCGGATCGCGTGCCTTGCGCTCGGGTGGGGATCGGGCTTCCTGACGGGCCCGACCTGGTCCAGCGACGGAACCTCCGAGGAATCCATTCAATCCGCCTTGGAGCCTGTCCGAAAACCCCGCCGGGCGGAGGGCTTTGGCCGGGAGAAGCTTGTTCCGGGCCGGGTGGCGGAGTTCAATCGGAAAGCTGGTTCCACCGGCTCCCCATGACGCCCACCCTCCGCTCCCTGCGCGCCCTGGCCGACCCGACCCGGCTGCGCATCGTGGCCCTCCTCGAGGCCGAGGAGTTGCCCGTCAATGAGATCCAGGAAATCACCGGCCTCGGGCAATCCCGGGTCTCGACCCACCTCAGCCTGCTGTCCGAGACGGGCCTGGTGCTTTCCCGGCGGGAGGGCAAGCGGACCTTCTACCGGCTGAACCCGCAGGCCGACGTGCAGGTGCGGGAGTTCACGCGGCTGGCCATGCAGGGGGCCAAGGAGCTGCCCGAGCACGAGGGCGACCAGCTCAACCTGCGCCGGGTGCTGGCGCGGCGCGAGGAGCAGGCTCAGGTCTACTTCAACCAGGTGGCCGGTCGCTTCGACCGCAGCTACGGACCGGGCCGCTCCTGGCAGGCCTTCGGGCACCTGCTCCTGCGGATGCTCCCGGCCATCGACGTGGCCGACCTGGGCTCGGGCGAGGGCCTTCTGGCCGAGTTGCTGGCCCGGCGTTGCCGGCGGGTCATCGCCGTGGACAATTCCGAGAAGATGGTGCAGTTCGGCGCCCGGAAGGCCCGCCAGAACGGGTTGACCAACCTCGAGTTCCGCCTGGGCGACCTGCAGGATCCGCCCATCGACCCGGCATCGGTCGACCTCGTCATCCTCAGCCAGGCCCTGCACCACGCCGAGGATCCGGCCAAGGCCCTCGAGGCCGCCGCCCGCCTCCTGCGGCCCGGTGGGCGCGTGATGATCCTGGATCTGGTGAAGCACCGCTTCGTGCAGGCCCGCGAACTCTACGGCGACCGTTGGCTCGGCTTCGCCGAGAGCGACCTGCACCGCTGGCTCGAGGCGGCAGGCCTGTCGGAGATCGAGATCACCAAGGTGGCCCGCGAGGAGCAGAAGCCCTGCCTGGAGACCCTGCTGGCGGTCGGCACGCGTTGAGCCACGAGCCAGGCGGTGCCCGAGGGCATGGCCTGCCGTGCTGCAGGCGCGCCGCCCATCGGGACTGACGGCGCCCCCGGGGCCCCCACGGGCTCCGTGGCTCACTCGTCGTCGTCGCCGACGCCTTGCATGCGCTTGGTGGGGCACCCGCCGCGCAGCCACCCGTTGACGAACGGGTCCAACGCGCCGTCCATGACTCCCTGCACATCGCTGGTCTGCACCCCAGTGCGCAGGTCCTTGACCATGCGGTAGGGCTGGAAGACGTAGCTGCGGATCTGGTTGCCC
>Ga0194119_10003048_pt1 | contig 27345 bp, 23 predicted proteins | sample TA2MahC100mmetaG_FD_148620 | JGI IMG/M metagenome (GOLD analysis project Ga0194119, IMG submission 148620) | Freshwater microbial communities from Lake Tanganyika, Tanzania - TA2015018 Mahale Deep Cast 100m | ecosystem: Environmental > Aquatic > Freshwater > Lake | place: Tanzania: Lake...
GTGCGCTGCGCCCAAAGCGAAACCGGAGCCGCCGGCACCGCCGGTGACCAGCTTTGTGTGCGAGGCCGATGTGCGCGAGGCAATTCAGGCCGGGCGCACGATACGAATTGGCTCCAAGACGATCGTCACACCCTCGGCGCGGGAACTCGCCAACAGCCAAAGAACCGAAGTGTTGGTACTCGAAGAGAGGTAGGCCATGGATCTCGAGAAGCTGAAGAAGGAAATTCGCGAATATCTCGAAAAGCGCGGGGTCGCTGTGTTTCATGGGCTCTCGAGGCTGCCGGGCGAACAGCAGGTTGTGATCTGGGACTTCGAGCTCCATCCGGATTTCAAGGAGTTCGTGACGTGCGCGTCGGCGCTTGGCATCAAAGTGATGCACATGCATGAGCGGATTCTGACGCAGGATTCCTGGGACGATATCGAGACTTCGCTTGAAACCTTCGAACTGCCGGCCACAGCGCATACCGATCTCTCGCGGCGCCTGAAGGCTCTGGCGCCTTACATTGGCTTTTTGGCTGGCATCGAACTGACCTTCGATTTCGAGTCCCGCCTTTACATATTCGAGGCCCGCGCCGAGTTCTTCAACGAGTTTCTAGAACTCGACGATGAAGTCAGCTTGTACGAGGTTCCCGATTTCATGAAAGACGCACCGATGGGCGACGAGGACGACGACGACGAGCCTCGCCGGCCGACCGGGTTCTTTTCGAGGAATTAGCCCCGCATGAGTCCACGCCGCGCGCGTTGGCTGATCCCAGAAGTGCCGGACGATCAAATCGCGGAGCTCTCGCGAGCTACGGGAATTTCCGCGCCGGCCGTTCGCGTGCTATGGAAGAGAGAGATTCGCACGCCAGCCGCCATCACCCGATTCCTGCATCCGAGCCTGGATGATCTGATCGACCCGTTCCAGCTTGCCGACATGGCGAAGGCGGCGCAGCGCGTGAAAGAGGCGGTCCAGAATCGCGACAAGGTTCTGCTATACGGCGACTACGACGTGGACGGAACCAGTTCCATCGTGATTTTGCACTCCGTATTGAAGCTCGCTGGCGCGAACGTGGACTACTACGTTCCGCATCGCATACGCGAGGGGTATGGAATGCGCGGCGAGGTTGTGGATCGGGCGAAAGAGGACAGGGTCGACTTGATTATCAGCGTCGACACGGGAATTCGAGCGACGGAAGTGGTGGAGCGCGCCAATGCGCTGGGCATCGATGTGATCGTGACGGATCATCATCTGCCCGAAGCAGCGTTGCCGCCAGCGCTGGCCGTCATCAACCCGAACCGGCCGGACTGCCCGTATCCGGAAAAACATCTCTGCGGCGCGGCGGTGGCCTGGAAATTGGCGCACGCCGTGTTGAGGCACCTGGATTGGCCGGAGACGAAACGGACGAAGCTGCTGGAGTCGCTCCTGAAATTGGCGGCTATCGCGACGGTGGCCGACGTTGTGCCGTTGACGGGCGAGAATCGCGTGATCGTTAGTCACGGCTTGCGCGGGCTGAAGGACCCTCGGAACCCGGGTTTACGGGCCTTACTCGAAACCGCGGGGATCCGAAGCGGCACGATTCCATCGGCCCGCCAGATTGGGTTTCAAGTGGCGCCGCGTTTGAATGCCGCGGGCAGGATGGACGATGCGCGCGACGTGATCGAGATGTTCCTGACGCAAGACGTGGCGCGGGCCGAATCGCTGGCGAAAAAACTAGACGATTTGAATAAGGAGCGCCAACAGACCGAGGCGGAGATTCGCGACACGATCGTGGCTGTGTGCGAACAGCAGCCCGTGACGGACGAGCAGGCGGGGCTGGTATTTTCCGGCGCCGGTTGGCATCAAGGCGTGATCGGAATTGTCGCGGGCCGCTTGGCGGAGCGCTACTCGCGGCCCGTCTTTGTTCTGAGCGAAGATATCGAATCGGGGGAAGCTCACGGTTCCGGACGAGGTCCGGCGAATTTCCATTTGTTGGAAGCCATGGAGTCGATGCGGGAGATCTTCACGCGCTTTGGGGGCCACCGTCAAGCCGCCGGCTGCAAACTGCCGGTCTCGAATGTCGACCGCTTTCGGGAACGGTTCCGGGCGTACGCCGCCAACGTTCTGCGCCCGGAGGATATGTGCCCGATCATCGACTGCGATGCGGCGGTGACCCTGGATGAACTCACCGATGAATCCGCGGCGGAGGTTCTGTCGCTCGCGCCGTTCGGCAACGGCAACCCTGTTCCGGTCTTCGCATTGAATAACGCGCGTGTGGCAAGGCCTCCGCAGGTGAAGAGCGAAAAGCACCTGTTCATGCATCTGGCACAGAACGGCGTGGCGAAAATGGTGAAGGGGTGGAGCATGGCGGATCGCCTGGAAGAGGCGCAGCCGGGTTCCACGATCCAGGCGGCAGTCCAGTTGGAAGAAGATCTCTGGAGCAAGGAACGGGGCGGAGCGGCTTGGGGTCTGGTGCTAAAGGACATTCGCCCGTGATCCGCCGCCAGACGCCAATTGCACCTTTCCCCCCAACACCGGTATCCTGAGTATTCCCTCCATGCAACCGGCCCCTGCCCTGCAAAAAACTCCCCTTAACGAGGTTCACCGCGCCGCGAACGCCAAGATGGTCGACTTCGGTGGCTGGGACATGCCGGTTCAATACTCCGGAATTCTCGACGAACACCACACCGTGCGTAATGCGGTGGGACTGTTCGATGTTTCGCACATGGGCGAGATTGAGGTGCGCGGCCCGCAGGCGCTGAATCTCGTGAATTGGGTCTCCACCAACAACGCCGCCAAGCTGCAGGTTGGGCAGGCGCATTACTCGGCACTCCTCTACGATCATGGCGGATTCGTCGATGACATCCTTGTTCACAAAGTCGCAGACGATCATTTTTTCCTGTGCGTGAACGCCTCAAACCAGGACAAGGACTACGCGCACATCGTTGAAAACAACCGCTTCGACGCGCAGGTTGAAAACGCCGGGCCACGTTTGTCCCAGATCGCCTTGCAAGGGCCAAAGGCCCTGCTCACGCTGCAAAAACTAACAAAGACGGAGTTGGCGCCGATCAAGTATTACTGGTTTCAGGACGGAGAGGTTTCCGGCACGCCCGCGCGGATCGCGCGCACCGGCTACACCGGCGAGGATGGCTTTGAAATCTACGCCGCCAACAGCGAAGCGCCGCGGCTGTGGAATGAGCTCCTCCAAGCGGGGGAGGAATTCGGCATCAAACCGGCCGGCCTGGGCGCGCGGAATACTTTGCGTCTGGAGTCCGCAATGGCGCTGTACGGGCATGAGATCGACGCTTCGATCAATCCAATCGAGGCGGGGCTTTCCTGGATCGTCAAGCTAGAGAAGGATTTTCTGGGCAAGCCGAAGGTGGCGGAAATGAAGGCCGCCGGGGCCAAGCGGAAGTTGGCGGGATTCCAGATGAAGGGCCGCGGAATTGGCCGTGACGGCTATGAACTTCACATCGATGGCGCGCCCGCCGGCTGGGTTACCTCTGGCGGCCCGTCGCCCACACTCAACATCAACCTCGGCCTCTGCTATGTCCCGGTCGACAAATCCGGCGTTGGTCAGCCGATTCAGATCCTAATCCGCAATCAGCCCGTGGATGCCGAACTCATCCCGACGCCATTCTACAAGCGAGCCAAATAATGTATCCGGAAAATTTAAAGTACACCAAAGAGCATGAGTGGATCCTCGTTGCGGGAGACACCGGCACGATCGGCATCACAGACCACGCCCAGCACGAACTGGGCGACATTGTTTACGTCGATCTGCCGAAGCCTGGCACGACGGTCGAAAAGGGCAAGACACTCGGCTCGGTGGAATCGGTGAAAGCGGTCTCCGACATCTATTCCCCGGTGACAGGCGAGGTTTTGGAAGTGAACACGGATCTGACCGCGGCTCCGGAGAAGCTAAACGCCGATCCTCACGGCGCGGCATGGCTCGTGAAGATTAAGCTCGCCGACGCGGGCGAACTTTCGGATCTTTTGACCGCGGCGGCATATCAAAGTTATTTGGGAGAGTAATACCAAGCCTTGCGCTACCTACCGAAGTCCAACGCGGAGCGCCGCGAAATGCTAGAGGTCTGCGGCGTCGCCACATTAGACGGCCTCTTTGCGAACGTTCCCGACGAGGTTAAGCTGAAGCGCCCGCTCGCGCTGGCGCCCGGCAAGAGCGAATACGAGATCATCGACTATTTCAAGTCGCTGGGCGCGGCGAACGCCAACGGGTATCAGACGTTCCTTGGAGCCGGCGTATACAACCACTTCCGGCCCGTGATGTGCGACGTAATCGTCTCCCGCGGCGAGTTTCTCACCTCCTACACGCCGTATCAAGCCGAGATTAGCCAGGGCACTCTAACGCAGATCTTCGAGTTTCAAACCATGGTCTGTCAGTTGACTGGAATGGACGTTGCCAACGCGTCGATGTACGACGGCTCCTCGGCGGTTCCCGAAGCCGCGATGATGGCCGTCCGGTTGACCGGCCGCGACAAGATCCTCATCGCAAAGACGGTTCACCCTGAATATCGCGTGGTGAACGAAACGTATCTGAAGCGCCAAAACATACCGGTCGCCGAGTTCGGCTACGACTCGAAGACAGGGCAAGTCGATCTGGAGGATCTGTCGGCAAAGCTGGACGGCCAGACCGCGGCGGTGATCGTGCAGTCCCCAAATTTCTTTGGCGTAGTAGACAATCACAAGGCGGCGGCGGAGTTGGCGCACAAGCATGGTGCGTTGCTGATTTTCGCCTTCAGCGAGGCAGCCTCGTTGGGACTGTTAGAGCCCCCACAATACGCCGATATCGTCGTCGGCGAGCTACAGTCGTTCGCGCATCCGCCCTCGTACGGCGGCCCGTTTGTGGGCATCATTGCCACCAAAGAAAAGTTCGTGCGGCAACTTCCCGGCCGCCTGGTTGGCGAATCGAAGGATGCGAATGGAAACCGGGCGTTCTGCCTGACGCTTTCCACAAGAGAACAGCATATCCGCCGCGAAAAGGCGACGTCGAATATCTGCACGAATCAGGCGCTGATCGCGGTGATGGCCACAGTTTTTATGAGCGTCTACGGCAAACAGGGCCTGCGTGAACTTGCCGAGCAAAATCTGGCGAAAGCACACTATTTGGCAGACGGGCTGAACCGTACTTTTTCCGGACCCTTCTTCAACGAGTTCGTCGTGTCCTGTGACGATCCGGAGGCCATCAACGCGAAACTGCTCGGCAAGAAAATCATCGGCGGCTTACCGTTGGCACGGTTCTATCCGGAACTGAAGAACGCTATGCTGCTTTGCGCCACTGAAATGAGCAGGCGCGGTGCGATGGACGCCGTGAAGGAGGCTCTCCGCTAATGGCTACTCCCAATAAAGTCCGTCCCCACATCACCCAGAACGAAGCGCTGCTTTTCGAGCTTTCGAGCCCAGGAAAGATCGGCTACCAGCTTCCCGATTTGGACGTCCCGGCGGTCGATGCCAGACAGGTGCTGGGCGCCGAGAACGTACGCGACGAAATTCAAGGGTTTCCCGAGGTCAGCGAAGTCGAGGTGATTCGTCACTTTACCCGGCTTTCCACGTGGAATTATGCGATCGATCTGGGACTGTATCCGCTCGGCTCCTGCACGATGAAATACAACCCGCGCGTCAACGAGACGGTAGCGCGGATCGACGGGCTGGCATGGGCGCATCCGTATCAGCCCGAGCCGCTTTCGCAAGGCGCCCTGGAAGTCATCGACGCCTTGGAGAAGGCGTTGTCCGAAATCACAGGCATGGATGCGGTCACGCTGCAGCCGGCCGCCGGTGCGCACGGCGAAATGACGGGCCTGCTTCTGATTCATGCGTTCCTCGCCTCCCAGGGGAATCCGCGCAAGTACATTCTTTGCCCGGATTCGGCTCATGGCACTAACCCCGCGACGGCGGCGATGATCGGCTACGAAGTGGTGAACGTCAAGTCCAACAGCCGGGGCATGGTGGATTTGGACGCGCTTGAAAAGGCAGTGACGGAAGACACGGCCGGCCTGATGGTGACCAACCCCAACACAGTTGGTGTATTCGAGCGCGATATTCAAAAGGTGGCGCACATTTTGCACAGCAAGGGCGCGCAGATCTACATGGATGGCGCGAACATGAACGCGTTGGTGGGCGTCACCCGTCCAGGCGATTTCGGCGCCGACGTCATGCACTTGAATCTACACAAGACGTTCTCAACTCCGCATGGCGGAGGGGGGCCCGGCGCCGGTGCAGTGGCGTGCAAGGCGCACCTGGCGCCGTTCCTGCCCACGCCGCGTCTGAAGCGCGAAGACGGCAAGCTCGCGTGGGAACACAACCTTCCGAATTCCGTAGGCAAGGTTCGCGCGTTCTATGGAAACTTCGGAGTGCTGATTCGCGCACTGGCGTACATCCTGGCCCACGGAGGCCCGGGACTTCGCAACGCGACGCTCGACGCCGTGCTCAATGCGACATACTTGCGGAAAAAGCTCGAAGCGTTTTTCGACTTGCCGTTGAACGAACCGTCGATGCACGAAGTGGTATTCAGCCACGACCGGCAGGCGGCCCAAGGCGTTCGCACGGGCGACATCGCCAAGCGGTTGATCGACTATGGGTTCCACCCGTACACCACTGCGTTTCCAATGATCGTTTCCGGAGCGATGATGATCGAGCCGACCGAAACCGAGCCGAAGCGCGAGTTGGACGCCTTCGCCGAGGCGCTGATCCAAATCGCGAAGGAAATCGAAGAAGATCCCAAGTTCGTGCTCGCTGCGCCTCATTCGACGCGCACCTCGCGAGTGGATGAAACCTCGGCGGCACGCAAACCGATTCTTCGCTGGAAACCCTAGTATGTGGAAACGGCAGGCGGCGTTCGTAGCCGCCTTCGTGCTGCTGTTGCGCCTGCCGTTCCTCGACCAAGCGATCCTCGGAGACGATCTTTATTACCTGTACGGCGCGCAACACGCGTTGATGGATCCCCTGCATCCACTTGGAGCGAACTACGCATTTTCCGGGGTCATGGTATCGATGCAGGGCCACCCGCATCCGCCGTTCAACGTTTGGTTTCTCGCGGCGCTGCTGGCGATCTTCAAGGATGTTCGCGAGCCGGTATTCCATCTCGCGTATGTTTCATTTTCCCTGATTGCGGCGTTAAGCGCGCTTCGAATCGCCCGCGAGTTCACAACACGGCCGCTGCTGGCGACGCTCTTGTTTTGTTGCGCGCCGGCATTCGTCGTGAATGGAAACTCGCTGGAAAGCGACCTGCCGCTGGCGGCATTCTGGCTATTGACGGTTGCGCTGCACATATCGCAGCGATGGCTACCGTGCGCTCTTTCGATGATCGCGGCGGCGCTCTGCGGATACCAGAGCATCGTCCTGGTGCCCATCCTCTGGCTGCGAGGGACCGGCCCACTGTGGCTGCTGGCCGTGATCCCAGCAACGCTCGGCGCCTGGCAGGGGTGGGAACGCTTAACCAGCGGCACGCTGCCGGCCCAAGTGTTGACGGGATATTTCGATGCGTATGGGCTCCAACGCCTGGAGAACAAGATCAAGAACGCGATCGGACTGACCGGCCACATGGCATGGCTGGTGACCCCATTGTTAACCGCTCGCAAGGAATGGCCGTTCGCTGTCGCACCGGCCGCGCTGGCGGCGTGGTTCGATCCCAATCCACTGTGTTGGATGAGCGTGGGCGCTGGGGCGATGACGCTGGCCAACGCGCGGCACCACAAATGGCTTGGCCAGTGGACGCTCCTGTTTTTCGCCGCCGCCTTGGCGCTGTTTTTCGCCGGCGCCGCACGATACCTGCTGCCGCTCACACTGCCCATCGCGATCATCGCCGCGGAGCGCGCAAAGCCCTGGCACGTCCTGGCGACGGCGGTGCCCGGAGTGGCGCTGGCTGTTGTGAACTATCAGCATTGGGACGCGTACCGCCAGATCTCGATTCCCGAGAGGCGCGTATGGGCCAACGGCGAATTGGGGTTCCGCTTCTATTTGGAAGCGCAAGGGGCGGTGCCCTTGTTGCGCAGTCAGCGCCCGCAACCGGGCGATTGGGTAATTTCAAGCCAGCTCACTGCCATCGCGCACAAACCCGGCGCACTCATCCGATCGTTCGACATTACGCCCGCACTCCCCATCCGTATCCTCGGCCTCGGTTCAAAGTCCGGATTCTCCACGGTGGATTTCGGCCTGCGTCCTTTCGATTTCCAATCAACGCCAATCGATACCGTGACGATCGGGACGATTGTCGAACAAAGACCAACGAAAATGTTCGTGACGATGAGCGACCCAGACGCCCCGCACCACTTGCTCGCCGGTGTCCACGAACTCGAGGGCGCCACACGCTGGGCGGAACCGGCCGCTGTCCTGCAACTCCTGCCGCCACCCAAGGCCGCGCCGGTCGAGGTCTCTCTTTACCTGCCGCCCGCCGCGCCCGGCCGCGTTGTCACGCTGAAGCTCGACGGGACCCAGATCCTTACGCAAACGCTCCCAGGGCCAGGGCTCCATCGCTTGCTCTCTCCGGCCGTTTCGCCGCGAGGGCCCTCCTGCCGGTTAGAGATTTCGATCGACCGCGAAATCGAGCAGAAGAAGGACCTCCGCCGCCTCGCGATGGTACTCGTTTCCGCGGGATTCCGTTGACCGGTGACCCGGCCTGTGGAAGAAGCGGGCTCCTCGCGCCTAGATCCGCTTGAAAAAGCCCCCGCTCACAACCTCCGGCGCCGCCAGCGCCGCCGTGAACTTGAGTGCGCCAAAGGCGTGTGAATACTCCGCAAACGCGGTTCGGCACATCGATATCTGCTTCCGTACTTCGCCGTCCACGGTTACCTGAATCAGTTGCCCGGCGTACTCGTGCGTCTCCGGCGGATACTCCTCGTCCCACGTCTCCATCCCTTCTGAGCCGAGAAACAGAAGGAGCCGCTCCACAATCCGCAATGGGATCGGCCGCGTGACCATCGCCGGTTCGTCATCGGCTCGCAGCGCGCTCCGGAGTTCCACCTCCCCGCGCCCCCGCACGCAGATCGCGTCGTAACCACTGGCCATTCTCGTCGTGCTCACTCGAAGGCTAATCTCCACCTTACCCAAGTCGGATTCTTTGATCCCGAACGGATAACTCACGTCCTTGCTTTCCGCTCCCATGATTCCTACTCCTATACCTTCACTTGAATTCTACGCGGGACAATGTACCTGCGCCCCGGCACAAGGTTGATAGTAATGTTTAACGTGCGGGTCGCACGATCCACCGTCGCTCGAGAGCCTGCGCCCAGCGCGGACGGATTCTTCAGCCGGTTCCGGTTGTAGAACTCCATCTCATACTCCGCCTTCGTGCCGGAGGTGTCCCCGTTCACATTCCCGAAATTCGCGAAGAGTTCGTCCACTGTATTGAACTCCTGCTTCGCCGCGTCAAAGCTCCCATGAGCATCGACCATTGTGAACATTCCGGCCCCGGCTGGATACTCGAAGCCGAACTCCATGCCCCGCGAGACGTATGCCTCCACGACCTTCGCCACATCCGGACAACCCTTACGCTTCCAGCTCTCAAAGAACTCGAAAACATTTGACGGCTTTTCCAGAAACGCTGTCCAAAACCCTTCCTTAAACGGAACCTTGTAGTGATTCCAAATCCGCCAGAGCATCTCCTGCACCGGCGATTCGTTGTGCCCGCCCCATGTTGTGTGGGTGTCGGTTAAGTTCACCTGCGGCTTCGGATTCGTATCGTTCGGCCCTTCGTGCCCGTCTTTGTAGGTCGGTTTCTTGCGCAACGCGCAACTGATAAACGTCGCATGCCCTTCAATCCAGGCCGATTCGTAGTGCTCTGCGGCGAACGGATGCGCCCTGCCGCTGTAGTGCCCCGCAGTCGCTAACGGTTCGTCGTTAAACGTGTAACCCGGAAAATCGACATGGCCCAGAACGGTGTCGGCAATGAAATGTCCGTACTCGTGCAAGATTACGTCGCGGTCCTGCACATCGCTTTCGAGCAGGCGAATTTCGCCCCCGTCCGCGTCGGAAGTATCCGTCTTGGGATTTTGGGGCACCAGAACGGTGCACAGCTTCGGATCGAGCGAATTCTTGGTTAGTTCCTTCATCCGCTTGTGTCCGAATACGATCGACACATAGGCGTCGCAGTACATAATGAATCGTGCATGCTTTACTTCCACCTCGGAAAAATCCAGTTCTCCGTACATGCCCTTGAATAGCGCCGGGTCGATCACGTGGTCGAACCGTACGATCTCGCCCGCCCGGATTTTGAAGTCAGGCAGGTTCACGGGCGTGCTGCTGCCGCCCATCGCTTGTCCTTTCACTCTGCAGACTTTGTTGTCTTTATGTTCGAGAAAGATTCGGAAGAACGCGGTCTCCAGCTCGGGCACCATTTTGAATTCAAACGCACCCTCGTCGTCCAGGGACCCTGTCGCCACCAGAATTTCGTTTGAAGTGCCTGTCAGCCTGCCATGCAACTCCACTTTGTTGTTGGGAAGGAACTCCTTCACCGCGGGTGCCGGCTGGGCCGTGTCGTGATCCCACGTCCGGTTGTAGAACAGTTTTCCTTTCCAATGCTGCTCGACCACGGTGGCCGCCACGCTGTCGTTGATGATAGTGCCGATGTTCCCTGTGTCGATGCCCAAATGAAACTGCTCTTCGGCGGGATTCAGGCTTGGGAACCGCCCTTCGGCGAAGAACCGTTTTCCGGCCGCCGGGATCGACGCACTCTTGATTGAGATCACTCCGCTCGTCGGCGTTTGATTCCCTGCCGGTGTCTGCTCCTTGAAAATCTCAACTCGTCCCGACAGCGTGTGCAGCAGAAGGTTATGATCCAGGTTCTTCGGCTTGGGCGGATATACGATCAGCGCCGCCCGCCTCGCCCGCAACGGGTCGTCCTGGCGGAACAGCGTTACGCCTTTGGTCAGCTTATCGGCCTCCGGCAGCGCTTTCGGCGTTGTACCAGGAGGCACGGGCTCGGCGATTTCCAGGCGCAATTCCACACTGGTCACCGTCATCTTCGCCGGTCCTTTTAACTTCTTGGATCCGCCGGAAAGTGTCAGCGTAACGGTGATGTCGTCCTTCGACTTGCTGGGCTCGCGGCCTTCGGCGAATACCAGAACGCCGAACTTTGACGAGAGGTCCTTGCCGTCGAAGATGTGGTCGCCGTCGAACCGCATCGGCGTGTCAGGGTCGCCGCCGGGGCCAAAAAAGTCGATCACACCCGGCGGCGACACAGTCAGTGTTCCCTTCCCGTCGAAAGTCTTGTCGACTCGTAGCTGAAACAGTTGACGTCCAACGCCGAGATTCTTCCTGACGAGCACGTAGCCCGATGCCGGGCCAATCAAATTCGGCGTGCCGCCGTTCCGGCCGGCCTCGACCGGGGACGGCGCCGCATCCATGGCCACTGCCTCGTCCTCGTCCAGCTCAGCCGGCTTCGACGGCAGCACGTTCGACCTCTCACTCACGCCGCTTCGCGGGGTGCCCTCCAGATCGATGGCCGCTTGCCCGGCAAGCTGGTCGATCAAAGGCCCAACCTCGTCCATCGCCGGCACCGGGTCCACAGACTCGCAGGGGGAATGCACGACAAGCCTGTGATAAAACCGGCACCCGAACGTGTCCTTGTTCAGCGAAAACTCGCGCCGCTCCGTCCTTGGCGAGCGCCGGGTTTCCGCGTCGCTCCAAAACCGCTTCTTGCAAGCCGCGTCGCCTTCGTTGGTCCGCGGGCACGGCCACTTGTCCGGCGGGACCACCGATCCCGGCCGGAACAGCAGTGCCATAACGCGCCGGTTCACACCGTTCTCCTCGTCACGTCTGGACTTACTCAACTCGTCGTACTCCGCTGCCGAAAAGACCATCGCCGGATTGAACTCGCTGCAACCCTGATAGTCGCCCTTTCCCTTCGAGTCCTGCCCGCGGGAAAGAAAATTGGTTTTGCTCAGCGTTTCTGGGCACAGAAAATCCATGTAGGCCGGAAACAGTTTCGCCCGGGTGAGAGGTCCGGCCACGCCGTCCTGCGTCAGGCCCGCCGCTTCCTGACAGGCGCTGACGGTATCGTGACCCAGTGCGCCGGCCATGCTTTGGATGGACGGCTGCCCCCAGCCTTCGGAGGTCCCCGCCGTCGTGTACAGCGTCTCCCAAATCGCAACGTCCCGCGTCAGCACCGCGTAGACCGCTTCGGCGCGGTTGCCGCTCAAGTTCTTGTTGAAGGCCTCGTCGCCCGTCGGGTCGGCGTGCCCGAATATCGAGAGGGGCGCGCCTGGATGGGCCCGCCGCAACATGGCCAGTTCGACGAACTCGGTCCGGCTCTCTGGCAGCACGAACGACGATCCAAACGCGAAGCGCACGTCGTTCAGCTTCCAGCACGCCACCGGAATCAACTCCATCCGGATCTTGTTTCGTTCCTTGGCGGTCGCCGGCGCCAGAAGAATGGGAAACGGCTGCAATGCAGGGTGGCTGCTCGATACACCGCCTAAAAAGTTGCCGTCACTCATCGCTCGCTCCTAGTTACCTAGGGTGAGATTCGCGACGGAAAAACGTCTCGCTGTCGAGATTTATCTTGTCAAGCGGCGGACGCGGTGCGCCTCACTGTCGCCGATGAAGACGACGCCCTTCTTGTCGACAAAGACGCCGTGCGGACGATTCATCTTGCATTGCGCCGCCGTGGTTTCCGGCCCATCGCCGCGCTGGCCGTTGCCGGCGGGCGTTGAGATCGTACCGTCCTTCAAATCGATACGCCGAATCGTATGGCTTTCCGTATCAGCCAGATAGACGCCACCGTCGGGCGACCAGGAGATTCCTTTCGGGCCGTTCAATTTCGCGCTTCTGGCTGGACCGCCGTCGCCGGTGAAACCCTTCTCGCCGGTCCCAGCGATGTGATGCAGTGTCTTGGCCTTCCAGTCGATTCGATAAACCATGTTGCCCTCGCGCAGCGCGAGGTAGAGATTACCCTTTGGGTCCACGTCAATCGCGCGCGGGCCATTGAGCGGTGTGCCGGATACTGGCGCTCCATCCGGCGCCGGCTTCTTCTCGCCGGTGCCCGCCCAGGTTTCAATCAGGCCGGTCTTCATATTCACGCGCCGGATGCGGTGGTTAAAGATATCGCAAATGAGCATTCCGCCCGAGGGGTCGAACTGAATGGAGTGCGGCTGGTTCAGCAGCGCTTTGGTGGCGGGTCCACCGTCGCCGCCGAAGCCCGGCTTGCCTGTGCCGGCAACAGTCGTGATGATGCCCGTTCTCTTGTCGACGCGCCGAACGACGTGATTTCTCATCTCAACGAAATACATATGGCCGGCCTTGTCGAAACGGACCTCATACGGTTGATTCAGCGACGCCTCGGTGGCTTTGCCTCCATCGCCCGCGTAGCCCATTTTGGTGCTGCCCGCGACGGTCGTCAGCGCGAGCGTCTTTAGGTCCAAGCGGCGGACCACGTGATTGTCGATGTCGCAGATATAGAGTGCACCGTCCGGGCCGATCGCGATGCCATACGGATTGTTCAACTCCGTGGCAGAGTAGCCGGCTTTGCCGTTACCGGCGATCGTCTCAATCTTCCACTCACTCGCGGCAGCAACGGCAGCGGCCAATAAAAATAGGCATTTCATCGAGAAAAGTCTATCATTGCTCGGGCGGCGGAGGTGGCAGTTCCCGTGGCACGGGCACATCCCAATGCAGGAACCACCGGCGCCACCGCGGAGCGGGCCGCGCGAAGTTTTCGGCCATCCAGATGTCGTAGTTCAAGCGGCCGGCCTGCACAATCACCCGCTTCCCATCCGGATGTACAGCGAACCGATTGGTGCGCTCGCCTTCCGCGACGGCGAAACGCGTTGTTCTAATCTTCTTCTTCGCCGCGACATCCCACACATGGAGTTCATGGGCCGGCGCGTCCAAGGTGTAGAGCACTCTACCGCCTTCGCCGAAAGCAATTCCACCGGTCGACGGCCCTTGGATAGCCAGTTCCGCAGTCGATACTCCGTCGTAGCTCATTAATCGGATAACACCCATCGACGGAAAGGCCACACCCTTGTCCCCGCAGACAACGGCGAAACGCGCATCTTCCCGGACCATCTCCGGCGTGCCGCCTTGACTGGAAACCTTCCAAAGCCTGGGGCCGGTTGCGTACCAGATGGTCTCGCTATCCGGCGTCCAGCATAGGGCGGTAACGGGCTCTCTTACGCCGGCAATCTCCACCGGCTCGCCGCCGGCAGCGGCGATGGTCTTCAGAGAATCGGGCTCCCAAAAGGCCACCCGTTTTCCATCGCCCGAGAACGCCGGCGCGCTCGGCGCCACTCGGCCCGCCTGATAGAGCAAGCGCGGCTCCTCCCCGTTCTCGTCCCGAATCCAGATGGCCGGTTCCCGCCCGGCATAACTGACGTAGAGAAATTTTTTGCCGTCCGGCGCCCACGCGGCGGAGGTCTCCATCATCGTCGATGTCACGAGATTCCGTACGCGCTTTCCATCCATCGTAAACTCCACCGGGTCCCAATCGGTCAACCCGGACGAGTACGCGATGCGGTCGCCGTCCGGCGAGACGGCCAGGTCGAACAACCGCTGCGAACCGCGCAGGAGAAGACGCGAGGCCCCGTCTCCGAGTCCTGTCATATACAAGGCCCGCGACGATTCCAACTCCGATACGACGGCCGCGTGCTCTCCATCCGGCAACCAGTCGAACGCCGCCGCTTTCATCAAGAATCGTGGCGCCCCGCCGGAGAGCGGAACCAGCCAAACATCGGCAGAGACGGTTCGCACCGCGAGTTGGGAGCCGTCCGGCGAAAAGCCATGCAGTCCAATCGACAACTCCGGAATTCTGACTGAGTCGACCTTCTTCAACGGAGTACCCGCCGGTTCGCTCTTCAGCAGTGTCGTGTTGTGCAAAGAATAGATCGCTTTGCCGTCCGGAGTGAAGACAGCGTCGCGACCGCAATCCTCCAGAACCAGCTTCGGAGCGCCTCCGGCGGCGCTCACACACCAGAACTCCTGCCGCCGAGTGAAGCAGACCCGGCTCCCATCGGGCGACCAGACGGGCCGGCCAAGCGCCCTTGTCGCCAACTGCGTGGCTTGGCCGCCCGCCACGGCGCGCACCCACAACTCCGTGCCGGCCCGCGTAAAGGCCAACGCCTTGCCGTCGGGCGAGAAGGCGGGCGCCGACTCCGACTCCAACTCCGTCAATACCGGGTAGATCTCCAACGGATCCGAGCCAGGCTGGCGCGCCGCCAGCCATGCCATACCCAACGCGCCGGTTGCGAATGCAACGGGCAGGAGCCAGCGCTTTTTCAGAGGAACGGGAGTTGTAACGGCTGCGCCGGATACAGACAAGTCCGAAAGATGCTCGCGCATCCGCTTCAGGTCGCGATGAAGATCCGCAGTCGAGGCATAGCGCTGCCCAGCCTCTTTTTCCAGACAGCGCTCAACTACCCAGCGCACAGGCGCCGGCACAGCCGACGGCAGTGGCGGCGCCTCGTCGGCGATAACTGCGGCGAGCGTCTGCGGGCCGCTGTCGCGTTGAAAAGGTTTCGAGCCGGTCAGCATCTCGTGGAACAGTGACCCGAAGCTGAATTGGTCCGAACGAAAGTCGACCGGCAGGCCACGCGCCTGCTCGGGGCTCATGTAGTTCGTCGTGCCGAGGATCGTTCCCGCCTCGCTGGCAAACGAGACGGTCGAATCGGTTGGACTGATGGTCTTCGCGCTGCGCTTGGCAAGGCCGAAGTCTAGAATTTTCGCCCGGCCCTCCGGAGTGACCATCACGTTTTCCGGTTTGATATCGCGGTGAGTGATCCCTTGTGCGTGCGCCGCGGCGAGTCCGTCGGCGATTTGCGACGCGATATCGAGGGCGCGCTTCAACGGCAGAGCGCCCCGCAGCAGGATGGCGCGCAGCGTTTCCCCTTCTACCAACTCCGAGACGATAAAGTGAACATCCCCCTCTCCGCCAACGTCGTGGACGCTGACGATATTCGGATGCTGCAGCGCGCTGGCGGCGCGCGCCTCCTGTTCGAATCGCGCCAGCATGTCCGGCGCGGTAAACTTCAAAGCCACGACGCGGTCCAGCCGCGTGTCGGCCGCCTGCCACACTTCGCCCATTCCACCGGCGCCTATCGGCGCGATTAGCGAATAGGGCCCAAATCTTTCCCCCGCGCGAGGCATGAAAATTCTATGCTACACGAGGAGAATGGCACTGGAATTCACGACATCGTTTCATAAGGACTCTCTGGACCTCTTCAGACACTACAAACGTTTGGGAGAACGCGCAATTGAGCAGGTTACCGATGAGCAGTTGTTCCGCCTCATCGATTCCGATTCGAACTCGATCGCGGTCATCATGAAGCACATGGCCGGAAACATGAGGTCGCGGTGGACGGATTTTCTGAGCTCAGACGGAGAGAAGCCGGACCGCAACCGGGATAGCGAATTTATCGACCCTCCCGGCACACGGGCGGAGCTGCTGGCGGCATGGGAGCATGGTTGGAACCTTGTGTTCGCGGCACTGGAGCCGCTAGCCGAAGCCGATATGGGCCGGACCGTTTCGATACGCGGCGAAGCGCACTCCGTCATGCAGGCTATCCATCGACAGACCACGCACTACGCGATGCATGTGGGCCAAATTGTGCTTTTGGCTAAGCACTTTCAAGGCCCCGACTTTCGGTCACTCAGCGTACCGAAGGGCCAATCGGCCGCTTTCAACCGCCAGGTCCAGAGCGGGCAACTCTCGCAACGCTGACTCGAATCGCAGGCAGCGGACGATTGGCCCGTTGGGGCACCAGATGGCGGGCTCGGTCGGGCCGAAGAGCGCAACCGTAGGAACTCCGAGGGCCGCCGCCAGATGCGTGATGCCGCTATCGTTTCCGATGTAGAGCGCCGCGCCTGAGATCCAGACTGCCAGTTCGCCAAGATCGTCGAACCGCACCGCGCCCTCCCATATCTCTTCCGGACCGCACAGCCACTGCGCGTCACGAAACATCGATGCGATTTGCCGGAAGCCCGCGGCCGGGAAGTTCTTCGCGCGAGAGCCGGAGAACGGATGCAGAAGGACCAGGCCATGCCTAGGACCGCGCAGCGGGACCCGTGGGGTTGAGACAGGAGGAGCCGACGCCAGTGCCGGACGGAATTCGAACGGAAGAGAAGCGACAGCGGCGCGGAACTCCTCCCTGGCGCTGCCGTACCAGGAAACAATGCGGTCAAACGAATGGAACGCCGTTAGCGCCGGAACCGTTACACCGACGCTGTCGACGCCTGTATCCGCGATGGCCCGCACGCGGTCCGCAAAGAACACTAACGGTACGACAGGCCTGGAGATCCAGACTTCGAGATACTCCGAGCGGAGCGCCTCCATTTCCGGAAATCGCATAATGCAATCGCCGATGGCGCCCGGCGCGATCAAAAGCGTTCTCACCGGAAGTCGGCGGGCACCTTCACGTCCAGAGTCTTCGGAGGCAGGCAGGCGTTGTGGTTACACGCCTGGTAACGCAGCTTACCGCTGAGAACCGTGAATCCCGGCGCCTTGGGCTTGATGGTAGAGACGATAAAAAAATCACCGGTGAAAACGCTCAGAGGCTTTTCCGAAAAGGCGTAGCGCTCATGTTTCGCTTCCGGAAACTTCACCTCCACGGTCTCAACGGCATCGGACCAGGTCAGGCGAAGTGGAATCAGATACGGATCTTCCGGTTTGTTGGAATTGAGGTGGTAGCCGTTGGATAATCGCAGGTCCAACTTCACGCTCACGGGCTCGCCGCGCTTGCCGCTGAGCGGGCTAATGGGCCCGATTCGGAGGACGTCGTTACTTTGCGCCGCCAGCACCAGCGGCAGCAACACCAAGCAGCGTTTCAATGTCATGGACATAATCTTTCTTGCTAACCAACCCTACGTGTATCGCGGCCGTCCGGCCTTCCTTATCTACCATAAAGGTCGTCGGCAAGCTGTCGACGCCGCCATATTTGGCCGCCGTCATGTCGTCTCCCAGCAGAACGCGATAGTTGATCTGGTGCCTGCCGATAAACGGTTTCACGGCTTCCCAGCCCTCCTCGTCCATGGAGACGCCAAGAACAACGAGACCCTTGTCCTTGTAGTTGCGTTCGAATTCGACGAACCACGGAATTTCGATCTTGCAGGGTCCACACCATGTGGCCCAAAAGTTAAGCAGGACCACTTTGCCCTTGAAGTCGGACAGTTTGACCGCTTTGCCGTCTGAGTCTTTTAAGGTGAAATCCGGCGCAGGTTTGCGATTCGCCGCCGGCTTAATGGCCGCTTTGACCGGTCTTTCGAGGCTGGAGCAGCCGCTCAGAAAAAGAACAGCCATCAGCGATGGTACAAATATTCGGCGCACGCGGACTCCTTCCTTCTTCAGTATATCGATTCAGAATCGGCCGCCTTCGTTACGCGAATCGTTCGCCGCCGAAGTTGCCCAGTAGCCCTTGCGCGCCTGGACGGCGCTCCCAGGTACGGTGATCGAGATCGAATGAAAGCCTTCCGGCGCCGAGGCGGGGAAAGTCACGAAGTATTGGCCATGCAACTCGTCGCCAAGCCGCGTGAGCAGTCGCTCCAGGCCCTTCAACGTCGAAAAGCCGATTTTGCGCCCGCCGGACGCGGCCGCCAGAGCTTCGGCGGTGTTTGTTTGGCCAAGACGGATGAGTGCATCGATGCCAGCCGTCAAATCCATCGGCGCGCCGGCCTGCTTTAGCTCCGTTCCCCGTGTCGTCCATTGCGTCTTGAAATTCGAATAGGTGGCCGCATAGAGTTGAATGTTCTCCCTTTGCAGCGCTTCGTGCACCGCCTCCAGCGCGGTTTCGGAGCCGCGGTCCCGGCTTTCGCCGACGACGAGAATGACCCGCCGCTCGCCTGCCGGCCGGCGCTGGAACATCGAGATGGCTGCCGAAATGGCGTCCAGCATTCTGCCCGCACCCTCGTTTCGAGGCTTCAAGGCGCGGAACGCGCGGGTCACCAGAACCGCATCATTGGTGAATTCCTGCGACGTGATCACGGAGTTGGCGTAGGTGAGCACCGCAGCGGCGCCGCGTTCACCGATCAGCAAGGGCTGAATCATCGCGCCGGCCTTCCCGGCCTTCAATAACGCAGGGCCGGCGGTTGCGTTTGCCTGGACCAGAATTGCGATCGCTACTGGACTGTTCGTCCATTCCACGGGCTCAACTCCGGCCTGGACAACCCTGCCGTTGTCGGTGACCGTGAACGCCTCGCGCTCCAACCCGTTTCGCAGTTGGCCCTTCGCATCGGTAACGGTGGCCGGTACGAGCACCAAGGGCACCGTGGCCCGAAAAGAGACATCCTGTGCCGATAGTCCAACGAGGAAGAAAACCCAGCGCACCCTTATCGAGACGTTACAGCTCCACGCCAAGTTCCTGCCAAGTGACAATTCGCTGTTTGGTCATGGCTTCGTGCCCGAGAATGGCTGTCAACGCGGCGGTGGCGCCGACACGCCAGTCGGCCGCGTTCTTACCGGTGCCTTTAATGAGGTCGAAAAACATGCGGGTATGCGCATGACGATCCTCGGCCGGTTTGTTGTGAAGCACCTCGCGGTCCCGTCCATCATGGAAAAAGACCGTCGATGTGGTCATAATGTCGGCCGCGCCTTTTTCGCCGTATACGTAGACCATCTGGCTCCCGTTGGGGAGTTGGCGCGGATGAAAGACGTTCTGGGTGAAGTTGAGTTTTGCGCCGTTCGGGTACTCGTAGATCAGGTTGCTGTTGTCGAAAATTGTACGGCCTCCGGGTTGCCCTTTGTAGCGCATGTTGGAACCGAAACCGGCGCAGCGAACCGGAATCATGTTCGCGGCCCAGTTGCAAAGGTCCAGATTGTGCACGGATTGTTCCACCAGATACCCGCCGCTTTTCGACGCGTCGAAATACCAGTCGCCGGAAGAACCGTCGTGAGGCAGATCGGCGTTGGCGTGGCGCTGCGCCTTCACCAGATAGACTTCGCCGATAATTCCGGCGTGAATCTTTTCGACGGCCGCCATGTGCGCCTTCATAGTGCGCATCTGTTGTCCAGCCACGAAGACTTTGTTTGATCGCTTCGCGGCGCGCACGATATCCCGAACCTGCCGGGCGTTTACGCCCACCGGCTTTTCACAATAGACGTGCTTGCCCGCCTCCAGCGCGGCGATGGCCATTTCGCTGTGAAGGTGCGGCGGCGTCGCTACGTACACGGCGTCCACATCCTTGCGCTCAATCACCTTTCGCCACTCCTTGGTGACGAAGGGATTGTCCTTGGCCGCGGCTGAGGCCGCTTTATCCAGCCGGTCGGCCTTCAAATCGCAGACTGCGGCGACCCTGGTATCGGGTTGTTCGATGACGGAAGTAAGAAGATAGCTGCCCCGGTTGCCAGTACCAATGACGGCGGTGCCGGCACGATCGTTCGGGGACTGCGCGAAGGCGGCGACGGAAGAGGCGAGGAGAAAGTGACGGCGGCTCATACCGCCCACAGTTATACCACCGCCGAGAGTCCGCGAAGAACCGATTCGATGTATTCGCGGGACCGGCGGGCCAGGGCGTCTACGCCTTCCGGCGTGGCGGGACGCGGAACCAGCGGCTCAAAAATGTTCTCGAATGCCAACGGCATGGTGAGCCCGGTCCGCATCACGGGACCGAAAAGCTTGTAGTGATCGATCTCGCCGAAACCAGGCCCGCAATCCTCATCTTTCGGTGTGTTTCGATGGTCCTTGATGCAAAACGCCCGGATATGAGGCACGCAGGTGGCAACATCCGCGATGGGATCCTGATTCTCGTAGTCCAGCACGTTACCCGCGTCGTAACAGATGCGAACCGATTCATGGCCCACCTGCTCGACTATGCGGGCGCAGTCCCTGCCGGTAGCGGAGTTCCCGCCGTGCTGTTTCACCAGGACGGTAACGCCCGCGGCCTTCGCGTCGGCGGCCATCGCCTGCAAGTTCGCAACGAACAATTCCAGTTCGCCCTTACCGGTCTTTCCAAACGTCAGGACATAGGGGATGCGCGCCGCGTGGGCCTGTGCGATGCGCCGGCGATGCGCGTCCAGCGCGTTGGACGCTTCCAGATGCACGGTAGCAAACATCATCACGGGTCTGAGTCCAATGCTCTCGCAGCGTGCACTCAGGCGAGCCGCGTCGGCCGGCGGGGCCTCAACGGCCAGACACGGTTTTTTCCCGTGACTCACACCCCAGGCCACGAATTCGTAGCCCGCGCGCTGAATGCCGGTCAGGGCCCGCTCCAGCGGAAACGGAGAGTACGGCAGCGTCATGCACGCAAGCTGAAACCGCGTTGGCGCGATCTGCGCCAACGCGGTGAGCGGAGCCGCCAATACGGATCGCCTCGTCACACCTTTTCAGGTACGACGAAAGGCTTGCGATAGTTGCGCTTGATGAACTGATTGGCTTCGGAGTCGCCGGTGAAGGTCTCCGACTTCGGATCGAATGTCAGTTGCCGGCCAAGGCGATAAGAGATGTTGCCCATATGCGCCAGCGCCGAAGAGAGGTGCGCCGTTTCGACCGGGCCATGCTGATCGGACGTTTTGCGGCTTTGAACCGCCTTGATAAAGTTCGCGTAGTGGTCGCCGCCAGCGGTGCGCGTAGGCCCCGGCTCCCGCTTTTGGCCCATGAAAATGGCGTACTTGTTGTAGTTGTAGACAACCAGGTAGCCTTCGGAACCATAAAAAATGTTGCCCACGGAGGCACCCTGTTCGTCGTTGGTGCACCAGTGGCGCACCTCGAACTGAATCATCTTTTTCTGGTCCGGATAGTGATATAGGGAGGTCTGCACCTCCGGCGTCTCCTTGTCGTCATCAAACAGGAACTTGCCGCCCATTGATGTGACCTTCGTTGGCAGCGTGTCTACGCCCAGCCCCCACATGCACATGTCGGTTTCGTGGATGCCCTGGTTGCCAACGTCGCCGTTGCCCCAGTCCCAATGCCAGTGCCAGTTGTAGTGGACCCAGCGCTCGGAGTACGGACGTTCCTGCGCCGGGCCCTGCCAGAGGTTGTAATCGAGCTCCGGTGGCACCTGCGAAGGCTGCTTCTTGCCGATGGACGGACGCCAGCGGAAGACAAGTCCACGCGACATATACACATTGCCGATGGTGCCCTTGCGCAGGTGCTCCACCCCTTCCTGCAGCGCTTCGGAGGAGCGAAGCTGGACGCCATGCTGAACGATGCGCTTGTACTTGTGCGCGGCCTCAATCATTTTGCGGCCTTCCCAGATGGAGTGCGCTCCGGGCTTTTCGACGTAGACGTCTTTGCCCGCCTGACACGCCCAAATGGTGGCCAGCGCGTGCCAGTGGTTGGGCGTCGCGATGGAGACGGCGTCGATGTCCTTGCGGTCGAACACGCGCCGCAGATCCTGCACTAGATCCGGCCTGCGGCCGTACCGTGTTTCAAAAGCGGCGCCCGCTTTGGCCGACACGCGGTTATCCGGATCGCAAAGGCAGACCACTTCAGCCTCCGGGACACCGGCAAACCCGGCGATATGGTCCTTTCCGCGGCCGTTGACTCCCAGAACGGCAACGCGGATCTTGGAATTGGCCATGACTTTGCGAGATGTTGCCGCGGCGGCGCCGGCGGCGATGAAAAACGTTCTGCGGGAACTCATGTGTGCTTTCTGTGGCGAGGATATCACGATTTCGGCCGCCAGGGCCGAAATCGAAGGGAATGTGCGAACTAGCCGATTGACGTGGACATTGAGCGGCGCTAGGCTTAAGGTGTAGGTCTTGGCTATGCGCTTCTCGCCATCTCGGCAATATCTGACGGCTGGGCTTGTCTCCGCGGCGCTCGCGTTCGTATCCGCTGTGTTCGCAACCGAGTGGATGATCGCCTTGGTTGGCGCTATCTTGTTTTTTCTCAGCGCCGTAGCGGTGCTGCTGCTGGCCTTCCGGCCAGTGGTGGAGGTTCAGGAGCAGCATCTATTGGTCGGCCGGCGGGCCGTTCCATGGACGGATATTCAGCGCGTCGACCGGACGGGCTGGATTTCGCCGTTAGCCGTTTACTTGACCCTCTCCAGCGAAGAGCGCATTTTGATCGTGTACCCGGGCGACCTGGATTCGTCCAACTCCTTACTCCGCCTGATTCGGAGGAATGCGCGGGAAGCCTATATCGATGGCATCCCTTGGCTGCAGTTCTGGGGCGACGCGTTCCCGCCCGCCCACGTGGAAAAGCGCCAGACGGCGCCCCCCAAGTACCAGTTGCTGCGCCCCGAAGACGAGGCGGAAGTCGAGCGCCTGTTGCAGGTGCTAAAAACGGTTGGGCACTTGGATCAGCGGCATCCCTCTGACGAGAAGTAGCGCTTGCGACTGATTCGCTGGGGAGCGGTGCTGGTTGTGTCGTTCGTTGTGACGACATGGCTGGCGCCCGGGTTTACGCTGGCGCCTTTAGGCAGGTACCTTGTGGACATTGCCCCTCCGCAGCCGGCGGACTGCATTCTCGTTCTGGCTGGAGACATGCGTGGCCAACGTATTCTCGCGGCCGGCGAAATCTACCGCAAGGGTCTTGCCAAGAAAGTCTTCGTCAGCGGTCCCGCCGGTCTATTCAACTTCACCGAAGATGAATTGGCCATTCCCTATGCGAAGCGGATGGGCTACGCGGACGTGCCCTTTGCCGGCATTCCGATGACCGCGAATTCCACCGCGACTGAAGGCCGGCAAGCGCTTCCCCGGTTGCGGCAGGAAGGATGCCGGTCGATGCTTGTTGTGACAAGCGACTTCCATACCCGCCGCGCCGGGCGCACATTGCGCGCCGAGTGGCCGGACATGGAGGTCCGTATGCATGCGGCGCCTTCCGACGATTTCAACCCAGACAAGTGGTGGACGGCGCGGCAGTATCAAAAGACCTTCTATGTGGAGTGGTCCAAGACGTTTGCGAACTGGATTGGACTCTAGTGCGGGAGGCGATCCGGTTTCTCACCCCCTACCTGATGCGCCATCAGCGGACACTCTGGTTGGGGTTTGGCGCGCTGCTCTGCAAGGACCTGCTTGGCGCGCTGCTCCCCTTGGTGATCCGGCGCGGAATCGATACTCTGCAAGCTGGCCAGGGCTGGCGGGCCGTTGGAGAGTTCGCCGGACTGATGATCGGCCTCTCGCTTACCAAGGGATTCTTTCAATACTGGATGAGGCGGCTGCTCGTCGGCGTGTCGCGGGATCTGGAATTTGACCTTCGTAACGATATTTACGCCCATCTGGTGACGCTCTCGCGCGATTTCTTCCTCAAGTATCCGGCGGGCGACGTAATGGCGCGGACGACAAACGATTTGAATTCCGTCCGAATGATGGCGGGACCCGGAATGATGTATTGGACCGAGACCATGGGCACACTCGTGCTGGCGTTCGCCGTAATGCTGTCCGTAGATGTCCCTCTCACTCTTGCAGCCCTGGCTCCTGCGCCGGTGATCAGCCTGCTGGTCATCTTCTACGGTCAACGGATCCACGCCCGTTTCGAGCAAATTCAGGAGGTCTTCTCCGGGATCTCCAGCCGTGTCCAGGAGTCCATATCCGGCATGCGGGTACTGCGGGCCTACAACCAGGGCGACGCGGAATTGCGGGCGTTCGGCCGCATGAACGACGCCGACCTCCGGCGGAACCTGGAATTGGTGAAGACCACCGGTGGCTTCGAGCCTCTGCTGCACGCTATGATCGGCGTGGCGTTCCTGATCGTGCTGTGGGTGGGCGGCACACGTTTGCTAGACGGGCGAATCTCGCTCGGCAGTTTCGTCATGTTCCAAACCTATATGGGCATGCTGATCTGGCCCATGATCGCCATGGGCTGGGTGATTAATTTGATCCAGCGAGGCACGGCGTCGCTCGGGAGGATTCGCGAGCTGCTGAATTATCCGCCGGCCATCGCGGCTCCAGCCAATTCACTACGGCCAGAACAGCTTCGGGGTGAGATTGAGTTCGAAAACGTCCACGGCGAATACGCGTTGGCTGGAGTCAACCTGCGCATAAGCGCCGGAGAAACGGTGGCCATCGCGGGCCACACCGGCTGCGGCAAAACGACGTTGGCGCAGATGGCCCCAAGGTTATTGGACCCGGCCTCGGGCGCGGTCCGAATCGACGGTGCGGACGTTCGCGCTTACGATCCGGCCTGGCTGAGGCGATCCATCGCGGTGGTGCCCCAGGAAACGTTCCTGTTCTCCATGACGCTGGCCGAGAACATCGCCTTGGGTGTCCCGGACGCCCCGCGCGAGGAGATCGAAAGAGTGGCGGAGATCGCGGGCCTGGGGCCGGATCTGGCGGCGATGCCGCAGGGCCTCGACACGGTGATCGGCGAAAGGGGTATTACGCTCAGCGGTGGCCAAAGGCAGCGGACAGCGATAGCCAGGGCCATCCTGCGGGCGCCATCCATCCTAATTCTGGACGACGCGCTTTCAAGCGTCGATACCGTAACCGAGGAACGGATCCTCCGCGAACTGACCGGTGTAATGCGCGGACGAACCACGCTTCTGATCTCGCATCGCGTTTCGACAATCCGGCACGCGGATCGCATCGTCGTGCTGCGCGAGGGAAAGATTGCGGAGGAAGGCACGCACGCGGAACTGGTGGCGGCGCAGGGGCTGTACGCGGCTCTGGTCCGGCAGCAGCAACTCGAAGAGGAGATCGCGTCAATCTAGCGAAGGCGCCGGTAGCAGGTGCTTTTGAATCTTCCCCAGAGCGGTGCGGGGAAGCTTGTCGACAGCGACAAAGGCGCGAGGAACCTTAAACGAGGCCAGATGGGCGCGACAGGCCGCTTCGAGGCGCTCGGTGTCTAAAGGCTCCCGCGAGACCAGATACGCTACCGGCACCTCGCCGCGCCGCTTGTCGGCGACGGCGGCGACGGCCACTTCATCGACACCTGGGAGTTCGGCCAAGAACTCCTCGATCTCGCGAGGGTAGATGTTAAAACCGCCGGAGATGATCAGGTCGCTGCGCCGCCCCTGCAAGGTAAAGTAACCGTCGTCCGACCGCACCCCGATGTCGCCGGTCCGGAACCAGCCGTCGCGATGCGCCTCCCGCGTGGCGTCCTCGCGGCGCCAATACCCGGCAAACAGATTGGGACCTTTCAAGTACAACTCGCCCACATCACCGTTCGGAACTTCGCGGCCCTCGAAGTCGAGGATTCTCACCGAAACACCTGGAAGCGGCGTGCCCACCGAGCCCGCGCGGCGTTCCCCCACGTAAGGGTTCGAGATATTCATCAGCGTTTCGCTCATGCCGTAGCGTTCCAGGATGGTGTGGCCGTAAAGCCGGCGAAAGTCCTCCAGCACATGCGCCGGCAGCGGCGCCGATCCGGAAACGAACAGGCGTGCGCGCGCGCCGATTTCGCGGCCGGCCGCCTCGGGCCACTCCAGCATCCGCACGTACATCGTCGGCACGCCGAAGAAGACCGTCGGCTGGAACTCGCTCATCCAATGCGCTGCCCGGTCGTGCTGAAAGCGCTCCGTCAGGCGCATGCGGCATCCGCTGGTCAGCCATGCGTGGAGCCCGTTGCCAAGACCGTGTACGTGAAAGAGCGGCAGCGTTAAAAGGAGCCTGTCATTCTCCGAAAACGCCCAGCAGGTTGTCACGTTGACAGCATTTGCGACGAAGTTGTTGTGTGTAAGGACGGCGCCCTTCGAAGTACCAGTTGTGCCGGATGTGTAGACAATCGCCGCCGGCGAGTCGCCGTCGTGAACGCGAGGTTCGAAATGAGCGGACTGGGTCGCGGCCTCGGCCAGCAGACCGTCGATGAGCCACACATTAGCGGTCTCGGGCGCGAATTGCTGCAGGTCCGGGCTGGTGATCAGCGCTGCGGGCTCCGCGTCCCCGGCGATGTGGCGGATCTCACGATCCCGGTACAAAACATTCACCGGAACGAAAAGTACGCCGGTGCGCGTGGCGGCCAGAAACAAGTCGATATAGGAGATGGAGTTCGCCAAGTAGACGCACACCCGGTCACCGGGCCGCAGCCCCTTCGCCACGAACAGGTTCGCCATCCGCGCCGCGCGGTCATCGATCTGTCCGAACGTATATTCGCCGCCCTCCCACTCCAGCGCGATTTTGTCGCGGCGTGTGCGGAACGAGATGTCGAACAGGTCGCCGAGCGTCATGCCGAAGCGGTATTGGATTTTGCGAGGAAACGCGCGATAAAGCCGGTATCGATTTCGGCAGCCTGAAACTCGGGATCGCTAAGAATCCGCTGATGCAACGGAATCGACGTGTGTATGCCTTCCACCACAAACATATCGAGCGCACGAAGAGCGCGGTCGATAGCTTCCTGGCGATCCTTCCCGGAAGTAATAAGCTTGGCCACCAGGGAATCGTAGTAGGGCGGAATCACACAGTCTGTGTAGGCCCACGTATCCACGCGGACGCCGATGCCGCCGGGCAGATTCAGTCCGGTAATCTTGCCGGGGCTCGGCGTAAAGGTCACAGGGTTCTCGGCGTTGATGCGGCACTCAATCGCATGACCGCGAATCGTAACGGGCTCGGTGAGGATCTCGGAAAGCTT
>Ga0194119_10003068_pt1 | contig 27227 bp, 24 predicted proteins | sample TA2MahC100mmetaG_FD_148620 | JGI IMG/M metagenome (GOLD analysis project Ga0194119, IMG submission 148620) | Freshwater microbial communities from Lake Tanganyika, Tanzania - TA2015018 Mahale Deep Cast 100m | ecosystem: Environmental > Aquatic > Freshwater > Lake | place: Tanzania: Lake...
GTGCGCTCGGAGGTGGAGCCGACGTGGGCGACTACCTGTTTGCCGGAGCCGTCGACGAGCAGCACTTCGGCGGCGGCTCGCGCCCGGGTACTGAATGCTGGCAAAACCCGCTCATACCCAGATGTACCAGCAGATTCTGGATACCGCGCTTCATCATCCGCAGGTCCGCCGGCCGGATTCGGCCCGCCCCCCACGCTTCGACATAAAGAAACGGAATGCCCCGCGCCTTCGCCACGGAGATCGTGCGGCCGTCCTCAATCACAGGATGGCCGCACACAACCGGCGCGCCAAACGCTAGCGCCGCGGCGCGTGCCCTCGGGTCGCCAAGCCAATAACCGGCCATCGACGGCATTGCGAACTTGACTCCGCCGGAATGCAGGTCTACGTAGAAATCGGCGGATTCGATGACCTCCCTTGCCAAAATGGCCGCGGTCCGCTCGGACTCCGTACCCTGCTCGTGACCGGGAAAGACACGGGCCAAATTCTGGCCGTCCGCTGGATTGGTCCGTGAAACGGCGCGATGGGCGCGCGGGTTGGCCACGGGCACCATCCGAAGAGTGCCCCGCACTTGGCTCGCATCGATCTCGTCGAACAGTTCGTACAGCGCGCGAACTCCTTCGTACTCGTCTCCGTGTATTCCGGCGGAGACGGCCAACACTGGTCCAGGTTTCGCGCCGCGAACTTCCAACAGAGGAAGTCCGCCGGAAAGAGTACTTCGAGTCTTCAAGCAGTCAGCCATCGCAGGCGAAAGTGTTCGGTTGTTACGGCGCCCGCCGCCAAGTAGTCTCCTCCGTTTCTCAGGAAATCGAACAGCGGCCTGTGCGAGTCCAATTTCATGCGCATCTGCTCATGCGGCGGCTTGCGCACGAGCACATACGCGAACAGAGACGAAGTGATTCCTGTCAGCGCCCATTCGAGATTCTCGTTTCCAGCGTTCGCCCAGATGGTCCGGTGAAGGGTCAGGCCCAGGCGGACCGCCTCCAAGGCCGGCAATTCGGTCCTCTCCATGCGGGTCAGCAGGTCCACCACACTTTCGCGCAGCAAGGTCGCGCGCAGAGGCGCCATCGTCTCCGAAGTGCTCATTTCCAACCTTTCAGCCTACGCCTTCCGGGGGAAGGAGTGCGAGTGGACCTCCGCACCCATCACATCGCGGTGTACAAGGCGCAGGGACGCGCCGCCGGCGGGCACCTCCATCGTGAGGAAGCCGCCCAATTGACGATGGAATCGATGCATCGCCTTGACGTAACCGGGCGAGCCGCCCGCATGAGAGTCCGATGCCGCGCCGCATCCAAACTCATGCACTCCCGTTTGCGGATCCACCGAGTGATACTGCCAATGCCGATCCCCGCAGACCGAGACGACATTCCCTCCGAAGTTGTTTTTCAGGAAATTCCGGAACTCCGATCCCTCATGGGCAAAGACGGCATTCGCGTGATTGTCGCTCTTGTTCGGCCTGTCCGGCCCAACGATCGGATTCGGATTGACCAGTATTTTCCAGGTCGCGTTGCTGGCCTTTAGCGACTCCATCAGCCAACGCTTCTGCCCGGCGCCCCAGATAGTCTTCGCCGGTCCGTCTGGATCGGTGTTGGCCGAGCGGTAGTCGCGCACCTCGGGTAGCCACAGCTCAACATGCGCGCCGGCGCGGACCGTCCGGTACATCGGTTTTCCGGCGGGTGGCGCCGGTACCTGCGAGCGGAAAATCCGCTGTCCGGTCTGAAAGGCGAGGGGGCTTGTCGTGTTCTTGGTGCGAGTAGGCCAGACGTCGTTGTCCAAAAGATCGTGATCGTCCTTCTGCCAATAGCCACCCGTACTTCGCAGGCACTCCACGATGGAAGGCAGGCTGAACATCCGCTGCCAGTGATAGTTCGCCAGCGCTTCCGTGTTAGCGATCGGATCTTCCCCGTCGTAGTAGACGTTGTCGCCGCAGCCGAGCAGGAAATCGGTCTTCAGCTTTCGGATGCTGTCGTAGATGTGAAACCCGCCAGGTTGATCTGTATCGGCATACATCTGACAGCTCAGAAGCGCGATCTTCGCGGGTGCATCCGCTTTGGCCGCTGGCAGCGTCTTAAATGTCCCCGTCAATTCGCCGTCCAACCGGCCGCTGTGGGTCGCCTTGGTTTCGACGACGTACTCGTAGCTCGACGCCGCTCGAAGCCCGGTGACCGGCACTTGCGCGGTGAAATCCGCGCCAGGCAGGACTTCGGCCCATTTGGACGAAGCGGAGACGCCGGGCCCCTTGTAGCGAACGCGCATCCAACCGCTCGTTCCCTTTGCCGACCCCTCCAGGTTATCGGTCGAATCGATGTTCATCGCGACGCGCGTGCGGCCCTTCACGGCCACTCCGGCGTTGTTGCGAATCGATGCGGCTGTCCGGCGAGTCCAGACGAGAGCGGACTCGGACGTCATTTCGCCCACCTTGACGCCGGAGGCCTGATGGGTCTCGCCGGGTGTGGCGGCCGAGTATACAGCGGACGAGAGACCGAGAGCGAAAAGCTCGCGGCGGCTTCGAAGTGGGAATTCGACGAGGTTCATGGGGCAATCCGTATTTGAACATAGCTACGTCCCGCTATGGTCAATAAGAAAAACCGCCGGAAGCGCGTAAAGCGCAACCGGCGGTTCGTTGTTTGAGTGTTTTTGTTGCCCGAAGGCGCTGGGTCGATTAGGAGCCCTGCGCAGCGGCCGAACCCATCGAGCTGGCAATCTTCGAGAAGATCTGGCTGATATTCTGCGAAACGCCCGGCATGATGGCGCCCGCCGCAACCGCGACGAAGCCGGCCATCAAAGCGTACTCGATAAGGTCTTGACCCTTGGTGTCCTTCAGGATCTGGATCTTGATGATAAGATTCTTGATACGATTCATGTGATTCATTCCTCTCCCTGCAACTTCGTTCTTTGTCAGTTGCTATAGCCATACTAGAACCGAATGACTTCTTCACAAATTAGAGGAAGCACCTAGCAGGCCGCCGATTATTCCTAAGTGCCGTCGGCTGCGAAAAAACGAAAGTACCAACTAGGACCTGAGACGTGCTTCCCCGTAGTGAACGGAGATCAAAAACAGCCCTTTTGCTGGTACGCTAGCGCCGCATTTCCCATACGGCGGCGTCATTAGAGTAGCCATATCGGCACGGGACAGGTTTCCTTTACCGACTTCCACAAGTGTTCCCATCAGATTGCGAACCATGTGTTTCAGGAAACCACTCCCCTCGACGTCAAAAAGCAGCACGGCGCCCTCTCGTCGGAGCCGGGACCGGAAGACGTTTCGAATCTTTGATTTGCCGAGACCGTCCTTCTCGTCAGCGGCCGCAAAGGCCCGGAAGTCGTGTTCGCCCTCAAAAAGCGGCGCGGCGGCCTCCATCGCGGACTCGTCCAGAGGGTATGGATGGTGGTGTAAGAATGGCCGGTCGAATGGCGGGCAGATCTCGTCCCGCCAAATCCTATATTGGTAGTGTTTTCCGGTCGCGTCGAAGCGCGGGTGGAAGGCCGGGTCCGCCTCCTCCACATCGAATACGCGAATCGTGTGAGGCAAAAGGCGATTCATGGCGCGGCGCAAGTTTTCGCATGGTATCGGGTTTTGGATCGAGAAAGCCGCCACCTGCGCCAGTGCGTGCACTCCTGCGTCGGTTCGGCCGCTGCCCGCAACCTGCACCGGTGCCCCTTCAATCCCGGAGACCACCCGCTCCAACTCGCTCTGTACGGTAGGCAGGTCCGGTTGCACCTGCCAACCGAAAAAGGTGGTGCCGTCGTAGCTGATTTTGATTCGGATACGCCGGCTAGGCATTGCGCGAGCCGGGCTTGACGGCGAGAGAGCCCTGCCGGCAAAGAGGGCAATTCTCTTGTGACCAGGTCGTCACGGAGAGCGTATGCAGCGCCATGCGAGGCACTCCGATATCCGCCTGCCCACCCGAGCGGTCGATAATGGATCCCGCGGCGATGACCCGCACGCCAAGGCTCTCCAATACGTCGATCACCTCGCGAGAGCTGCCGCCGGTCGTCACCACGTCCTCCACGACAACGGCCACCTCTCCCGGTTCCACTTCGAACCCGCGGCGGAGCGCCATCTTCCCTCCCGCCTCGCGTTCCGTGAACAAGAAACGAGCACCGAGCGCCCGGGCGGCCTCGTGGCCTATGATCAATCCGCCAATGGCTGGCGACGCGACGATCGGAATGGCGGTACCGGCCGCCATACGGCGAAACTCGGCAGCCATCGCCCGGCCGAAAGTCTCGGCGTGGACCGGATACTGCAACACTTTCGCACACTGCAAATACTCCGGCGAGTGGAGCCCGGAGGTCAGGCGGAAATGGCCGCGCAGGTAGGCGCCGGTTTGTTCAAACGTCTCGAGGACAGAGCTGGGCATTCCAGGTCAATATAGCGTGAGTGTCCGTATCGGAACAAGGTTTTCCCGCAACCGGACAGCATTTAATGGAACGCCCGTAAGAAATTGCAGGACAAGCACTAAGGGCTGCGATACGATAGAGAAATCGTGGAACATCGGTCGCCGTGGTTGCGTCCTATCTTCCGAGCTGCACGCTATGAATCCGAAACAACTCACAAGCCTTCTCTGCACGATGCTAATGGCGGGCACTCTGCTACCCGCACAGTCTCCCAAGGCCGGTTTTTCCACATGGTGGAGCGGTTTCAAGGAGCCGTACTCGTGGAAAGACGTCCCGGCGATCTCGCTAGCAAACTCCACGCGGCTGGATCGATTGATGCGCGCAGGAAAAATCTACCTGTCGCTGCAAGACGCCATCGCGCTGTCTCTTGAAAACAATCTGGACATCGAGTTGCAACGCTATGGCCCTCGTATCTCCGACGCCGAACTGCTGCGCGCCAACGCCGGCGGAGCGGCACGCGTCGGTGCCGGAGGCGGCGTTTCGACGGCGACCACGGCGGGCGGCGGCTCCGGCATTCTGGGGGGCGGCGGCAACTTGCTCGGCGGCGGCGGCGCGGCCCAAACCGGCCAAGGCGGCAGTGTGCAGAATCTGGACCCGGTTTTCTCTTCGAATATGAACTGGGCCCATCAGACGCAGCCGCTGACCAGCCCTTTCGTCACCGGCACCAGTTCGCTGATCAACACGAGGACGCTCGCGAACTACACCATCAGCAAGGCCTTCCTCGCGGGAACGAGCGTGAGCATGGGGTTCAACAACAACTTTCTTGCCCAGAACTCTGGACGTAACGATTTCAACCCTTCAAAGTCGGTGGCTGCGAACCTTCAAATTCAGCAGCGGCTAATGGAGGGATTCGGGTTGGCCGTCAACACCCGCAACATCAAGATTGCCCGGAACAACCTGAAAGTGTCCGAGTTGGTTTTTCAGCAGCAGGTGATCACGACGGTCTCGAACGTGATTACCCTTTACTGGGATCTGGTCAGCGCCAATGAAGACGTGCAAGTGAAACGGCAGGCTCTGGCGCTCAATCAGAAGTTGTACGAAGACAATAAGAAGCAGGTGGAGATTGGAACCTTGGCGCCGATCGAAATCATCCGCGCCGAGGCCGAGGTGGCGCGCAGCCAGCAGGACCTGACAATCTCCGAGACCAATGTTTTGCAGCAGGAAACTGTCATCAAGAACGCTCTGTCCCGGACCGGCGTTTCCGATCCGGTCTTCAGCCAGGCCCGCATCGTGCCGACCGACAAGATCCGCATGCCCGAGACCGAGGCGATCGAGCCGATTCAGGATCTGGTTGGCCGCGCTGTGGCGAACCGGCCCGAACTCGAGCAGTCGCGTATCAATATCGAGAGTGCCAAAACCGGCCTGAAAGGCACTCGCAACGCGATGCTTCCAAGTGTGGACGTGTTCGGTAGTTTTCAGAACAACGGTCTATCCGGTTTGCTGAACAATCTTCCGATTCCTCCCGTCCCCGGCGCGCCGCCCGGATTGGTGCAGAATCGCAATCCAGCCAATGTGGATGGCTACTTCCTGGGCGGATACGGCACCGCGCTCGGCCAAGTGTTCCGCCGCAACTTCCCCGATTACTCGGTGGGCGTGAGCCTGAACATTCCATTGCGCAATCGCGCGGCGCAGGCCGACATGGTCCGCGATCAACTCAGCTTGCGGCAGAGCGAGGTTCGCCTGCAGCAATCTCTAAACGCGGTTCGCGTGGAAGTGCAGAATGCGCTGATCAGCTTGCAGCAGGCGCGCGCGCGCTATCAGACGGCCGTGAAGAATCGTGTGCTGCAAGAGCAGACTTTGGACGCCGAGCAAAAGAAGTACGCACTCGGCGCATCGACGATCTTTTTCGTCATCCAGGCGCAGCGGGATCTGACCGCGGCGCAAGCCTCGGAAGTCGCCGCTCTGTCCACATACGCCCGCGCGCGCAACGAACTGGAGCGCTCGACCGGCCAGACTCTCGCCGCCAACGCAATCCAGATCGACGAAGCGATGAAGGGCTCGGTCTCGACGCCTCCGTCCCGTCTTCCCGACATCAACTAGTCCCGTCTACCGGCGCTCGCCGAACGGCAAGTTTGAGAAAATCGCGACCTGAAACGTGTGGTTGTTCTCAAAGATTCGCCCGTTCCGCTGTTGCAGGGTCTGTTCCAGGTATCCAAGCTCCAGGCGCGCGTGCTTGTGGGCCTGATAGACGGCGGCAGCGTAGAGGCGGTTCTGGTCGAAGACATTGGCGCCGACGTTCTTCCCGAAATTGATCATGGGCTCGCCGTAGAGCGCCATGGACCACTTGCCGCGAATCGGAATCTGCAGGCGGACCATGTAGCGGAAGCGGTTCTCATGCCGCCACTCGTTGTTCTGACCCAGGAACCGCTGCTCTAGCCGGTAGCGGTGGGACATTGTAACTTTTCCGACCTTGTTGACCACCTGGGCCTGCTGAAATACGCGATGTTCGAGGAAGGCGCGATTCACCGGATAAGCGCCATAGCGATGGGTGTCGACAAACGCATAGCCCGCCGTTAGACTCACGTTCGGGTGAATCTGATAATTTACGGCTGGACGAAACAGAAGTTGTTGCCAGTTGGCGGCGACGTCGTGCCGGCGCCATTGCCCTTCCAGATGGACTCCCCATTTGGTGTCCCGGACCGGATGATCGCCGAAGTACATGAACCAGCCGTTGGCGTTGTGAGTCTGCAAACGGGTCTGGGCGGACAAAGATAGAAGAGGAAGCAGATAGATGAAAAATCGAATCATGATCGGATTAGCCGCCGCGGCTCTCACCTTCGGCCAGCACGCCCACACCGCAACCGGTGCGCATGCCCAGCCAACCCGGGTCACCACGAAATTCCATTTTGACATTCAATCGAAGTCGCCAGAAGCAAAGTCCTTCATGAGCGAGGGAATGGCTATGATCTACGGTTTCAATCACGATGAGGCGCAGCGCCTGTTCCGGCGTGCGGCCGAGTTGGATCCGTCTTCGCCCATGCCGTGGTGGGGCATCGCGCTATCGTGGGGAAGCCACATCAACAACGAGCCCGAAGCGGCGCGTGAAACGCACGCCTGGGAAGCGATTGCCAAGGCTCAAACGTTGGCCACCGTCGAGCACGAGAAACGCTACGTGGAGGCGCTGGCGAAGCGCTATTCGCCCGACGAAAAAGTGGACAGGAAGCAGTTGGCGCGCAACTACGCCGCCGCGATGAAATCGCTGCACCGCGACCATCCCGACGATCCCGACGCCGCCGTGCTGTACGCAGAAAGCCTGATGAACCTGAACCCCTGGAAGTATTGGACCAAGGATGGCCAACCGGAAGACGGAACCCTGGAGTTCGTGGATGTCCTGGAGCGGGTGCTAACCCGTTGGCCGGAGCATCCTGGCGCAAATCACTACTACATTCACGCCGTGGAAGCCTCGCCGTACCCAGAACGCGCCCTGGCCGCCGCGAATCGCCTGGCCGCGCTGGTGCCCACCGCGGGACACCTGGTTCATATGCCGAGTCACATCTACGCACGAACGGGCGACTGGGGGCCTGCCGCCGCATCGAATGCCGAAGCCGTGCGCGTCGACCGCGAGTATCTGAAAGGCAAGCCGCAAGACGGCCTCTACCCGCTGATGTACTACCCGCACAACATCCACTTTCTCCTCTACGCCCGCGCCGCGCAAGGCGAATGCGGCGCGGCGGAGGAGGCCGGCAGAGATCTTGTCGCGCAGGTGTCTCCCGGTCTGGACGCCATGCCCATGTTGCAGGGCTTCGTTGGGTATGTGCACCAACTCTCGGTGTGGTGCCCTTCCCTGCCCCTCGGAGCACCGCCCGCGGCAAAATACGCCCTGGCGGCCGTCGCCTATCGATACGCGGAAGGCATGCGCACCACGGATCGAAAAATGGCGCTGGCACGCCTGCGGGACGCGGCCAAGAACGTCGCACCGGAAACGCTCTATGAAGTGCAGTACACCAAGGCATACCTCACCATCGCCGAAGAATCCATCGTGGCCCGAATTGCCGAGGACGAGGGGCGTCGCGATGCGGCGGTGCAAGCCTGGCAAAACGCCGTGATGGCGTATGACCGTCTGCGCTACGATGAGCCGCCGCTGTGGTTCTACCCTGTGCGTCAGTCGCTGGCCGCGGCTCTGCTTCGCTTCGGCCAGGCCGCGGAGGCCGAGCGCGTCGTCCGCGAAGGGCTGAGCGGCCAACGCCGCGATCCACGCATGCAGTTCGTGCTGTGGCAGGCCCTGGAACGGCAGGGTAAAGCTCGCGAGGCGGCGCTTGTGGCCGCCGAATTCCGCGCGGTATGGAAGGGGCCCGAACTCCCCAGGTTGGAAGACCTTTAATCAGCCAATAATTTCAGGCAGTACCGCGCCGTGCACGTCGGTCAGCCGCCGGTCGATTCCGTTGTGCCGGTAGGTCAGCCGCGTATGGTCCAGTCCCAGCAGGTGCAGCAGCGTCGCATGCACGTCGTAGCAGTACACCGGCTTGTCGATGGCTTTGTAGGACCACTCGTCGGTCGCACCATACGTGACTCCCCCACGAATGCCGCCGCCAGCTAGCCAAGACGTGAAGCCAAACGGATTATGATCCCGTCCCTTACTGCCCTGACTGCACGGCATGCGGCCGAACTCGGTGGTCCAGAATACGATTGTGTCGTCCAGGAGTCCTCGCGCCTTCAGGTCGGCGATCAAACCGGCGATCGGCTTATCGATCGCGGTGGCCAACTCCCCGTGATCCTTCGCGAGATTCTCATGACTATCCCAGTTCCGGCGTGGGAACCCGTTGTCGGCCCCGCTCCAGATCTGCACGAAACGAACCCCTCGCTCCAAAAGGCGCCGGCCAACCAGGCATCGTTGGCCCATGTCGCGGGTGATCTCGTCGTCGACTCCATACAACGCGCGCGTGGCCTTGGACTCGCCACCCAGTTCCAACACCTCCGGTGCGCTAAACTGCAAGCGTGCCGCCATCTCATAGGATGCGATCCTCGCCTCCAGCCGCGAGTCTCCGGCACGGGAATCAAGGTGAGCCCTGTTCATCTCGGCCAGCAGGCCGAGACCGGCCTTCTCGCTCGCCGGCGTGACGTGCGCATACCCGGTGGCGGCGTGGAGATCGTGAATCGGAGCGGGCGTACCGGCACGAATGGCGGTCGCCTGATGCGCGGCGGGAAGAAATCCGGAGCCCCAATTCGCCGGACCGTTTGGCGGCATTCCCCGAGGGTCCGGCAGCACGACGTACTCAGGCAGGTTCTCGCTTAGCCGTCCAAGGCCGTAACTCACCCACGCGCCCGCGCTGGGAAATCCCGGCAAAATGAAGCCCGTATTCTGCATGAACGTAGCCGGTCCGTGGATATTGCTCTTCGACTGCATGGACGCGATAAACGCGATCTCATCGGCGTGCCCGGCCGTGTGCCGGAACAGATCGCTCACCCACTTGCCGCACTGGCCGTACTGTTTCCACGCCCAAGGGCTCGGCATCACAACGCCCGGGTTGCTCTGGAAGAGTTCGACCTTCTCTCCTGGGTCCCAGTTCCGCCCGGCCATCTGGATGAGCTTGGGTTTGTAGTCGAAGGTATCGCACTGACTCGCCGCGCCCGACATGAAGAACTGAATCACGCGTTTGGCGCGCGGCGGATGATGCGGTGCCGCGTCCAGCGAGAGCGTGTGCGCGAGGGCGGTTCCGAAAAACAGATCGCGGCGTCTCATACTAGTCGACGAAGAGAAACTCGTTGGCGTTGAATAGCACGCGGGCAAAATTCGCCAGGCCGTGCTCGCGCACGTAAGCTGCATGCCGGTTGGCTTCGCCCGGAGACGGCGGGCGTCCAAGCGCGTGCCAGTAGGCCAGTTCGATTGGCTGCGGCGCTCCCTGCACGCGTTCGGCGAAGTGCTCAGCCATGCGCAGCACGAAGGCGTTGTTCCACAGCGCGAGCGCCTGAATCGCGGTGATCGTTGTGGACCGCTTCGGCGTCAGGATCGAAGGGTCCGGGCAATCCAAGCGGTCCATGAACGGGTCGGGCACGCTGCGGACAATGAAGCGATAGATGCTTCGGCGATACGCGCCGGGCGAGTCGGGAGCGAATCCCGCGTAGTCGTAAACGGGCGAGTGATCGTCCTTAAACAGGAACATCCGGACCGATGGCCCGCCCATGGCCGGATCGAGCTTACCGGCGGCGAGCAGCATGGCGTCGCGTACGGCCTCGGCATCCACGCGCATCCGGTTCATCCGCCATAGAAGCTTGTTATCGGCGTCGATCTTCGCCGCCTCCTCCCGGTGCGCCGACGATTGACGATACGTGGCGCTGGTGACGATCAGCCGGTGGAGTTGCTTCAACGAGCCGCGCGCCTCGTCGCGGAACCAGAGCGCAAGCCAATCGAGCAGCTCTGGATGAGAGGGCTTCGCGCCCATGCGGCCGAAATCGTTCGACGACTCGACCAACCCCGTGCCGAAATGGTACTGCCACACGCGGTTCACCACGCTGCGCCAGGTCAACACGTTTTCGCGATGCGTGATCCACTCGGCAAGCGAGCCACGGCGCGCGCCCTCACTGGCGCCGTCCGAAGCCGAAAACGGAAGGCGAAGCACCGAGAGTGCGCCCGCTTGTGCCGGCTCGCCGGCCGCCCGGACATTCCCGCGCGCGAGGACGTGCACGGGCCGTGGTTCCAGCGGCGGACGGAAGTTGCCGGCACGCTGAAAGAAGTTGGCGCCGGCGTAAACCAAACGTGGGGCCGGCAGCGCCGCCAGCGCCGCGTCGATCGGCGCCATCTCGGCCTTGATGCGATCCGTGCCGGCGAACACCTCCGCGCCAATTAGCGTGTTCACAATCTCCTCTCGCCGCTTGCGATCCGCAATCCGGCGAGCCTCCAAGCGGGCCTTCTCTTCGGCCTCCGCCGGGGTTTTCGGTGTCCCCATATGCGTGATCAGCAACGAGGCGTCCTGAATCGAGATGTCCAGCGCCACGATCTCTGGATTCGACGCACGCTCCACCTGGTCGAGCAGGGGTTGCAACCGCCGCTGCACCTCGCGCTTCCTGGCGAGCAGCGCGCGGCGCCGGGAGTAAACCGCCGGGTCGTCGTCGAACGGCTGATCTGCGCGGTCGATGCCGGCGAAAACAGCCTGTAGATTGTAGTAGTCCTTCTGCGGAATCGGATCGAATTTGTGATCGTGGCAGCGCGCGCAGTGCGCGGTAACGCTGGTGAAGGTCGACATCACCTGAGCCACGACGTCGTCGCGGTCCAGAGTGCGCGTGTTGTCCTTGTCGAACGTGCCTTCCTTCAACTCCTGGTGGCCCACGAAGTCCCACGGCCCGGCCGCTAGAAACCCGGTCGCGATCTTCGCCTCGGCGCTCTCCGGATATAGAACGTCGCCCGCAATCTGCTCCTTGACGAAAAGGGCATACGGCTTGTCGTGGTTCAGCGACTGAATTACGTAATCGCGATACGGCCAGGCGTTAAGACGCGGCTTATCCTTGTCGTACCCGTGCGACTCCCCGTAGTGGATGACGTCCAACCAATGGCGCGCCCAGCGCTCCCCGTATTGGGGCGCAGCCAGCAGACGATCGACCAGTCTTTCGTACGCGCCGGGCGCCGGGTCGTCCAGGAACGCGCGAATCTGAGCGGGCGTCGGCGGAAGGCCGTGCAAATCGAACGTCAGCCGCCGGACGAGCGTCCGGCGGTCGGCCTCCTTGGACGGTGCGATGCCTTTGGCCTGCAACGTCCCCCGGACAAATTCGTCGATGCCGTGGCCAGCGGACGTCCGGAGCGGCTGGAAAGACCACCATTTCGGCCTCGCGTCGCGAGCCCAGGCTTCGATCACCGCCCATTCACCATTGGTAAGCGGCGGCCCGGCCTTTGGCATTCGCGGCTTCGGGCCGGAGACGGCCGCCAGAATCTTGGCCGGATCCGGATCGTCTAACGCGAAATGATTCGTCGACGCGTGGCACGAGGCGCAGCGGCTGCGGAGTATTGCCTGAACTTCGGCTTCCGAGGCCCAGGTGGCGGCCGCGAAGAGTGCGAGCAATAAACGCATAGCAAGAGAATACCAGCCCGGCGGCGGGGATTCCGCTGCCCGTTAATGTTGGGCTGCCGCCGGAGGGGCGGCCGGAGCGGCCGGAGCCGCTTGCTTCGGTTGCTCCCGCACACGGAGGCCGTACGGATGAATCTTGTCGCGTGAACCGATGTCGATCAGCGGGAAGGCCAGAAAAATGGCGAGGAAGATCAACGAACTGACAAAGATGATTGCGTTCAACGGCTTATCGTGGCGCAGGTGCATGAAGAACAGCGCGACCAGAGTGGCCTTGCAGGTGGCAATGAACATCGCGATCACGATATTAATGGTCGGTGATCCGAAATTGACGTAGGCTGCGCCTACCGTTACTCCTGTCAGGACCAGCAGCGCCCCGAGAGTGATCACATAGGGCATCGCCGAGTGTGTGTGGGCGTGTGCGTCGTGGTGTTCGCTCATTCGATTCTCCTAGCTCACCAGATAGAGCAGCGGGAAGAGATAAATCCAGATCAAGTCGACCAAGTGCCAGTACAACCCCACCAAATCCACCGGGGTGTAGTAGGCGCTCGAGAATTCGCCCTTCATCGCGCGGAGCAGAATCCAGGTGATCAGGCCCATGCCGATCAACACGTGGAACCCGTGGATACCAGTCATCGCGAAGTAGAAGCCAAAGAACATCGCCTGCTCGGGCGGTCCGCCGCCCGCGTAGGAAAAGTACCGGCCGGGCAACAAGCCGTCGTGGAATTTGTGCGTGTACTCGAAGTACTTAATCACCATGAAGCCGCCGGCGAATGCCAGCGTGGCGATCAGGTTGATAATCGTCTTGCTTTTCTGATTGGTCGAAGCCGCATAGACGGCCATCACCATCGTGAAGCTCGAGCAGAGCAGGAACACGGTGTTGACCGAGCCCATGATGCGGTCCAGGTGATGGTGGCCAGCCACCCAAGCTTCCGGATAGACCGATTGCATCAGGCCAAAACCAACAAATAGACCGCCGAACATTAGGATTTCGGTAGCCAGAAACAGCCACATGCCGAGCTTGGATGTTTCGAACTGTTGTTCGGCGTCTACGAAGTGGTGCTGCCGGAACGCGTGTTCCATCGCGTGACCGTGGGAATCAGAACTCATTCGTGGTAACCCTCCACCGAAGGCTCGAAGGGCTTGAAGAAGTCGTATGGGCCCTGCTTAAGCACCGGAGTTTCATGGAAATTATGTGTGATTGGCGGTGACGAAGTCTGCCAATCGAGAGTGCGGGCGTGCCAGGGATTGGAAGGCGCGTCGAACGGCTTCCGCAGCGAAGCGAACAGATATCCGGCCATGATCAGGAACCCGAGGCCGAGAATCCAGGAGCCGACCGTCGAGACCTGATGCAGGAACTGAAATTCCGGCAGGTAGTTGTAATAGCGCCGGGGCATGCCGCGGCTGCCGAGTAGAAACTGCGGCAAAAAGGTCGTGTTGAAACCGACGAAGACCAGGATGGCCCCGATCCGCGCGGCGCCTTCGTTGTACATCCGTCCGAACATCTTCGGCCACCAGTAGTGGAGCCCGGCCAGGAACGCGATGACCGTCGAACCCATCATCACGTAATGGAAGTGGGCTACGACGAAGTACGTGTCGTGGAGGTGGATGTCCACCGACAACGTGCCGAGGAAGATGCCCGTCAGTCCGCCGATTCCGAACAGGATCAGGAACATCAAGGCATAGAGCATCGGCGCGGCAAGCGATACCGATCCCTTGTACATCGTCGTGATCCAATTGAACACCTTGATCGCTGACGGAATACCGACCAGGAACGTGAGGAACGAGAAGATCGCTCCGGCAAGTTGGGACTGCCCCGAGGTAAACATGTGGTGGCCCCACACCACGAAACTCACGATCGCGATCGCGACTGAGGAGAAAGCCGTGGCCTTGTAGCCGAAAAACACCTTCTGCGACATCGTGGGAACGACTTCGGAGATAATCGCCATGCCGGGCAGGATCATGATGTACACGGCTGGATGGGAGTAAAACCAGAAGAAGTGTTGGAACAAGACCGGGTCGCCGCCCAACTTAGGATCAAACACACCCACGCCGAAAGCCCGCTCCATGATGAGGAGCAAAAGCGTGATCGCGAGAACCGGGGTGGCCAGGACCTGGATGATGGCCGTCGAATAGATGCCCCAAACGAAGAGGGGCATCTTGAACCAGCCCATGCCGGGAGCCCGGAGCTTGTGAACCGTGGCGATGAAGTTCACACCGGTGAGGATGGAACTGAATCCAAGGACAAACGCAGCGAAGGTCATCAACGCCACCGGTCCATCGGTTGTTGTTGAATACGGCGTATAGAAGGTCCAGCCGGTGTCGACGCCGCCCGTAAACATCGCTGTTGTCGCGATCAGCGCGCCCGTGACATAAATCCAAAAGCTGGCGAGATTGAGCCGCGGGAATGCGACGTCTTTCGCACCCAGCATCAAGGGCAGGGCGAAATTTCCGAGCGCCGCCGGAATCGACGGGATGATGAAGAGGAATACCATGATCGCGCCGTGAAGCGTAAACGCTTTGTTGTACTGTTCCGCATCCATAATGGTGCGGCCGGGAGCGATCAACTCAAGCCGGACCAGCAGAGCGAAGACTCCGCCGAGAAAAAACATGAACAGAATGGACCACAGGTACATCACGCCAAGCTTCTTGTGATCGACCGTCGTCATCCAGCTCATCAACGAGCCGTCATGCAGGTAATCGACATCGTGATGATCGCCTTGGGCGTGGGATTTGGGTGTTGCGACTATGTCTGCCATGGTTCCTCCTCTACTTCAGAGTCTTCAAATATTCGATCATGCCCGTGATCTGCCGCTCGCGAAGCAGACCCTGGAAGGTCGGCATCACCGGCTCATAACCGGCCACTACCTTGGCCGACGGATTCAGGATCGACTCGCGAATGTAGTTCTCATCGACGGTAACGGAACTGCCGTCCCGCAGTTTCTCCGAGCGGCCCCAGAGCCCCTTGAAGCTCGGCCCCTCGCCCTCAGTCCCGTCCAGGGAGTGGCAGGACTTGCAACCCGCCTCATCATAGGTGAACTTGCCCAGCTCAACAAGCGGCATCGTTCTCAACTCCTCGGGACCCTCTTTCAAGAAGATGTCATACTGTTCCGGGGTATCGACGTACACTTCTGCCATCATGTCCGAATGATCTTTCCCGCAGTACTCCGCGCAGAAGACCTGATGCCGCCCGGGCACCGTGGCGGTGAACGACATATCGACATACCGGCCGGGAATGACATCGGTCTTAATTCGGAGCGATGGGATGAAGAACGCGTGCAGCACGTCTTCGCTGGTCATAATCAGCCGGACGGGCTTGTTGATCGGAACATGGAGCTTCTTAATCGAGCGGGTGCCGTCCGGGTACTCGAAGGCCCATTTCCATTTGCTGCCAGTCACGTGAATTTCGATCGCATCGTTTGGCGCGACGAAGGCGGACACGTAGTCGTTAAAACCCCAGAAAAAGATACCGATTACCAGGATCAACGGAATGATGCTCCACGCCAGTTCCAGCGCGAGGTTGTGCGAGAAGTTGACCGTCAGCACGCCCTCCTTCTTCCGCCGGTACTTCAGCGCGAACACCACAGTCAAATAGCAGATCAGAATGAAGAAAGCCAGCATTAACCAGAAGATGAACATGTAGAGGTCGTCCACCTTGATGGCATGTTCGCTCGCCGCTACGGGCATCATCCATTCGCGAAACCAGTTCATAATGCCTTCCTTAGGAATACCGCTCCTTGTCCCGGCGGAAAAGCCGGATCAATGTGAAGCCGAGAACAAAAACCGTCACTGCGCCGCTGGCGCGCATGAGATTACGGGCGGCCATGACGTAACTCTTGGAGTTGGGGTCGTACTGAAAGCAGTACAGCAGCATCCGTTCCATCTTTCCGCTGCCCTTCATCTTGCCTTCCGCCGCTTCCGCTAAGCCAAGCCGGAGATCCATCGCCCGGTACTTGATTCCATAGAGATACCGGGCGACCTTGCCTTCCGGAGTCAACAGAACCAGCGCCGCCGAGTGCGCGTACTGGTCCCGCGACTTGTCCCATCGGTATTTGTAACCGGTCTGCGCCGCAAGCGTCCGGGCGCCATTGTTGTGGTCGGACAAAAAGTGCCAGCCGGGAGCGGGCCGGTCAAACTTTGAAAGGTAGCCCTGTTTTTTGGCGGCCGCAAGTTCGAAGGTCTCCCGTGGATCGAATGAAATCGTGACCAGCTCGTACTCGGAGCCCGGGGTCCACGGAATCTCGCGGATGGACTGCGTCACGCCGTTCAGAACCATCGAACATAGCATCGGGCACGAGTAATAAACAAAGTTCAAGACCACTGGGCGGCCCTGATTGAGGTACTTGCCCAGTGTGACGACAGTGCCGGACTCATTGACAAACTCGATGTCTTTGCCGACGAACGCCCCGATCTTCTCTTCCACGCCGACTCCTTCCAGCTCGGCGGGCGTCTGGTTAACTTGCGCCGAAACGAGTCCGGCGGCGATTAACGCGAGAATGGAAGAGCGAATGGTCATTTACTTTGTGGCGGGAGCGGCCGTGGCGGCCGGATCGTCCTCTGCTTTCTTTACGATGTACGGCGTCACCGGATACTTTGGCTTGCCTTCCTTTGATTCATTGATTACCAGATCCATGGCGCGAGAGACAGGCAACCGGTAGATTCCGGCCGCTTTGTCGGCGACCGCGTACGTGGACAGTTCCTTATCTTCCTTGGCCCGGAGGTCGAGCAGATCCTGCGATACAGGCTCGAGCTGCAACTCCTCAATGACGCGGTCCCGGTATGAATCGAAGTAGTATTCTACGCCGATCCCAACTACGACCAGCACTACTATGATGCCGATTGTGGTTGCGATGACGCCGAATATCTGGGGATCGCCGCGATCGTATCCCTGGTCCGCCAAGGCCTGGGGTTTCGTGGACTCGTTCTGGCTAGACATTTTGGAACTCCAAACCCTTCTTGAAGCGAGGATCGCCGATGGGTGCAATCGGCGCGTTCTTAAGCCGCAACCAGAAAGCGAGAGCCATCGTCGACATGACGGCGACCAGCGCCGCGGCGTCAACCCAATGGAAGGCGATGCCTTTGGAGAAGTTCGGCATCACAAGCCAGTAAACATCTGTGTAATGCATCGCCAAAACCCAGACTGTCGCGAAACGCAGAACGTTAAACGTTCGCTTGCTGTTGCGAGCCAACAGGACCAGGAACGTAAGGATGAAGTGGCCGAACAGCAGCACACCGCTCATCGTCTCCCAAGAGCCCTCCCGGCGAACCTTAAAGAAGATCGTCTCCTCCGGCATGTTCGCGTACCAGATCAGCATGTACTGGCAGAAAGCGATGTAAGCCCAAAATACGGTCATGGCGAACATCCACTTCCCAAGATCATGATAATGCTCGGTGGTGACCGAATGGGTCATGATGCCGTTGGCCCGGAAGCGAAGGAAGATGAAGGTGAGCAGAGCCCAGAAGCCCCAGGCGCCCCCGGCCATGCAGTATACCCCGAACATGGTCGAGAACCAGTGCGGGTTCAGCGACATGACCCAGTCGACGCTGGCAAGCGACGCCGACAGGAAGAATAGCAGCATCCCCGGAGCGGACCAGCGCTCATTGGAAAGCGTCGGATCGATCGCATGAGTCGCGTCTTGCGACTTGGAATTGGAGTACAGGCGCCAGGCCCAGAAGCTCCAGACAGCAAAGAAGATTCCGGCACGGATGAGGAACCCTTTTTCGTTTAGGTACGCGCTGTAAACGCCCTTCTTAAGTTCCAAAACCTCCTTCGCCACGAATTCGGCGTGAGACCACTCATAGAGCGAGTGGACACCCAGCGCAACCGGGATGAACAAGAGCGCCAGGACAGGAAACGACATCATGATGTTCTCCATGATGCGCCGGACCGGCACGCTCCAAGCCGAACCCGTCAGGTGCTGGATCATCGTGAACAGCGAAGCGCCAATGGTAATCGAAAATCCGAAGAAGAACGCCACCAGATAACCCTGGTAGAACCGGCTGTGATCGGCGGCGAAACCGGCGAGCGCCGCACTCCAACCCAGCAGGAACAGTGCGCCGATGACGTTGCGGCCGCGCTCCCAGAGCGCGTCGGGGATGTAGTAGGAATCCGTATTTGCGTGATGATGCGCTTGGCTCATGGCGTTATCTCACCTCCGCGCGGAGACTTTCGGGGATGTCCTCGACCGAACCGGCCTTGGCTCTCTGTAGGGCCCGGAGATAGGCGACGACGGCCCAGCGATCGTAGTTCGAAATCTGATTGCGGTAACCCATCATGGTGCGGCGGCCTTCGGAGGCGACCGAGTACAACTCGCCGTCGTTTTTCTGCCGGGTCTCCGGTTTGTGCAGATCGGCGGGCTGGAAGGCCGCACCCGCGCGCTTGCCGACAATGCCGCCGCCGGAGGCGGTCCGGTCATGGCAGGGCGCGCAGTAGATGTTGAATTTCTTCTGGCCGTGGATCAAAACGGCGGAGTTCAGTTCCACCGGATTTTTGCCAACGTACTGGCCGTTGACGATGCCGGTGTGATAACCCTCGTCCTCGACGTAGGCTTCCCGGGCGAGCGTTCCCTCAACCGGTTTCCGGGAGGAAAGGCGGTTGCCGAACAGCGGGCTTTCTTGCTGCGGTTTGTATTTCTCCTGGATCTTCATGTCTTGCATGATCCACAGCGGAGGAGTGTCCTTGCCAGCTCCCGGTCCGCAAGCGGCCAGAAGCAGGAAAGCCACGGTCAATGCGAGTTGGATGGAGAGTTTCATATTTGGGTTACTCCTCCACCAGCTCGGTTTTGTCGGCGCCATGCGCCTCCAGGAAGCTCTTCACGGCGGCAGCGTCGAAATCACGGTCGCCTGCCTCGATGACGAGAACGAACCGGTCGTCCGTAATGCCTTCGAAACTGGAGTAGTTCATCATCGGGTGATAAAACCGGGGCAGACCGTTCAAAGCGAACATTCCGAAGACGGCAACAAACGCGCTCAAGAGGACCGTCAACTCAAACATGATCGGCACCGCGAATTCGAAAGCGAAAAACGGCTTGCCAGAGATGACCAGCGGGTAGGCCACCGCGCCGGTCCACCACTGCAGGAGGATCGCAATTGTGAGCCCAAGTGCGCCGCCGCAGATAACCAAGTAGCCAAGAATCGATGGTTTCGCGCCCATCGCGTCGTCGATTCCATGAATCGGGAACGGCGTATAAGCTTCCATCTTCGTGTATCCGGCTTTGCGAGCCGCCTTAACGGCGTCCATCAGCCGATCCGGCGAGCTGAAATCGCCCACCATTCCGTGAATTTTGGTTTTCTCCGCCATTAGTGCGCAGCTCCCACGGGTTGTTTGCCCTGCGACGCCGCCACGGCGTCGTCCAGGTAGTGCTTTTCATGTTCGTTCGCCGCCATCATGCCTTTGACCTCGCTGATGGCGATGATCGGCAGGAAGCGGGTGAAAAACACAAATAGTGTCAGGAACAGTCCAAAGGTCCCAATAAAGGTGCAGATGTCAACGAAAGTCGGCCGGAAGTAGCCCCAGGAGCTCGGCAGGTAATCGCGATGCAAGCTGGTAGCGATAATCACGAAACGCTCAAACCACATACCGATGTTGACGATGATCGAAATCACGAACATGAACGGAAGATTTGTCCGGAGCTTCTTAAACCAGAAGAACTGCGGCGCCAGAACGTTGCACGACACCATCGACCAGTAGGCCCACCAATACGGTCCGGTGGCGCGGCTCACGAAAAAGACGTACGACTCGTAGGGATTGCCGCTATACCAGGCAGTGAAGAATTCGGTGGCATACGCATACCCGACGATCGTACCGGTCGCGAGAATGACCTTATTCATGTTCTCCAGGTGCGTCATGGTCACCAGGTGTTCGACCTTGTAGATCCAGCGCGCGATGACCATCAGCGTCACGACCATTGCGAAACCGGAGAAGATCGCGCCGGCGACAAAATAGGGAGGGAAGATCGTGGTATGCCAGCCGGGCAGAATTGACGTGGCGAAGTCGAACGAAACGATCGTGTGGACCGATAGAACCAGCGGCGTGGATAGGCCAGCTAGGATCATGTAGGCCTTCTCGTAGTTCTTCCAGTGCGTGGCCGACCCTCGCCAACCGAGCGAGGCGATTCCGAAGGCCATCTGCCTGGCTTTGGTCTTTGCCCGATCGCGGAACGTGGCCAGATCCGGCACCAGCCCGACGTACCAAAACAGGGCCGAAACAGTTCCATACGTGGAGACCGCGAAGACGTCCCACAACAGCGGACTGCGGAAGTTCTGCCACATGTCGAGGAATTCGTTCGGAATCGGGAACAGCCAGTAGGCGCGCCAGGGGCGGCCAACGTGGATGCCGGGGTAGATGGCCGCGCAAGCCACGGCGAACAGAGTCATCGCTTCGGCGAAGCGGTTAATCGAGGTGCGCCATTTTTGGCGGAACAGGAACAAAATGGCCGAAATAAGGGTGCCAGCGTGACCGATACCGATCCAAAACACGAAGTTCGTAATATCCCAGCCCCAGCCAACCGGCTGGTTGTTGCCCCAGACGCCGACGCCGGTGACGATGAGATAAGCGATCATTAGGCCCATCATGCCGGTGATGGAACCCGTGATGGCCAAAGCGATGTACCAGTTCCTGTGCGTCTTGACTTCGGAAATAATGCTGACGGCTTCGGTAACGTCGTGGTAAGACGGAGTCCCGTCCACCAAAGGGGCCGAAAGCGCGTTTTTCAACTCTTGATCGTGAGAAAGCTGAGCCATTACGCTAACTCCGGATTCGGGTTACGAAGTTTCGCCAGGTAGGTGGTGCGGGGCCTGACGTTCAATTCGTGCAGCAGCGAGTAGTTGCGATGGTCCTTCTTCAGCTGGGCCACCCGCGAAGCCGGATCGTTGATGTCGCCGAATTGGATGGCATCGGCCGGGCATGTCTGCTGGCAGGCCGAAAGCACTTCGCCTACCTTATAAGGACCCGCCTCACCCTTCGCCCGGCCTTCGGCCTTCGCCTTGATCTTCGCTTCCTGGATTCGCTGCACACAGTAGTTGCACTTTTCCATCACGCCGCGCATACGCACGCTGACGTCGGGATTGTGCACCATCTTTTGGATCTCTTCCATGTCCTTATGCCAGTTCAAGTAGTTGAAACGGCGGACCTTATACGGGCAATTGTTCGCGCAGTACCGGGTGCCGACGCAGCGGTTGTACGCCATGTCGTTCAGACCCTCGGGACTGTGGACGGTCGCCGCGACCGGGCATACCGACTCGCACGGCGCGTTTTCGCACTGCTGGCACGCCATGGGCTGATACACCGCTTGCGGATCTTCCTCGGATCCTGTGAAGTACCGGTCCAGGCGAATCCAGTGCATTTCGCGGCCCTTGGCCACCTGATCCTTACCGACGACCGGAATATTATTTTCGCTCTGGCAGGCGAGCAGGCAGGCGTTGCAGCCGATGCAGGCGTTCAGGTCGATCGCCATGCCCCACTGGCTGCCCTTTGAATAGTCGTGCGAATCGAATAGCTGGAAGAGTTCGACGTGTTCTTCGTCGTGTTTGGCGAAGTGCGGTTCTTCGGCGTACTTCTGGACCGAGGCTTCCTGCACGATCGGCCGGCCGGCTTGATCGTGATGTTCTTGGGTCGTCACCATATAGTTGGTGCCAGCCGCTTTGCGGACCGTGGCCGTAGCCGCGATACCCTGGGTCGTCGATCCCCGCACGGCGTATGCGTTGTACCCGATTCCCTTTCCGACACGCCCCACGATGTTCCGGCCGTAGCCGAGCGTGAGTGTGACCGCGCCGTCGGCGTGGCCGGGCAGAACAACTACCGGCGCTTCGATCGAGCGTCCGTCGATTTCAACAGTGATCCGCTGCGAGTAGGTACCGACGTTGTCTTGGATTGTATCGACGCCCATCGCTTTCGCAGTCTTCGGGCTCATCAGCGCGGCGTTATCCCAAACCACCTTGGTAACCGGATCGGGCGCCTCGTGCAACCAGGCGTTGTTCGCGAAGCGGCCATCGAAAACGCTGGCGCTCGGGAAAAAAGTGACTTCGATTTCGCCCTTCGACTTGGAGGCGCTATTCACCGCCGCTTCGACTTTGGCTTTCTCGGCGTTCGGCTTCAGAATCGGCGCGGTCACTCCAGCGATGACACCGTCATGGAGCGCCTTCTTCCAGGCCGCATCTGTCAGCTTCCACTGCGCCTTTACAATCTCATATCCACGCTGCCACTTGCCGGTAAGCACATACCCGATCAGTTCGATCGCGGATTTTGTGCTGAACAAGGGTTCGATCAGGGGTTGTACGATCGAGACCGTACCGTCTGGATGCGCCACATCGCCCCAGGCTTCCAGGTAACTGGATTCCGGCAACGAACAGTGACAGGCCGCAGCCGTCTCGTTCACCTCCGGGCCGGCGTAGACCGAATTGGCGACATTCTTGAGTGCTGCGCCGAACCCGAAGTCGGCCGGCGCGTCATAAACCGGATTGCCGCCCAGAATCAGCAGCGACTTGACCGATCCCGCGTTCATTTCCTTGACGAGTTCGGCAAGTCCGTTGCGGCGCTCTTCCTTCGTGTAGACAACCGTCTCACCGGAATTACCAAGTGTATTATTGATGAGCGCGACAACCGCGTGGACGGCGGCCGGCTGCCGCGGCCCGGCCAGCACAATCGCCTTGCCTTTGTTTTCCGTCAGGTCTTTGGCCAGACCCTTGATGAACTTGTCCTGCTGGCCGAGAATCTTCAAGCCGGTCAGCGCGCCAAGCTCGCGAGCCAGGTCGAAAACAAAATTGGCCACGTCGCTCGGCTTCACCCGCAGCCGGTGATCGGCGGCGATGCCCGTGAGCGTGAAATTCGTCTCAACTGAGTACAGACGGTTCATGCCCGGTTCGGCGTGTTCGGCCGTTCCGTGGGACCCTCCGCTCCCTTCCTTATGGGTCGGCTTGCGGCGGGCCGAGAAGTCCTTCACCCAGCCGAGGGAGCCGTTATCGATATGGAGGAAGTCGGAATCGAGGGCGACGACGACGTTCGCCTTCTTGAAATCGTAGTGCGGGCGAAGCGATTCGTTGAACGCGATTTGGGATCCTTCGAGAATTGTCTCGTCGGAAACCGGTTCATACTCCACCCATTTAGCCTTGGGACCCTTCGCCAAAAGCTGGGCCTTCAGCCCGGCCAACGTCGGGGAGTTCACATACCCGCTCAGGATTCGGAAGCCTTCGCCGTCGCCCAGCGAGGCCGGGGCGTCTTTCAAAACGTCCCAATTGGCCTTCTTGCCTTTCTCAAGAACTTCGGTCGCCCGGTCCGGATCGTAAATGTTCAAAACCGAGGCCTGCGCAATCGAGGTCGCCGCGCCGCGCGAGGCCGGATGGCTCGCGTTGCCTTCGATCTTGATCGGCCTGCCTTCAAAAGACTCCACCAGCAAACCGTACGCCCGGCCGGCCAAAGGCATGGCCGTCGCGAAGTGGAGCGAATTACCGTGCACCATTCCTTCGAACGACTTGGCGTGCGGCAGTATCTTTTCCACAGGCCGCCGGCAGGAGGTTAGCCCGGCCAGGCCCATCGACGCTGCCATGAGCTGAATGAAGTTGCGCCGGGACTTTCCGTCCAAAATGTCGGTGGCGCCTTCGGGGAATTCCTGGGCGACCCACTGCTGAAACTTGGAGGTATTGGAGAGCTCTTGCAGGCTCCGCCAAAACTTCGGTCCGGTTTGGTTTCCTATTCCTTGAATCTGGATCATCGATGGCACCCCGAGCAGTTGACGGGAGGATTAATTTTTTTCTTCGCGATGATCTCGCGGCCGATTTCGGCCGGATCCCGCTCCGGCTTCCAGTCGAGCTTGGTCACGAGTTCGGCGGGCCGCAGGTTGGGCGCCGGGTTCCGATGGCACTCCAGGCACCACGCCATGGTCAGCGTCTTTACCTGCTTCACTTCCACCATCTGATCGATCCGGCCATGGCAAGTCACGCAGCTTACGCCGGCGCTGACATGGGCGCTATGGTTAAAGTAGGCGTAATCGGGCAGGCGGTGGATCTTCACCCACGGTACCGGCTGATCCGCTTCGTAGCTTTGCCGCAACGGCTCCAGCACAACCGACTGCGCTTTTACCTTACTGTGGCAGTTCATGCAGGTCTGCGTGGCGGGTACTGCGGCGTAGGAACTTTTCTCCACAGTGTTGTGGCAATACAAGCAGTCCATGCCGAGGTTGCCCGCGTGCAGCTTGTGGCTGTATGGAATCGGCTGTGTCGGCTGGTAGCCGGGCTCAATCCTATCTGGATGATGCAGCAGCAGCATCCCCCCGGCGGTGGCGCCGGCCCCGATAGCGATCACCGCGCCGGCGACTCGCACCATCAGGTCTAGTTTCTTGGGAAATATCAGTGCCATTACCTAAACCTACAGCTCCTCTCCACGCACGCATCTTGTGATCTCGCGCGGCTGGCCTGTTTGGCGTTTCATGTTAGCTTGAAGTTGGAAGTGGACCAAGTTTGGCCTGCTATGCCCTTGGCAGGTTTCTCTTAACAGGTCTACCACAACTGGAAGAATTCCGCAATTGAGAGAATTTTTCCGGTATGGCAAGAATCCCGGTTACATACATGAAGTTTCGCGTACCCGAAGCTCGAAATCCCGGTTACCTGGGTAAACGTTTCGGCGACCTGAAGGTCCGCCTTAAGCTGATCGTCCTGCATAACCTCTTCTTTCTAGTCCTTTCTGGTTCGGTGTACTATACGGTGTTTCCGCTACTGGAGCAGCGCGTTTCAGGAGCCCGGGCGCGAGAGATTAGCCTGATCGCACAGGCTTTTCTGGCTGACGCTCCCCTGCCCCGGTTGCCGGGGCTCGAGATCTACTCGTACGAAGAAGGCGCGGCGGAGGACCTGGGACTCTCGCGCGAAATTCGTGTCTGGTTGGACACGCACCCCGGCCAAATCCTGGGCGACCCCATGCACGACGAATTCCTGTACCGAAAGAATGCCACGTCAGTCGTCTACCGGAAAATCCGCCTTCCTCACGAGTACTACCGGCAGGCGTTGCAGGTGGCTCGCTGGACGCTTTTCACTGTTCTGGGTGTGATCTATGCCTTGGCGGTACTCCTTCTCGAGCTGGTCATTATGCCTCTCTATGTCTATCGGCCATTGCGCGCCATGCTTGCCGCAGATTATTCCGTAATGACCCGGGATACTCCTAGGGAGATCATTCAAGAAGAGTTCTTGTCAGACGACGAGATCGGCCAGATTATGCGGTCGCGGAACACGACGGTCCAGGAACTCCGGAAGCGCGAAGAGGAGCTGGAATCGGCGCTAAAACGTTTAGAAACCGCGAAGAGAACGATGGTGGATCAGGACCGGCTGGCAAGCCTGGGAATGCTCAGCGCCGGAGTCGCGCATGAGTTGAATACACCGATCGCCGTCTTGCAGGGCTCGATCGAGAAGTTGTTGGAAACAACCGGCGATCCCGCGTCCAAGAACCGGTTAGAGCGGATGCAGCGTGTCGCGTCGCGCCTCCGCTCGATCAGCGAAGGGCTGCTCGACTTTGCGAGGGTCCGGAAGCACAAGTTGGAACCCGTCGCGGTGCGGCCAATCGTTGATGAGGCCTGGGCGCTGTTGGCCCTGGATGAAAAGTCCGGTGCGACCGAGTTCCGGAACGACGTACCGGACGCCTGCCGCGTAAACGGCGACGCAGATCGATTAATTCAGGTTTTCGTGAATGTCCTGCGGAATTCGCTCCAGGCGGTTCCGCCGCCGGGAGGGCGAATCCGGGTCGCCGCGGAGCCCTTCCGGGACAACGAGTCGGAGTGGTGGAACATCGCGGTGGAAGACAACGGACCGGGAATTCCGGCCGACATTCTACCGGACATTTTCGAGGCATTCATTTCGACGCGCCTCGATTCGCGCGGAACCGGCTTGGGGTTGACAGTTTCCGAAGGAATCGTGCAACAGCACGGCGGGCGCATACTGGCTTCGAACCACGCGGCGGGCGGAGCACGCATTGAAGTCCGCCTGGCGAGGGCCTAATCGGCGCGCAGACTTTCGGCCGGACTGATGCGCGACGCACGCCAAGCCGGAATCAGCGCCGCCAGGAATCCGGCAACCATTAGACAGGCGGCCAGTGCCGCCCAGATGCGCGGGTCGCCCACCTCGACGCGGTACAGGTACGACTCGATCATGCGGTGCAGCGAGAAACAGAGCGCTCCGCCAACGGCCGTGCCCAACAGTAACAGGCGCAGGCCGTAGCGCGTAAACAGCGCCCGGATATCGGCCGGCGCCGCGCCGACGGCTAGCCGGACTCCGATTTCGCGCCGGCGTTGCTCCACCATGTACCCGATAATGCCAACGATGCCCGTGATCACGATCAGCAGTGCGAACAGGCCCAAACCGCTCAGCGTTGCAGCAAGCAGCCGGTCGACGCGCACATCGGCGAGGAAGTTCCCGGACAGTGTGCGATGCTCGACGCGGACGCGCCGGCCGGCCTCCGCGTCGAAGATCGCGCTCGCCTCGCGCAGCGCCGTAGCCTGATCGCTCGTATAACGCACGGCCAGGGTCAAGCTGGGGCGGATGGGCCGGTGCCAAACTGACAGGTAGATGGCTGGCGGCGGGTCGCCCCGGCCGCTTTGAAACTTCGTGTTGGCGGCCACGCCGGCAACTTCGAGCCAATCCGGTCCATTGAAACGGAGCTTCTGCCCGATCGCCTGCTGAACGCCGCCAAACAGGAGGCGCGCGGCGTTCTCGGAAATGACGCAAACCGCGGTTGGTCCACCCAGCGGCTGAAAGTCGCTGCCGGCAAGCAGACCAATTCCCATCGCACTGAAATAACCGTCGCTAACCGTTTGGCGGATCATCATGCGTTCACGGGGCGGCAGGTCCATTTTGCCGGGCACC
>Ga0194119_10003071_pt1 | contig 27200 bp, 27 predicted proteins | sample TA2MahC100mmetaG_FD_148620 | JGI IMG/M metagenome (GOLD analysis project Ga0194119, IMG submission 148620) | Freshwater microbial communities from Lake Tanganyika, Tanzania - TA2015018 Mahale Deep Cast 100m | ecosystem: Environmental > Aquatic > Freshwater > Lake | place: Tanzania: Lake...
TGGAATACACAGGAAAAAACACTTGTCAGGATTTGATTTAAGATATTGATTGTGTACACTTTTTTGAAATCATAAAGAAGAAGATGACCTGTTATCAAAATGAACTGTAAATATTAATAGAACTGTAAATCTGCAAAAATAATCAGTTCCTAACACAAGCTTTCTTCTTCTTCAAAATATAATTTCAAAGCTAAAAGTTTCAGTTAATGAGTGAGAGTTTTTATCAATCCAACAAAAGCAAGAATGTGATGATTTTTGGCTACAACACAAATTTCATGAAGATTCAAAGAGAAGTAGGGAGCTATAGGACAATCAAAGTCAGCTTTTTAAAATCATACTTGAAAGTTTTTTGTATCTTCAAAAAGGGGTTGAAGAATAAAATGAGTGGTAACAATGGGGGGCCAAGTTAATCTCATCTCGTGGTTAAGAAAGTGGGTCCCAGGTTTTCATCTTGATTACTTTATACCATCATAACTAGTTCAGTATGTCTTGGTGTCGTTAAAAAGTCCCGCTTATTTGAGACGAACTAGAATAGGATTAGACAACCAAGAAGCAGTAAAGACCAAAAACTCAAGGATTAAGAAAAGTCTTATTCTTCATAAAGTTTGGATAATTAGACGCTGATGTTATGGGAACCATTTTTATGTTATGTTCACCAGAACGAATTTAAGTTGTAATCATCATCCCTCCTTGACTTCATGAGAAATTTTTTCTTAGTTCCAATTCTTGGAAAATTATCTTAACTTTTGACAGTGTTTTGGAATTTATTCAAGGATGAAGCATTTTAGTACATGTGAAAAATCAATGGTAATTACTTACATCTAGGAATTCTTATTGCATTTTGCTAACTTTGGGTTCTTATATCAAAACAGCTACTTCCAAAAAATGTGGGTGAAAAACTGGCTGAGAATCATTCATGGAAATTGATTTGATTTCCCAAATTCCCTGATAGTTTTCCAATAGTTTTAGATTTCTTCCACCCTCCTGACTCTGGAACCAAAGGGTTGAATTTAGTTCCTTTTATTCAAACATTAGAATAAAATTACACAAAGACATGCAACTGGAACATTAAAATAATATAGATAGCAACAAGAGCTTGATGTTTGCATTGTTGATTCAAAAATCTGAAAAACAAAGCTCTTCTGTCACATGTGGTTACAATTTGTGAATTCGATTAGTCCCATGGCGGCAAGAGATAAAAAAAACTGTGCAATAAATTGATATTTAAAAAACCTCATACTTTTTCATGCTGGCTGTTCAACCAGAATAAAACTACTGGAATAAAATTAAGGGCAACAACATATCTCTATTCTCTCTCCCTTGACAAAAATATTTTATCTTTCCAACTAACCAACCATGGAATACAGAACAGAATGGGGTTGGATAGAGTTCAACATCACAGAAACTTTTTTTTTATTTTGTTCTAAAATGAAATTCCATTTCAAGCTTAAAATCAAAGTTTAGCTTTGGAATAGACAAAGAACTTGCTTTTATTTCTCTTAGACTAATTTGTTAAAAAGAGATTGATGGAGATATAATTATGATTTTCCAAGTAGACTTTTCAAAAGAAGAGCTAAACCATTTAGAATTGAATTTTTTTTCAAAAGTGAAATTTAAATATCTTGGACTTGCTTTCCATTATAGTTAAATTATTTGTGCATAAAAATAATTTGAATCTTGATATGTTGTAAATGCTTTTTGAAATAGTTGTTCTGAAATCAATATTTGATTTTTAGAAAACAAATTTTCTCCAGGTTTTTTCATTGCTATCACGACTGGCTGAGAACTGGGAGGTCCAAGGTTCTATGCCTGGATTTGGCAAACCTTTGACCCCTAGATTAGCCTAAATTAGTCATCATATGATGTCTATGTCAGTCGATAAGATAAGATAAGATAAGAATAGCTTTTATTTCAGCTCATTATTCTAACATCAAATATAACATTGACATTGACTTTACAAGAACTGCATTAAAGTTACTCATTGTTGAACATTTAAATAAAATTTTTCAAACAATTTCATTACACTCAAGTCTATGATTCACAATAAGTAAAAAATGTTTTCTTCAGCAATATTCTGATTGCGTCGTCTGTAATGATTCTGTCGGTCCATTGTTCGGTGATCAATTTGAAGTATGGGAGTCGATTTTGGATGCTCTGTTTGCCTCGTTGATTTGCCGAGTTGTCGTAGAAAAATCCCAATCCTGGTCTTCTATTTTCCATGTACAGATTACTTTTTAATCTGTTAAATAGGTGAATTGGGCTCTTGTCTCTTATAATCTTTATTACTTTAGAGCTCGTTGAGTATCTTGCCCATTCATTAGGAGTAGCTCTTTTGCACCTTTTTATTAGATCTGCTTTATGTATTTCTCTTTTGAAATCCCTTGTTGCAGTTCGTAATAGTCTGAAGTACATAGAGTTAAACTTGACCATGGTCGACTTTTTCAAGCTTTCATACCATACGCTGTTTGCGTAGAACACCGTACTAAAGAAGTTGTTTGCAACTGATTTCATGAATTGTTCTTCATTTAGGTATCTTCTCATGTATTTTAGGGTGCCTAGTATTTTTTTACCTTTTACCAACATGTTATTTGCATGTTCTTCCCATTTTAGGTCGTTGCTTATTGTTACCCCTAGAGCTTTTATCTTGTTGACAAATTTGATGTTTTTTCCATTTATTAGGATGTCCATGTTCGGGACGGGTTCCGGTCCTATCCACATTACCTCAGTTTTAGTTTCGTTGACACACATCCCTTGTTTTTCTAGGTACTCAATGTGTGTTTTTATGACCTCTTCTGTTTGGGTAATTAAGTTGTTTGGGTTTCCCCTGACTAAAACGTAAGTGTCATCTGCGTACGATACTACGGAAGTGGTTTCATTTTCAATTTTTGACAAGTCCCTTAGATAGAGATTGAAGAGCTTTGGTCCCAGGATTGATCCTTGGACGCAGCCTCTATCTAGAGATTTTAGCTCAGAGTTTGCCCCATAATATTGTACCAGAAATGTTCTGTCCAACAGGAAATCATTAAGGACAAAAAGTAGGCCTTCACTTACCACCTCTCTGAGATTATTTGTTAGGGTGTCTGGTCTCAATAAATCGAAAGCCGCCGAGAGGTCAACTGAGTAAAGTATTGCATTTTCTTTTTTGTCAAGAACCTCTGAAATTTCACTCTGAATTGTTAAGAGTGCAGTCTCAGTTGAATGTCCTTCCCTAAAGCCATGTTGATGGTTCCCTTCCATGTTATCTAGCTCATTGTTTAGTTTGTTGAGGATACATTTTTCATATATTTTTGTGAGTGATGATAAGTTAGATACTGGTCTGTAGTTGTTGACGTCTTTTTTGCATCCTTTTTTGTGAATAGCAGTGACTCTAGCTGTCTTTAAGTTGGTAGGGATGCCAAACTTTGTGTAGGAATTGAAAATATGAGACATATGATCCACCAGAGTCTCTGCATGGTTTTTGAATAAGAACTGGGGTATTCCATCTAGTCCTGAGCTCATTTTAGGTCTCATTTTTTCTAGAGCTTTTATTATTTCCCCTTTTGATATGGTTACTGGAGTTTCTGGATGTTTCAATCTACAGTTTTCTATTTTTGTTCGGGATAATTTTGTAACTTTATCTTGGAAGAAATTTGCAAAGAGAGAAGCGGTTTGAGCTTTCGTCTGTTGAACTCCGTCTACTTCAATCATTCCCTCTCCTCTAGTATTTTTCCCTAGCATGTTGTTAACTACTTGCCAAAATTTTCGTGGATCTGGATTACACGCTTTAGCTTGAATTGCTCTTGTTTTTTCTTTTTTGACCAGCTTTTTTATTTTTCGTGAGTATGATTTAGAGTGTTCGAGGTCTTGGAGTTCCCCCTTTTTTTTGAACCTTTTTAAGAAACGATCTCTCTTTTTTTTCATCGCTTCAAGTTTGGTGTTTACCACTTGATCATCCTTCACCCTGATTACCCTATAAGGTGCCTGTTTCTCTAGGAGTTCTGCCAAGGCTTCAATTAAGCCATGGGATTCAATTACCTTATCCTTAAGTTTCTGTTGTAAGAGGTCATCGAAGTAGTCCTTGTCATAGAATCGCCAATCCCTAATGCTCAATTTGACTCTTTTTTTGAGTTCAAACTTATCAACTATAGTTAGCTCTATTATGTCATGATCTGATACTGATCCTTTCAGTGTGATTTTCACTTCCAGACAGTTTGTGTACACATGATCTATTAAAGACTGTTCTAGCCTGGTCTCATTTTCAGCCGTCCTTACCAATCTTCTCCTGGTATTTTCTTTGACTATTTGAGTCAACCCAGCCTCTAACGACCACTTTTCCAAAAATTCCCTAAAATTTGATGTTTTGTTCAGGTCTACATTAAAATCACCTCCAATTATCAGTTTTCTGTCTGTACAGGTCAAGTCAGTGAGTACCTTGATGTACCGATTGAAGAAGGATAACTGTGTTTCCCCCTCCCTTGTTTTAAATCCTTTATAGAGACCGACGAACCTGTATCCTTGGATGTCAATAGCCAATACGTCGATCGAGTCATCAGAAACCTTAACCTCTTTGAATGATTTTACCTTTTCATTAATGTAACATATGACCCTCGACTTACCATTTTTGATGGTTTTAGCTGTTAGAATTGAGTAGCCATTCAGATTTATTAGCCCTAGCATGTGGTCATTGACCTCCGCTTCACTGATAAAAATCAGAAGCGGTTTAGATTTTTTTGATCTACAAAAATCATTGAGATAATCTATTTTCGAGAGAATGCCACCTGCACAGTTCCACCAGATTACAGTGTTATAGTCTGAATTGTCGTTTATTTCGTCTTTGTTAGTATTAATATCAATATCAATAACCTCTGTAACCCCTTGCACGGCGACCTCTTCCTCTTCCACCTCGTTTTGGGGACACGTGGTTGACGTATCCATAGGAGCTTGACGATGCTCCTCTGCCACGGAAGCCACCTCGCCCCCTGGGGATCCCTCTGGGGTTACCCCTGTGGTTACCTCTGGGGTTGCCTCTTGTTTGGCCTCTTGTCTTGCCTCTAGCTGGGCGTTTTTCGACCTCCAGCCAGTTCCCAAAGAGGTGTTCTGGGATTCCATCATCTCGGAGCTGATATACGTAGTCGATCCAGGAAACGAATTCCTGATCGCAATCGAACTTGATGTGTCCCAGCTGCCAGCAGTACGAGCATTGTTGTTTGATGCCATGGTAATAAATTCTCGCTTTTTGACCCTGAATTGGCAGATAGACTGGCATAAGATGTTGAAGTGTGATAGATGTTACGTATTCGTCGATTGACCAACCGTTGTTGTCTTTACTGAATCTAAAGAAAGACTTCAATTTTAATACTTTTATTTGAAAGCAGTGGTTAAAAAAATTTTTTTTTTGACGAACAATTAAAAAATTTTTTTGGGGGTTAAAAAATTTTTTTTGGGGGTTGGTTTGACGAGAAAAAAACAATGTATTTGAAAGGTTTATCTATCTTTTTAGTCTCTTTATTTGATAGCTTTATTTATCTTTTTTAGTCTCTTTCACCGTCGTGCATAACGCTTAGACTATGGTGAGAAAGACTTTTTTGGGTCCCTCGTCGTGCTTAACGCTTAGACAAGAGGGTACCTTTTATTTTGAAGGCTGTTTACAGGCTTATGAAACTTTGAGTAATGTTCAAATATTAAAAAATCGAGCAGCTACTCACCTTGAATCGTCCACAAATACGCCGTACTGGAGTACCCACTCATCAACCTCCTCCAGTGATACTTGTGCCCTGAGCCCTTTGATGGTGATTGTGACTGTGTCACCCACTTTGGCCTCAACTAGAGTGTTGAGGTTGAGGTATTTGCATGTTGCAGAAATTCACGAGCTTTTTGGAGCAGCAGCAGCCAGTTCATTTTGGAGCAGCCGAGCCAATCCGCTGCGCGGATTGGCTCGGCTGCTCCAAAATGAACTGGCTGCCGCTGCTCCAAAAAGCTCGTGAATTTGCACAGGCTGGCTTTAGCAATTAACAGGCTGTCGCACTATTCAAACCGTTGATTGCTAAGCAAACGCTCGTGAATTTGCACAGGCTGGCTTTAGCAATTAACAGGCTGTTGCACTATTCAAACCGTTGATTGCTAAGCAAACGCTTGATGATATAACAGGTGTTTGCTTTTATCAAGCAAAAGTTGTTATAAAAGCTAGTTTAGTGGTTGGTAATACAGTGTTGCAAATGCTATAGACTGGATAACATCATCTACAAATTGTTGGTAAACCAACTTTTTTAGAATCAAGTAAATAATTTCAAACATCAAAATTTATTTTCAGTATTTACAATTGTATGATGTCAGACGGTGCTTTAGAATGTTGTTGTATCATATTCTGATTGTTTTGTTTCTTTTGTTCGGACTTATGTATCTACTTGCTGAACCTCAAAAGATATTGACTGCAACTATACGCAACAACACACTGATGAATGAAACAACAGCATTTTTATTTACGTAAAAATTAAGAAATAAAATGTCCTGCAATGAGTTTATGTCGTGTTTTTGTGAAATTTTCTGTCCGTGTTTAATAACTATCGGATATATTGCCGGATATATTGCCGGATTTATACTTATGTGTTTAGGTATTTGATAATATATACGACTGTAAATCGCAAAACAAAATGTCTTGCAATGAGTTTATGTCGCATTTTTGTGAAATTTTTTGTCTTTACTTATTTCCGACTTTTATAGCTATTGGAGAAATTGTCGTAGGTATACTGATGTGCGCAGGTGTATAGTGTTATTTTCAAATATGGTCCGGATTTATGTATTATAAACTTAAAAGACCGTTTTGATGTACTTTACTAATTTATTTAATAAAAGAACACAAATTTATACAAATGTTTTACTTAAAAAAAATAATCGAACAAAATGAAAATGGCACAATAGACACAAAAAATAAAGAGAGTAGTAGCAAGATAAAACACGCATTTAAACAAGGGTAGACAAGGATGACCGAGTATCTCGTCCTCGTCCTCTTCATTTTCATTTGTAATATCCGGAATTCTATATCTCGAGTTTGAAAATTTTTTCTTGTGTCTGATAATAAGAGCAACCAAATCTGGTACAATATAATTTACATGATCATAAAGACCCTGAATCACACATTCAAATATAATTGTTTGATTTTCCGCTAATCGTGAGGTGGCAGAAATCTTGTATTGTTTAATCAGGTAGACTGGCGATAATGTATCTTCACCATCATCGTTCCCAGCGAAGTCTCTTATGTAGGCATCATTTTCATGTTTAATAATATTTATGCAATCACTCAAAATAGTGATTATCTCGTCGTGAGTATTTTCTAGACGGATGGTAATAGTATAGACACATTTTTTGCCTATAATTCCATCTCGCGGTCTAATATGTACATCAAAGATTTGTGACCTATGCGCTGTTTGACCTAGACTGTTCATGGTCGGATTCTTGATTCCGATTTTGAGCATTAGCTGGAGCTGGGGCTGGAGCTGGAGCTGGTGATGGAGGTGGTTGGCGAGGAAGGCCGTTTTCAATTGCTGTAAAGTATATAATTTCATAATAAGATGTGTCGGTAGATTTAATAAAAAATTATTACTTTACCGCGTGGTGGTGGGAGTCGTGGTCTTTCAAGAATAAGTCTTTCTCTATGCAACTCCGGAACACGTCTGCCGTTCAGGTCGTCTAAAATCAATCTATTTATCTCGTGTAAAACATGGGCTTCCAATTCATCAGCGCTTCTGATCACGATAGCAAATTGATTGTTTCTACCTCTAATTCTTGTAGCAAGATTCAACAATGTCTGTCTTATATAAGTCTCTCGCAAGTGTATAGGTATGTCATCTATAGATCGATATGGCGGTTGTGGTTCTTCACCTCTCTCCGGTTGTCTGTGTGACTCGCATCTTCCTGTGCGACTTGGCATTTTTATACATATAATTTTGCAATTGTATAAACGACAAAGAAAAAAAGAAACACAAAAATTAGAGGCAACACAAACTGTGCAATGAGAAAGTACACTATTGCTTCGACTATATCCATGCCCGTCAAGGAGACACAATGAATACCTTCAGCATCAAACATAGCATGAGGAATGTGAATAATGCTGCTAAAACCCAGAAGATGAATTCTGCAATATTTCTTGGTACTTCAAGATTAGTTTCCATGCCAATTCAAGTTAAAACATCCCTAAAATCAAAATTCAAGTTCATTTATTTTACATACTGAACACGTTTTATGCATTTTCTTGTATTTCTCATTTAATTTTTCTTCTAATCGACGAAGTTGTAATTCTTTTTGATCATTCATTTCTTGAATAAAGTCTTCATATTCAGCTTGCTTTCGTAAATAAAAACAAAAAAGTCGCAATTTGACTAAATAATCTTCGCTAATGACATTTTCTTCCAATAAAAAATAGTTTGGAAAAATAAAAACAAGTACGTCACCAGGCAAATTGTTGTAGATGTCAAAGGCAGGAGCTTGGTGAAGGGGTCCGTAGCGTCTAAAGTCTGCGACAGTTGGTAGACGTATGTTGCGGTCGCTCATTCTCTTTTAAAATTCTATAAATAATCTGCGAAGTATTCATCCAGCAACAGTTTGAAAGCAACTGACTTGGAAAATGTCTGCCAGTAATACTGAAAGATTCAACCACTGCCTCGTTGGTTTTATACATGAATTTTTTCAAAATGGTCGTTACATGCCGTGGCGCTTTGTTGGACCCGCCCTTATGGAATACAATTTGGGACGATTCGACGATGCCACTCTAGAACGTGGGTTCTTGAAACTTTTTTTCAAAAACGACAAAAGGCTCGCAGCTTTAATTCCTAACATGCAGTACCGCCACCATCAACTCATCATAACTTTGATGAAAGAGGTATGTCATATTAATGCTTTAAATTATAGATGTATAGTCTAACAATTAAACAATCTAGGTATATCGCATTCAAGTATGTGAAGAATGTGGATCGTACGATCGAATGGTCCGCGTCTTCAAAAAGCCTTATCTGAAGAAAAGAGATGATTGGGCGTATGAGGGAGAAGAAACAAATGATCCAGGTATATACATTTCTATTACTAAATTCACACAATTTCAAAAATAAAATTTTTATCGACATTACAGAGCCGGAATCGAACTCTGACGATGAGGGAGGTACCGCTGCCAAAGGTTTCGCCAACGAGGACTTTGATGGTGACGATGAAGGAAGTATTGTATTCAAGAAGGACAGCGCTGTCCAAGCCGATGATGACATCAATTAAATGATTTGATTCTTCACCACTTTTTATTTTTATTTAATTTTTAATTTAATTTAAAACAATAAAGTAGCGCTACTTTTTAGAATTTTTTCCATTTTTTTTTAATCCCCGCACCGCTCATTTCAGTATCCGAATCTAATTGACGATTAACAGTTTTGTGTTTTGTATTCATATGTTTGGTTAGACCTCCTTTTTTAGCAAATGTTTGACCACAGATTTCACATTGTATTCTGAAGCTTTCTATCATTACTTTTTTCTTTGCCCCGGTTCTTGTTCGAGTTTGTATAGGAGATCTAGTTTTTTTAGTCTCTTGACAGGTTTGTAAGGGCAATCTTGGCACGTTTATTTCAGCAACTTCGGGTTGAACCGGTTGTAAATTGGCTGCGGCTATTGCTTGTTGACTTGTACTTGGTTGTGCAGTCGCGTCAAAATCAAGTCTTCTTGCCGCAGCCAATTGCTGGGGTGATGGTGCGGCCCTAATAGGTGTAGACTGTACAGATCTAGAAGGGGTGCTAGCTTGTGCGGGTGATACATTTCTAGTTATTGGACTTCGATCTCTAGCTGATGCTGGTGATGATGATGACGAAATTGTAGAAACTCTTGGAGATCTGATATTGATTGTAGGATATAAATCTCTAGCTGATGTGCTAGGACTTTGATTTAAACTAGCAGCGGGAGCGGGTGTAATTGGTTGTTGAATATGGGTTGGTGTAAAAGCGATTGTAGATTGTGGCTGACTTGTTGTTGATACTGATTGTTGTGTAGCCATTGCCATCGTTTTAGCTGATTTGCTCGGATGATATTTTAGTATATGTTGCTGAACCGCTTTAGCTGATTCAAACGGAATTTGACATATAAAACATTTAAAAAATAAGTTTCTAGATCTTGAAGGGATAGAAGCTGATGTTGTTTGCGAAATAGATTGGTCAAAATTATGTTGAGTAATTTTATGGTTTGTTAAGGCGGGAAAACTTGTAAATACTGCACCACACATATCGCACCTATGTTGTCCAGGTATTGACAACTCAAGAGGAGTGCTATGTTGTTGCGGAACAAATTTCATTGTTTTTTTCGGAATTGCACCTTGAGCTGCTCTTGACTGTGGCGATTGCACTTGATCGCGTTTTCTCTTTATTTGACCTGATATTCTCAAACTTGGATCTGTTTCTGGTCCAAATTCTGTGGTTGAATCATCAAGATCGCTTGCAGGTTGACTTTGTGTGTCAAAATACACACTTGTTTCACTAGTTGTCGATCGTGTTGGTGAATTTGTTGTTTGCAAAGTGGTATCTTCCTCACCTTGACTATCTTCTTCATCATCATCATAAGTTTCTTCAATACCGCTTAATTCAGCTTGTGTAAATGTCCCGGGATTTGTCTCTTCTAATGCACGCCTTTGTAAAACGTCTTTTAAATTGTCTCTGACTTGATTATACATGGCAGGACTTACCAAGTACATTTTAGTATAAACGCCAGTTGCGGCTGCCATTGTTTTAATTCGACTTTTTGGGTTTATTCTTTGTATTTTCTTTGCCAACTATAATTGGAGTCATCAACGGTGCCAATGTTGTAAATATTGAGTGTAAACCACTACCTTCTTGTAGCAACGCCTCACGCTTCCTTTTCAAATTTGTACTCTTCTTTGTTATTAATTTTAGATTTTTTAAAGACTTTGTATTTTTCAAATGCTTTTTCAAATGAGTACGTCTGGCTTTTGAAATTCCTAAATCAGTATTGATAATGTTATACACTCCTTCACAAATTTTATTGATACAACCTTCGTCTACGTGATTGATAAACAATTCCAATTCCGTAGGTTTCAATTTGCTTAGAGAAGTATATAAAAGAGCCGTTTTTTTATCAAGCATTTTTATAATTTTATATTTTGCTCACACATTAAAATAGTGTCAAACAATTTATTTTGTATTGATGTAAACAGTGTAGGGTTCCATTTCATCCACAATTAAAAGATTTTGAAGATACATCGCATTAAATATTTTACTTCGCACTCTAACCTTATCCACTCCTGCCGAGCTGCAATCAATCAAAAGATGGCTGTATGGGTCTTTCGTCGCGTCGTTATAGGCCGATGTGATGTATTGAGAATTGCCTGGACAAATTTGTTTTCCCAATGTAGCTATTTGTAGCTTATCTCTTGCCGTTTTTAACAAAGTTATAAAATCAAAATTTAATGACATATCTCTATAAAAACGATTTTTATGAAACAAGTTTTGGGATATAAAAATTAAGCTACAATTGGTGTGATGGCCCACAACTGTGAAAAGTTTCGCAAAATCTTCTCTAATATGTGCCATTGTATCATCAAATATTATCAAAGACCCGCCAAGATCTTTATAAGGCAAGACTTTTCGATTCAGTTCGTCTGCATCTACAGTTGCCGTTTCTATATTTATCATTTCATTTACAAGATTCTGGGTCAACATTGTCTCGTATGATTCTTGTCTTTGAGAAAAAAACAAAATGGTATGTACAGGTTTGACTGTAAACATCTCATGTGCATTAATTACCAACTCGGTTACAAAAGATGTTTTACCGCTTTTACTAGGCCCCACCACTAGCATGTTAAATGGAGTGGGCAATCTCATATCATAAGACAACATTTTTATCACATGTATCCATACTTAATCACGTGTTTTGAAGTCAAAAGTATAAATAGAGTAACACTTTTTGGTTTTGACAGTATTTGAATGTGTTTTGATGCGTTAACATTGTTTTGCGTGCCACTACAACATGGCACATTATAAGAAATATTTTCCTGTGTGTATGGGAAAGGAACATTGTATGTGTTTTAACACTTTACTCGGATTTGACGGATCTTTTTCATCAATGACAGATTATATTAAAAAGACGAAAAAAACCTTGGACAGTTTTACACTTTTGGTGGATCTGCACGACAACAAAGATAAGATTGTAGAATACTACAAAACTACCAAGGTTTCAGCTAACGTCATTAGAACAATGCTTTATTACTTGGACCTGACACGCACACATTTTCAAACAGAAACAAATGGTCGCATAAATTACAAGATTGAACTTAGTGTCAAATCGGTATACTTGAACGATTTCCTAAAATATTATGAACAACTTCGATGTTGTTGGGATATGATGCTAAGCACTTTTTACTATTCTGACACAGAAATGGAAGTGAGCTATTTGAAAGACTTATTGTATCATCATCACAAATTGATCAATATTTTTGAACAATTTGAAGAAAGAACGCGTCATGGGAACAGCGAAACAATTGTTGGCTCTTTTAACATAGCATTGCCATTAAATTTACTATGATACATATTGTATTTCTTTTTTTGGAAAAATAAATTTTACAAAATCATTTGTTTATACTTATGCGGGAATGTAAAATGGTACAAGAAAGATTAAACTAACTATAGAAATGAATAAAAATAATACACAAACAAAGCCGTAATAATTTTCCATAATCACAAACTGTTAGTAAAAAACAAATTTAAGTTAATATTTGTGTTCTCAAATTGAACAAGATTGCCAGCGTGATCTCGTATATCAACACTTATTTCACTAATGCAATGATTGGCTAAAGCTCTAAAATCTAGGTTGATGAACTCGACTGTTTGAAATGAGTCACTGTCGTTATTTGTTGATTGAATAGGAACAACTTTTAGCAAATTCGTAAATTTGCTACTGACAATAGATTCTTTTACCAAATCTGAGTAGACCATAAAATAAACAGGTTTAAACAGATCAACGTTGATTAATCTGTCACAATATGAAGTAGAATTTGATTGCAATGATAACTTGTGAAGGTCTTGTTGAGAGAGAAAATTTTGAAAACCCAATATTTTGGCTAGATATGATGAAATATAAACGTTACATAATTTCGTGCTTGTTAAAGCGACACGACCGTTTAATAAATTAATGTTCAAATAGCCCGAAGAAATAATCTCAGACTGGATGTGATTTATAAGAGATTCTGCTGTATATACCCCATTGGCAATGGTAAATCGCTTTCTTATGTTTTGCATTCTATTATCTGCGGCATTTGCTTCGGGTGTTGAAACAATGATGTATTGTAAATTACTGTTGGGAAAGATTTTGAATTTTGATGAAAAACTAATCTGTTTTAACGCCACGAACCATGATTTTGAAAAATTAAGTGTACTGGGCAAAATACACTTTAATTGACTTACTGGATCAAAATCATCGCCTCCAGATATTCTCACACTAAATGATTTTTTGAAATTATACATTTTTTTTAATGTGATGCTTAAGATTGTTGCCGGACCTGATTTAAAATTGACGAGATTATTAGTTTCGTCGAGAATTTGAAATGACAGATTGTCAATGCGTGAGTTTAATAATGGAACATATACAGGATTTTGAAATTCATGAAAATAATGTTCTTTGGTCTCGTCAAATTGTGGATAAACAATTTCTAAATCTTTCGAGTAATGATCATTATAAACTTGATGATGGATATTGTCGCACTGTATTCTCAAAATCTTGGGTTTACTCACAAGTTTTGATGGTATAGATTGATACGTGAAATTAAGTGTGTGAAATTCGATATTTATGACGTAAATCACAAACAGAAAACCGTTGATCTCTACTTTTTTTAAATTCAGTTCTCGTGCGTGTTCTAACGATAAAAAAAGGTTACTATTTTTTGTTTTGCCGGCGTCTGTATTATCATCATATTCTAAAAAGTCGTGATCTATTTCATAAACATTTAAGAAGTCTGAACGAACAAAGACTAGTCTATCTAATTTAGACTTTAGACTTAAGCTCAAACCTCCTGTACTAGTCACTGTAAACATCGTATCGTCATCAAACATTCTTTTCAATTTTCTAAATATTGAAATATGTGTAAATTCTTCAAAAAAGTATGTGATTAATAAATTATTGATGTCCACACTCACATTTTCCTTTACATAGCTACTTTGTAGTATTTTTAAAACTTTTTTCTCATATGACTCAACAACACAATTTTTTACTATGTCGGAATTTCCAAAACACTTACGATGTAATGGACTAGATTCCCGTAAAGACAACATTGATAAAGTAGATGGTACAAATTGACATTGTGGATCACCCACACTAACTGCCTCACATTCTTTATTTATTGATGACAGTGTTGTAGCCATGACAGTAAACATTACCGGAGCATTCCTATATTCAACATCAAAATCTTGTGACAATCCAATGCTATTGAGGGCAATGAACCACTTTTTGTAACGTGATTCATTATCTAAAATTTCAAATACATTAGGAAAGTTTACTGAGAAATTTGATAAAGAGTTTTTAGGAAATACTTCATTTGATCCATTAGACAATATACAACACGAAATTTCATCCATTTTTATTTTTACTCATTTAAGAATTTATGACATTAAATTATTTAAATAGTATCAAAATTCGGGTAGAAGAACTGGCGTTATTTCGAATCTGTAAAACCCTCCAATAATTTCCTCATCATTTTCATTTGACTTGAGATAATAAAGCGGGACATGCTTACTTGTATCGATTGATGTTATTTTAAAAATTTCTTTTATAGATTGTTGATTATATCCGCGCGAAAACTTGTCTTTACTCTTAGATATTCGAACTAAATCTCCAACCTGCAAATCCAGCTTTGCTTTCTTATATTTACCTTCCCGCTCCGTTATAAGATTATTTATCATAACTTGAACATCGGGATTGTTTTCAGCTTCGTAAGGTGACACACCAATCATTCTGTGCTTTCTAAAGTTGTACGTTTTTACTAAATCCTGCAAATTATCTAGATATCTTTTTGTATTGTTTTGTGTACAGAATTTTCGTATAATGACCTGGATAGTTCTATTAAACCTTTCAACATATGCGGCGTGTGTATTTGTTTGAGGCAGGATAACGCGTATATTTTGACTATTACAAAAATCTAAGAAATTTTTGTTGGTGAATTCCGTGCCTTTATCACATACAATAGTTTTAGGTTTTTGAATAGCTTCAATTAGAACATCTTTGAAGGCATCCAAGACTCCTTCTCCTTTTTTATTTTTTAAAGGTCTTACAAATGCGTATCTTGTAAAACAATCAATCACTGTTAACAAATATTTAAATCCTCCATTATACCGCCCCAGATCCATCATAAAACACAGATCTAGTTGGAATTGATAACGCTTATATCTAGCATATGAAATATTTCGTTTACTCTCATGAAATTCTTTATGAAGAGTTGATGATCTTATCTGACTGAGTATTTTTTTTATTCTCGCAAACGGAACCTCCTTGTTATATGCTTCATAGACCGTTCTTGGGTGTGAGAATGCAATTGCATCTCCAGGTGATGTATATCTAGATATTATTTCCTTGTCAAAATTTTCGTTAAGCACTTGAACATTTTTCCATGTCTTATCATTATCATCATATTCTTGAAACTGATTCATACTGGCTAATCTAAAAGATTAAATGCTTTTACAATCTCTTTATTCGTAATTTTTCTCTTTGACTTTTTCCTTCTCTTATTTTTACATCCACGACCCATTACAGCTTCGGCAAGCCGTTTCTTAGCCTTATCTATATTTGTCTTTGCTGACTCGTTTAAAGGTTTTTCACCTGACAAAACATCGTATGCAACATTTTTTAAAGCTTCTGCACCGGCACTAGCTGCGCTACTTGACAAATGCTTTACAAAGTCAGACTTTAAAATACGTTTTCCAATATTTATTCCTTTTTTGGCGATGGGAACTATTCGTCTATACAAGCCTTTTAATATAGAGCCGAAGCCACGTCCCCTTTGCAGTTCATGACCTCGATGATAAAACATTATTTACAAATCTTTGGATAGACACAGGATTTATTCCTAAAACGGAAGCCACTTTTGACATCGATGTTTTCTTTTTCTTCTGTTTATTTAAGTAGTGGTAGAATAGTCCTCCTACAATAGTAAGTGGTTGATGTCCGGTATTATTTTTACAACTATGTAGCAATTCTTTAATAAGTGTAAAGTCTTCATAAGTCAAGTCAAAATATAAATAGTTCTTTTCCAAGAAATTTTCCACACTTACAATTTGAACATTATTTGATGTTATTTGCTTTGATTTTAGACCTGTCAAATTTTGCAGTTCTTTTAGAGATACTGAAGAACGGTTTTTATTAGCTTCTTTATAGATCTCGCTAACAACCTTTTGCATTTTTGCTCTTTTATTTTGTGACTCATTTAATGTTTTGGAAATATTTTCATAATAACTTTCCAACGGCAGATGTAAGTGTGTAAGCAGATCTTTTAAAATATTTGACTTATTATCTGGAGGTCTAATGGTTACTTCATTCTTATCACTAAAAGAGCGTATAAAATATCTATCAAGTACAACTCCGCATTGAGTACAAATAACATCGCCAGCATGCTCATCTATGACTGACTCAGTATGGTCACACATTGTCTTAAATTTCTAAAAAAGCTTTCAAATCATTAAATAACAGATACAGATCATGTTCTGTTTTAACACCAACTGCTATTACTTTTCCCGTGTGAAAAAAGATCAACGTCCCAATTTTACACCGCAAAAAAAGACCTGGAAACTTTTCACGATTGTAAATGACGGTTTTTGTTTCTTTAACTTGTTCAATTATCTTTTGCAAAACTATTTGCTCATGATGACTATACACAGCAGTTATGTTATCAATTTGCTTGTTTAAAATAACTATCTCATCAAGATTAAATACATCGTCCTTAAATACTTTTTCAACAGTATCCATGTCAGACATTTGCCCTATTTTTGTTACGTTAATGTGTGAAACAGTCAAGTCTTTTGATTTAAAAATAATAAAAACAAACTGACACCGTAATATGATATAATTACTCTTCAATTCGTATGCCATATTTTTTTCATTCAAGTGCTTCAATACTGTATTTAAAGATATTCTCTGTATCTTAAAGCTAATCTTGATGTTCTTTATTGTGAACATTTTCAGGCAAAGGTTAGAAACAAAATGGGTGACAGACGCGGTCTTGGTACTTATATAACAGACGAGGAGGAACTAACCACGGGAAATTTGGATTATTTCACCGTGGCCCCTCCCGAAAATGTATTAAGAAATGGAACAACTATTGAACTTAATACAGCTAACAATTTTCTGGAAAGTGGTCCGTTTGAATTTCACATCAATGAAGACCCTGAACACTACATTTATCTACCTATGACAAGACTACACATGGAATTACGAATTGTAAAAGCTGATGGTGCGGATTGGACATTACCACAACCGGCTGCTGCTGAAGGTGGTCAAGCACCTGCTAATGATTCTAATGCTTTAATATCTCACTGCAACTTGCTTCCTCATGCAATGTTCAGGCAAATTGAAATCGACATAAACGGTGTTGCCGTAAATGACCTTAGCAGCTCTCTATATCCTATTAAATCATTTATGGAAACTGTCATGTCTTATGGAAAAGATGCGTGCGATACACACCTCAAAATGTTAGGATATGCCAAAGACACTCCAGGATCAGAACACAGTATAGCAAACAATGCAGCTCTTACGAGCCGAAGAGATTTAATTGTTGTCAACAAAACGTTTTTCTTCAATACACCACTCCATTGCGACTTCTTCCAAATGGAAAGATTCATACCACCCAATTCAAAAATAACTATTAAAATTATCAGAAATATGGACAGTTTCCCCCTTATTTCAACAGGAAACCTCGGCAAAATTCAAATTAAGGCACTAAAGATGTACATTCACAAAATTAAGATTGATGAAGGTTTTGATAAAGCAATTGAAGCCCGCATGTTAAAAGAGCCTGCACTATTTCCCATCACCCAATCAAAATTAAAGTCATTTTTGATAGCAAACGGCACTCAAACACTAACAATAACTAACATTATAAATGGAAAACTACCAAGATCTATAATAATTGGGTTTTTACACGCTGACAGTTACAACGGTTTATTGCATAAAAATCCCTTTACATTTAACCACTTTAACCTTAACATGATGAATCTCAAAATTAATGGCAGACCATTTACCGCAACACCAATAAGACCAAACTATGCAAACGGAGACTTTTTACGTGAATACCGCAGATTTTTGGACCACAGCGGTGTACATCACAGCAATCATTGTCTAAACATAACATTGGAAGACTTTGAGAACAATATGAACTTTTATCCCTTCGATTTTTCACCTGATCTTTGTAATGCCACTCATATGCACGCCACAAACAACGGCTACATTGATGTTGATCTTGGATGGAGTACTGGTCTAACACATAATATTTACATGATTGTGTATGCATCGTACACCCAGACTATAGCTTTAGACGAGAAACGTAATGTCAAAGTTTTGGAATAATGAATGGTCTAACAAACTTGTATTTAGAAAAATTATGTAGAAAATTTATAGGATCTAATTTCATTGGTGTTTATCCTTCAGACACGGATCCTGATACAAAACGTAAAAAATTTTCCATTATTTTTAATCTTTCACCACATTATGAAGAAGGTTCACATTTTATAAGTGTTCTAAAACTCGATGACTTAATCTACTATTTTGACTCATTTGGAAAACCCCCAAAAAATTTACACATTAATAATTTTATGAAAAAATTTCAATTACCTATTATTTATAGCAAAATCAAACTACAAGACGACAAAAGTTCATTTTGCGGATTCTTTTGCTTTTATTTTTTATTTTTCATCCTAAATATGGGTAGACCAATAAATGAATTCTACCATCTTTTCTTTTCCGAATCTTTAGAAAAAAATGATTCCTTACTTATAAACCTGATGTGTGACAGTGTAAAAAAATAAAACTTTTCATGTTATAAAAAGAGTATTTATTAAACCAAGCATTAATTACAATTATATAAAATTAAAAAATTACATCCAGCATTTCATTTTTATTTACTTTAGCCGATTTGGTCAAAAGGTTTCATGTTGGCATAAAACGATTTGTTGTTATCGATCACACATTGAAGAGCTTTTTGAACCAGAGGAGCGATGATCATGGGGAAGCTGAACTCAAATGCTTGGTCATTTTTCATTTTTTTCATAAATGTTATGGCAGCGTATTCCGAAACGTATTGTAAATCCAAGCCGTGTATGATTTGGTTGTACAGTACAAGACCGGCCGTAAGTTTGACGCGCACAGTTTTGATTGCTTGAGTTGATGACGAGTGCAAATTGATGTCAATATTCTTGTCGTTGAAAAGGACAACCTTCCTTTCTTTTGTTTTTTTCTTTCCGTCACTCGCAATATCGACATCCATTTTTCCTGCGTCAGCTTCGGTTCCATTACTAACACTTCGTAAAACAGGGCCCTGATTGGTTAATTCTACCTCTACTCTCGCATTTCTAACAATTTTGCTTGGATTGGGTTTCATTTTCTGTACCAGTTGAGCTGCTAAGAGTGCATCCGATCGAGATACTTTTTTCTTAACCTTTTGCTGAATCTCAGGTTCGCTAACATAATCTTCGTTCCCTCGCTCATCTTCTTCGGCCGTCTCCTCCTCCTCCGACTCCTCCCCACTCTGCGACGTCTCGATGTGGTAGTCGACGTATTCCGTCTCTTCCGCGGCTTTGCCATGCTTTTTTCCTAAAGGCAAAGGCAATTGTGAAATATTTATTGAATTTCAAAATAAATGAAATAACTTTATATCTTTAAATTGTGTATTATTTGTAATGGATAATTACCTTTACTGGTTTTACCCATTTTCGTCTTTGATCCTTTCACGACAAATTCGAATCTTCCAATGTTTTAAAACGGTCATTTAAATCCCTTTTTATAGCAAAGAGTTTTTTATTAACCACTTATAGCGCGCGCCTAACCAACCATTTCGGTTCTTATTTAAGGCAGAACTTATTGGGTTATTTGTCAGACCATTTGCTGTTACTTAGATGGCTGAAGGAAAACTAAAATGTTCATTTGAGGGTTGTAACAGGTCTTTTTCACGACCGTTCAACCTCAATCGACATATAGAAAAGCACCATGAAAATAACACCTTTTCTGAAAATTGTCTGTTATGTGGAAAAATCTTTACACAAAGTGACAAACTTCAAGAACATCTCATCATTGATCACGGTCCTAGCGAAAAGTTCTACATCAACGAGTCAGCTTTTCATGGAGTCGCTGTCAAATATCGTTACAATTACAAAGATGAGCCTGTCAGCTTCAACCAAGGACAGTCAGATCTCATCCAAGACATCAAGCAAACAATCAGGTTTGATGCGGCTAAAAAAACTATTGTGAAAGTAAGTCTTGTTTACATTTGTCAAATGTCTATGACATCTATTGAAGGAGAAAAACTGCAAACAACATTAATCCCGTTTAGAGGGTCTTCGTTTGTAACAAACGCTCTTAAAAATTCTGGCTTAACCAACAAAATTAAAAAGAGTTTTAGAGAACAAGAAGTGGCTATGGAAGAATTCTGTGCGTGTGGGTCAAATTGGGAATTCGACAGAGCTGTTGCATATGATATAGAAATTGTGGGAATAAAACCTATTGTCATGGGCGGTTCTTATGTGAGGAATATGTCTGAAAGCGATATGGAGACCCTTAATATTAGAAGAATGAAAAATAAGCTTCATCTGTTCAACCCAAAAAATACAGACGACAAATGTTTTTTGCGTTGTTTATACTTTTTGATCCATCCAAAAGTATCCTATAAAGTCTGGGAAAAAATGTTGAACCTTAGAGACATAAAATTCCCAATTCACATCAAACATGTGAAAAAATTCATCAAACAAAATCCAAAACTGAACATCACCGTCAATGTTCTTTACAGAACACTTATGGGACAAATATTTCCTTTTGAATGTGGGATTGGCAATGGAAATAAAACAATTAATTTGTTGATGGTTGACACTTCAAACGGTAGTGACACATTCAAACGACACTTCTTAGGAATAAAAAATATCCACAAGTATCTGAGCAACACCTATATCGCAGGAAAGAAAACATCTTGGGAAAATTCTTTGGTATGTGTGAGATGCTTTAACAAGTTTTCCATGAAATCGGCATTTAAAAAACATGAAAATTATTGTTCGAAAAACAAAGCCGTTGTTGAATATGCTAGAGGTGGAAAAATTTCTTTCAGGCATTTTGAAAACAAACATCTAAAAGACTTTGTTGCTTTCCTGGACTTTGAATGTGTGCTAGACCCAACAGTTAAGACTTGCGAAAATTGTTCAAGTCTAAGATGTAAATGTGACAAGTCATTTTCTGAAATCATTAATCATCAGGAACCCTTTGCTTTTTGCTTTGTTGTGATTCACGGTAAAAACAAAGTCCTTCATGAATATAACTATATCGGGGAGAATGCAGCTGATGTACTCATCGACCATCTAATATTTTTCTACGACAAATGTCTATCAGCCTTGCTAAACAGCAAAGTACCTATGAACATGACGTCTGAAGACAAAGAAGATTTTATTAATTCAAATGAATGCTACTTGTGTGAAAAAACGTTTGAGAAGGGTGATGAAAATGATCAAAACTTGAACAAGTGTCGGGATCATGACCATTACACAGGGGCATATTTGGGTGCTGCTTGTCAATCGTGCAACATTAACAGAAAAAGACAATTGTCTTTGCCAATCTTTATTCACAATGGATCTAGATATGATTTTCATTTTATTATCAGGGCATTGAATGGCAAAGATGTAGGCGATATTAGAGTCATACCATTTAACGGAGAACATTTCCGTACAATCTCATTTAGAGGGTACAAACTTGTTGACACACTTGCATTCCTTCAATCTTCACTCGCTCAACTATCAGAAGATCTAAGAAATACTTCGCATAATTACGAAATTTTGAAGCAAACGGATCTAGTAAAGACGGGAAGTTTATTTGATGACAAAAAGTTTGAAGCGATTCTGGGAAAAAGTTTTTTCCCCTATGAATACTGTACAAGTTTGGAAAAAATGAAAAACACTCTAACTCTTCCCGAACGAAGTCTCTTTTACAGTTCATTAAATGAGACTTGCATAAGTAAAAAAGATTATAAATTTGCTACAAGGGTCTGGAAAATGTTTAACTGCCACAACCTCTTAGACTATGCCCAAATTTACTGCAAGATTGACACCTTTTTGCTTGCTGAAATCTTTCAAAAATTTCGCGTCGATATGACTAATTTTGGTGGATTGGACCCAGCACATTACATCAGTCTGCCGGCATTTTCTTTCGATGTAATGCTGAAGATGACGAAATGCGAACTTGATGAATTACATGACATAGATATGGTTCATTTTTTTGAAGCTGCCATTCGTGGGGGAATTAGCTTTATAAATACCAGACACCTAAAAGTTGAAGACCCCGCACATGAAGAAATCGTCTACATAGATGCAAATGTGAGTCATATACAAATTATACCATTAATATATATTTTTTTTATAAATTCTCATGTTTAGAATCTATATGGACTTGCACAAATGGAAAAGTTGCCATATCGAAACTTTGAATGGATAGACGAAGAAATCTTCAAGGACATAGATTGGGAAAACGTCGACACAGAAACATTAAGAGGGTATGTTTTAGAAGTGGATCTGGAATATCCTAAAGAACTTCACGATTTGCACAGCAATTTCCCGCTAGCTCCAGAAACCCAAACAATTAAGTTTAATGATCTCTCTCCATTTTCAAAGCAAGTTTTTTGTCAGCTAGAGAAGAAAGAAAAGTATAGCGATAAGAAACTAATTACTACTTTTGACAACAGGCACAACTATATCTTGCACTTTAAGAACCTAAAATTGTACTTACAATTAGGCATGAAACTCACACGCATTCACAGAGTTTTACAATTTGATCAAGACTCTTTTATACAGCCATTTATTGAGAAATGCACAATGGCAAGACAAAATTCCAAAACTAAATTTGAGCAAGACCAGTATAAAAAGGTTGCCAACAGTGTCTATGGAAAGACAATTCAAAACGTTCGAAAGTATGTTGATGTAAAAATTCATACTAAGATACAATCTTTTTACAACGCAACATCTTGGGTGACTTTTAAATACTTTTCCATTATCGGTGAAAATCTTATACAAACTGTTCATTCACCCTCAGAAATTTTTCACGACAGACCCATCTATGCTGGTTTTGCCATTTTGGAATTAAGCAAACATTTTATGTTTGACTTTTATCACAATGTTCTGGCAAAAGGCTCTGACTTTACAATAGACTTGGGAATGAGCGACACAGACTCGTTTCTATTTAAGGTTGACAACAAAACCGCTTTTAGAGCACACGTTTACAAGTTTATGGACTACTCAAACTTTGAACCCCACCACCCATACTACAATGACAAAAACAAAGCTAAGCTAGGCTATTTCAAAGATGAGCTAGCAGGAAAGCATTATTGTGAAGAATTCATCGGTCTCAAGTCAAAGTGCTATGCAATGAAACTTAAAGAACTTAAGTCTGACTCTGTTACAGAAAAGAAAGTGTGCAAGGGACTTGGTAAAGTTGCCATTAAGAATAGGATGAAATTCGAAAACTACAAAAACTGTTTACTATACGCAACCCCCAAACGATTTGATTTTCAAGTTATAGCATCAAAAAAACATCGGGTGTCTACAATTCGAATTAACAAAAGAGCCCTCACCCACTTTGACTCGAAAAGATGGATATACAGTTGTGGTATTCATTCCGACCCTTACAACAGCAGCAACATTCAAAAGAAGTATTTATTATGCCCAAAATGTGACATGTGAATTATATTATTAAATAAAAAAGAAAATTTACAACAATTGAGTGGCGACCTCAATTTCTTCTCTAATAATCCTTGGAGTTTTGCATTTAGTTTTAAAACACAAGTATAAACAGATATTTGTAATGAGAACCCCGATTGAGAAAAAAATCAATGCAATGGAACCCATCACAACAAACGGGTAAGTCCTGATCGTGTGAACTACAACATTCATAAAGTAAAGTTTATATTCAGCACGCATTTCATCACAAGCCATCGAAAATCCACCCAACATCTTGCCTTCCATGGAACCAGCAGGCTCACACAGACAATCAACTGTCGTGTCTTTCATGGCTTTGGTCTCACATTGCATATTCTATTATCAAGTACAAGCTTTTTTTAAACTAATTTTTATTAAGAAAGCTCATACTTAATAACCTCTGATATTAGGCTCATTCTTCCACCAATCTTGTCAAACTCGCGCAACATATCTTTTTTCATCAAATTGAATTCCTCTTGCACCCATTTTTTGGCTGCAACTTCTGACCCGGCAGTACGCACGTCCACAGAAGTTTGAGATGATTCCATTTGAGGTACAGTCTTAAATAACAACTAAATACATCAAACATTTACAAAATTACAACTTTTAAGATACCTTCATATTGCGAATTTCTTTAAGGACAAGTTCCCAAAAATTGGCATTTTTCGTTTCTAACTGTTTAATGTTTCTTCCAACGCTGTCAACCTCATTTTCTATTGATTGTTTGATTTTTACATCTTCCATTCGATACACATCCTAAAAATTATAATTTTATTTTCTAATCCATAACATATATATATTTAACCTTACCAATTTATTTTCTATACTGTCTTTCCAAATTTCTCTATTGGCCACATGTGTGGCCTCAACGCCAGAAACCATTTTGTCCATTTGCAGTTTTAGTATTAATCTGCTTTCCGTAACTTCATTACGATATTGTTCCTATATTAGACGACATTTCTCATACATATGTAAACAATTTTTCACCATTATTAATTACTTACAATTTTTTCAATCAAATAGGCCCAACGTTCTTCAGTCATTGCAAACTCAGGATTCGACAATGCCATCATGCTCGTGTCAGATCCATTTTTGATACCAATCACAAAACCATTTTTTATCTGCAAGCCGTTATTAACATCCGCATTTGTTGGTAGATGATCATCAAATGCTTTATCGACCATATAATCCATCTAAAATTATCACACCATTTTATGATTGTTTGTACAAAATAAAGTAAATATATTACCAGATTTGAGTCGTCCAAGTTATCATAGTCAATCAAACCAATTGTTTGATTTTGACCTGCGACAACTGAGGCCATCAAACTTGACTTGAACAAAGTATCGATTAAACGTTTAAGATTGGCGGGTCTCATTTTAGACTTTGTTAGGACAGTATTTAAAGAATAAGATCTTCAAACTTGTTTCTGAGTTCTGATATCTAAAGACAATCATTACTGCTCTTTATATATTGTTTAGATGGGAAATTGTGGGACAGATAGTATAGTCATGGAAGAAATTAACCCCTGTTTAACAAATAGTGCGAAAGAGGACATGGCTCACCTCATCAGAAACACTTCAAATAAATTTTTCTGTTCAAATTTTATCGAAAGAAAATTTAAATGTTTGATAACTTATGGGCTCATTCTCATTCTTATGTTTCAATTGGGATCATTAATAGTTGACAAGATGAGTGATGAAAATCTGAATATTATTGTCAAAAATTTGTTGAGACGGAACAACGAAACACTGTATGAAAAACTGCCTGAAAAACTGGGTGCGTCTCTTTTTAACTTAAATGAGAAAAATGTCCTTCACACAACAAAGACAATGACAAATATACCAACAGCTTTAAATAAAGAAACCACCATCTCTTCACATGTAATAGAAAATACAAAAGGGCCGACCCTTTTCAATCCCGACCCAGAATATACAACAGATGTAAATTGAAAATACTTTATTTTGATATTTTTTTTCGAAAAAATTATATCATACTTTATTTCTTAATACTTGGTTTAATAAAACTTTAAAAATTGATGTAATTTATTCTACTTCTTCATATTAAAGACTTGGGGATTCGTAGCAGTTAGCATCACCATAACCATTTTCACCGTCTGATTCATGATTTGGCCTGCATTATGGATCCCTGAATTCGCAATTTCATTCCACATTATGTTGGCATGAAGCATCTACAAATTTGTATTCACAAAAATCATCAAATACATAAACCTTCTTTCTTTCTCTCTTCTTTCTTACTTCATGATCTCCACAACAAGGCTTCAAAGTGCGTGACATCTCCATTACGACAGAAGTTGTATCCAATTTTTGGAAACATTCTGGTTTAGGAGCCTCCATGCAGTGGATCGATCGGTAATCCATTTGACATGCCTCTTCCAACATCTTATCTTCCTCAGGCGTCAACGGTTCTGTGATGATTTCATTCACAGCTCTCAAATCTGCTGCGTCGTCTCTAAAAATTGTAGAAATTATAAGTCACAATACTATAAATTTAACAAAAAACTTACTCTGAATCAGCAATGAGATTTTTAACTCGCTTATATGTACCCGGCTTATTGTTATCCGAAAATGGGGATACAGGAGCGAGTTTTTTTAGATCAGACATTGCCCTTCTTGATCTTAAACTCTTTAACATCAAGTGTTTTTGAGAGTCTGGTTGTTTTTCAGTCTCCAAATCTGATAACGCTTCCTCATCAAGCCCAACGGCATCTGGTTGAGTATAAATTTCAGCCATTTCATCTCACTTCAAAGAAGTAATGAAGTCTACTGACAATCTAAATTAAAAATTTCAAATCTTTTATAGCAAGATTTCTGACCTGAATACCATAAAAAGTCGCGCACAAGCTTGCCAAGAGGTTTGTCTCTACCACACTATTTGGAGATTATTTACCACAATTATGACCATCAAAAATAGGTGTCGCAATGGTTAAGAGTGTTAAAGCATCCTTCTTTGACTTTCTTGTGTGTAGCGGTCATAAAACACTCTCTTCGCTACGCTACAGATTGGATTCGACTCTATGTAACATCACAAAATCAAACACAAAAGGTTCAATATAGACCTCGTAAATCCTTGATGCGGCGCTGATGAAGAAAATGTTTCTTGACTCGCCATTGCGGCACATTTTTGATAAAAAATGATTTTAAGTTGGTTATTGGCAAAATCTGATACATAAATGAAATTATTTTTACACCACATTTTTCAACACACAAAAACCAACATATAATGATTAATAACCTTTTTGAAATT
>Ga0194119_10003072_pt1 | contig 27196 bp, 29 predicted proteins | sample TA2MahC100mmetaG_FD_148620 | JGI IMG/M metagenome (GOLD analysis project Ga0194119, IMG submission 148620) | Freshwater microbial communities from Lake Tanganyika, Tanzania - TA2015018 Mahale Deep Cast 100m | ecosystem: Environmental > Aquatic > Freshwater > Lake | place: Tanzania: Lake...
CGGGCGAGGCCGCATGGATCGCCTCAATCTTCGCAAGGAGCCGGTCAAGGACATCTTTGTCTATCCGCTGGTCGGCGACGTTCAGCAGTTGCTACGCCGCTCAACCTGGTAAACAAATACAAGCGTGGATGGTCTGGTGGCTGATGTGATCATGCCGGCGGTCGGTTCGGCGACCGGGGGCATGGACTTCAAGGACCTCTTCGTCAATCTGAGAGCTGGCGCGGAGTTTGCTTCGCTGGATGCGGCCAAGAAGGCCGGCGCTCCGGTGGTGGCCTACGGCTCCTGGTTGAACTCGGTCATCAACTTCCTGATCATCGCCTTTGTCATGTTCATGCTGGTGAAGGCGATGAATGCCGCGAAGAAGGCCGAACCGCCGCCGGCTCCCGCGCCGCCGCCCGAAAGCGAAAAGCTCCTGGGTGAGATTCGCGACCTGTTGAAGGCCCGCTAACGCAACCGCTCAAAACAAACTGCCGCCCGGCTCTACACCGGGCGGCAGTTTCGTTTCAGCTGCCGTGGCTACTTCTTCGGCGGCGCCACCGGGCCGGACTGCTGGTTGATCAGCATCTCCACTTCTTTCAGCAGCGGCCACAGCGCTTCAAACACCGACGTGGCTCCGCCGCCGACGTACTCCCAATCATTGCGAATCATGCCATTGGCGTCGATCAAAAATAGATGCGGCAAACCGATGTTGGACTTCTTGGGCGTCAGCTTCAGGTACGACGCCATCACCTGCCCGCAATCGAACAGCATCGGCGTCTTCACCGAGTTACTCTTGACGAACTGCAGAACGGTACCCGTGTTGTCTTCCATGGCCGGCACGATCGTGATGATGGTCACCTTATCGGGGTACTTCTGCCGGACCGTCTCCAGAATCTTGTGCGAGGAGTTGCAGACGGGGCAGGACGTCTTGATGAGGTCGAGCAGCACGATCTTGCCCCGGTAGTCCGCCAAGTCGTGATAATTGATGTTGGAGTCTGGGAGCGAAAAACCGGGTGCGCGGCGATTGGAAAGTTCACCGGCCGCATCCATCCGCGCGGCGGCCATCGTGAATGCCAGCGCGCCAACTGCGACAGAGAAAAAACGCATATGAATCAGGGTAACATCCGCCTCAGAGGGAAGTGTCCTGTTGTGATGGACGCGCCATGATCCGGTACGTTACGTTTCCGCCACTGATTTTGGGCCGCTGGGCCGTGTCCCCGTTTGCGCTGCTGGTGAGCATCGGCGTGCTGGTGGCGCACCTCATCCTGCTGGGCCGCGCGCGCCGGTGGGGAATTCGCGCGGCGTGGGCCGGCGAGTTCAGCTTGATGGCGGTGGTGGCGGGTTTTACCGGCGCGGTGGCGTTTAAGTTTCTCTACCGTCCGGAGCTGTGGCTCGCGACATGGCCTTTCGTCCGTTCCTGGCCCGGCATCTCTTCGTTTGGCGGATTGTTCGGCGGACTGGCGGGCGCGCTCGGCTGTCTCGCCCTGCGCCGCGCCGGCGCCCAGGAGCGCTGGCGTTACTTCGATGCGTTGGGCTTTGCCTTTCCCTAAGGCCTGTGGTGGGGGCGCCTCGGCTACTCGGTGACGCACGATCATCCGGGCCGCTTGGCCGCCGGGCCCAACTGGCTCACGGTGGCGTATCCGGACGGCCCCCGTTATGACCTCGGTGTGCTGGAGGCGCTATTCCTCACGGCCATCTGCGCGGCGTTCTTCCTCCGGGCGCGGCGCGGAAGCCGGAAGCAGTTGCCGAGGAGCCGCGCGCCGGCCGCGTGAACTACTTCGTGGGGAACGACGAGTCGCGTTGGGTGCGCGATGTGCCAACCTTCGGCCGCGTGCGCTACCGCGACGTGTATCCGGGCATTGACCTCGTTTACTACGGCACTTCGGCCGGGCGGCTGGAGCATGACTTCGTGGTGGCGCCCGGCGCTGACCCGCGCCGCATCAAAATGCGTTTTGCCGGCGTGGATGCCGTGGAAGTGGATGCCTCCGGCGACGCGCTGCTGCGCGTGGGAACGGAAACCGTCGCGTGGAGGAAGCCGTTGCTTTATCAATCCGTCGCCGGGCTCCGCCGCAAGGTGGAGGGCCGGTACCGCGTGGAATCACGCGGCGAGTTGGGTTTTGAAGTGGGCGTCTACGATCCGGACCGCCCGCTGATTATCGACCCCGTGGTGCTCTACTCCACCTACCTCGGCCGCAGCGGCAACGAGACCGCCACGCGGCTTGCATCGGACAACAACGGCAACGTCTACTTTGCCGGCGTTTCCACTGAGAACAGCTTTCCCACCACACCGGGCCACTCACGCCGCCGCTCGGGCGGGGCAACATCATCGTCACCAAGATGAATGCCAACGCCACTGAGCTGGTGTTCTCCACGATTATGGGCGGCGCGGGTATTGACCTCGCCTTCGGCATCGCCGTCGATCCGCAGGGCTCCATCTATCTCACCGGCGCCACCAGCAGCGAGGATTTCCCCACCACGCTCAACACCGTGCAGCGCTTTTACGGCAAGCCCACGCGGGAATATGCCAACGCGCCGGCGCTCGGCGATTGTTTTATCACGCGCCTGAATTCGAGCGGCAACGCGATCTCGTTCTCCACTTATCTCGGGGGTGCCGGCCTGGAGTCGTGCTCATCGATTGCCCTCGATACGGCGGGCAACATCTACGTCGCCGGCGCCACCAACTCGGCCAACTTCCCCGCGTCGGAGACCGCTTTCCAGCGCACCTATCGCGGCGGGTCTGACTCGTCGCCGATGTTAAAGAACGCCGACGCCTTCATCACCAAGTTGAATGCCAACGGCCAGCAGATTCTGTACTCCACCTTCATCGGCGGCAACGGCGAGGAGGCTGCCACGGCACTGGCCGTGGATGCCGCAGGCAACGCCTACATCACCGGCGCCACCACGTCCACGTTCGGGTTCCCGCTTTCGGCGGACGCGCCGCAGCGCCGCTACTCCGGTTCTGGCGGCAACGGGCGCGTGGGCATGGGCGATGCGTTCCTGGTGAAGATCGACAAGGCCGGTGAGAAGCTGCTGTACGGCACCTACCTGGGCGGCTCGCGCGACGATGTGGCCTTCGGGTTGGCCGTGGATAAACAAGGCGCGGCCTACATTACCGGCAACACGCTGTCGCCCGATTTTCCGACGAGCGCAGTGGCGCGGCAGTCGGTTTATCGCGGCTCAGCGGCCACGTCGAACTGGTATGCGGGCGATGCGTTCGTCAGCAAGTTGAACCCGGCCGGCACGGCGTAGCAGTACTTGACGTATCTCGGCGGCACTTCCGATGACCGCGGCGCGGCGATTGTGGTCAACGACGATGGCACGACTTGGATTCTGGGCCACACTTCATCGGTTGATTTCTGGACCACCTCTGACGCCACCCAGCGGCTGTACGCCGGCGGCCGCGAGGAACTCGTGCAGTCGGGCGATCTGTTCCTGTCGCGCCTGAGCGCCAACGGCCAGACGCTGCTGTTCTCCACCTATATGGGTGGCCAGGGCAATGACTGGGCGCTGGGTTTGGCAGCGGACGCGAACGGCGGCGTCTACATCGCGGGCGGCACGTCGTCGCTCGATTTCCCCACTACGCCCGGTGTGCTGCAACGCGCCTACGGCACGGCCCAAAGTCTGTTCTTGCCGATGGGCGATGTGTTTCTGGCCAAGTTCGGCGAACCCTCGCCGAACCTGCCGCAGGTTTCCGTGGCCGGCGTGGTGAATGCGGCCAGCTATGACGGTTCGGCCTTGTCGGCCGGGCAGATTGTGGTGATCTCGGGCACGGCGATCGGTCCTGAGCAACTCACGGTGGCTTCGGCAACGGCGGCGGCAGGTTTCCCGGCTACGCTGGCGAACACGCGCGTGTTGGTGGCGTCGGCGTGTGGCGCGGCGCAAGTGACTGCGCCCATCCTTTATGCTTCGGCCCGGCGGACCAGCGTGGTGCTGCCGTGGAGCCTGTCGGGCAACAGCGCGGAATTGACGGTGGAGTATCAGGGCGTGCGGTCGCGCGCGCATACGATTCCGCTGGCGGCGTCCTCGCCTGGACTGTTCTCCGCCAACGCCTCCGGGCGCAGGTAGGCCGCGGCGCTCAATCAGGATGCAACGGTGAACAACGCGAACAACGCGGCCGAGCAGGGTTCGGTGGTGGTGCTCTACGGCACGGGCGAAGGCCGCACCACGCCCCCGAGCACCGACGGCGCGCTGGCCACAACGCCACTGCCGCGGCCGGAGTTGCCCGTGAATGTCTCGATCGGCGGCCAGCGCGCTGACGTGCTTTATGCTGGCGCCGCGCCGGGCTTAATCTCCGGCGTGATTCAGTTGAACGTGCGGGTGCCGATTGCGATTGCGCAGGGCGATCAGCCGGTAGTGGTGCGCATTGGCGACCGCGCCAGCCAAACGGGCCTCACCGTAGCCGTGCGGTAACGCGCGTCCGTGGCTGGCCTTCTCGCAAGCGAGCGGGTTTATGACTGGAACACTGTGATGCCCGCGATGCCGGCCGCTCCCGCACGCATGCAGAGCGGCGCGTTGCGTCGCGTCACCCCACCGAGCGCGAGCACGGGAATGCGCACGGCGCCGGCCCAGTTGGCCAGGCGGTCCAGGCCAAGCGGACGCGGCGTGCCTTCGCGCGCAGGCTTCGACAAACTGGGGAACACCGGGCCGATCACGGCAAAGTCCGCGCCCTCTTCTTCCGCGCCCAACAGGTCTTCTTCGCTGTGGCACGACACGCCGATCACAAAATCGGGCGGCGCAATCTTGCGGATGCGGTGCGGTGTAATCGATCCACCGGGCAGATGCACTCCGCCCGCGCCGCAGGCCATAGCAACGTCGGTCCGCGTGTTCACCACGATGCGCGTACCGTGCGGGTTGGGCAGTTGCAGCGCGCGCTCCACCAGCGTCGCGAGTTCGCGTACCGCCAGATCTTTCTCGCGAATCTGAATGAGGTCCACGCCATCCTGCAGATTGCGTGCGATGTGCGCGAGCAGCGGCTCAATGCCGCCGGCGTGCTGACGGTCAGTGATGTAGTAGCGAATCAATGCCCAGCTCCCACCGGCTCGTAATAACGTGCGCCTGCACAGGCGCGGCATAACTCACCCAGATGGCGATTAAAGTTCACCCGCTCGCCGCACTGCGCGCAAAACACACGTTCGCCCTTGTAGCCCGGTAGATCGTCGGCACCGATGCGCACGCGCACCCACTCATGGGAAAACAACTCGGCATCGGGGAGTTCGCGGTAGGCGGCCATCTGTTGGCGCGAGACGGGCGACAGGTCCGGGTAGCACTCCGCGGCTCGGGCTTTGGATGTTTCCAGCGCCACCACTCGTACCGCGCGGCCGGTTTCCAGATCGCAGAAAGTGGCGGCCATCTTGCCGAAGTCCAGGAACTTCAGCGCGCGCTTGCCCAGGCGGCACCCGGTAACCACTCCAATCGCGTCGGTCGCGCAGCGGTCAATCTCCACATACGTCACCAGGCGCTTGCGGTGCGCCCCGCGCGGATCGTCGAGCCCCAGCAGCGACAGACCGTAGATGCCCATCCGCACGCCCAGGATCTGCCCGGCGCACAAATGCCCATGCGCGCGTTCGGCAAGGTCAATGTATTCGTCCAAAGTCAGCAGCGGCATCGTGATCGTCAAAGCACTCGAAGGTACGAGGCGGGAAATTCTACCACCCACTCTTTATTATGCTTGTGCCGTTCATACGTACGCGGATCGCACACCGCCGCGAGGCCTTCGGAAAACTCCAGCCGCACCGTGCGCGCGCGCTCCACGGCGCGTTCAAGCGTCACCGGCACTTGATTGGCCGCGGGCTTACCGTCGCGCGGCGTGGCGGTGAGCAGTTCGGGGCGGATGTAGAGCGTCACCCGGTCTCCGCGAAGCCGGCCGGGAAAATAGGGGCCGTGCAAATCGAAGTCGCCGAAGCGAACCATGCTCTCTTTGCGCGAGGGGTCCAGCGTGCGAATCTCCACTGGCAGCAAGTTGTACAGGGCGAGGAGTTCGGCCACGTCGAGACTCGACGGCTGGTCGATCACCTGACGCGGCGTACCTTGCTGCAACAGGCGGCCGCGATCGAGAACCAGCATCTGGTCGCCCAATTCGAAGCACTCATCGAGGTCATGCGTCACCAGCATGATGGGCGTGGCAAACTCGGCGCGCACCTGGCGCAGCAAAAAGTAGAGGTCTTGACGGAGCGCCGGGTCCAGCCCCTGCGCGGGCTCGTCGAGCAGCAACAACACGGGAGCGGCCAGCAACGCGCGCGCAATCGAAGCGCGCTGCTTCTGACCGCCCGACAACTCATGCGGCATGCGGCCAGCGAGATCGGTGAGGCGGAACGCCTCGATCATGTCGTTCACGCGGCGATGACGTTCCAGGCGCGGCAGGCGCTCGGCGGCGAATTCTAGATTCTGGCGCAGCGTGCGATGCGGAAACAGTGCGTAGTTTTGAAAGACGTAGCCGCAGTGCCGGTCACGCGGCGGCAGGTGGATTTGTTGCGCCGCGTCGAACCACACGTGCCCGGCGACACTGATGCGCCCTTCGGCCGGTTGAGCGAAACCCGCCATGACATCGAGCGTCAGCGTCTTGCCCGCCCCGGACGGACCGAACAGCACCGTGACGCCCGCGGCCGTTTCAAACTGCAAGTCGAGCGTGAAAGCCGCCGACTCCGGGCTCGGTGCATAGTGCTGGCGGATGCGCGCCTGAATCATCCGGTCACCCGGCGTGTGGAGGGTGAAAGACGATTGGCGACCCACAGAATGACGAGCGCCATCAGGCTGACGGCAATCACCAGTTGCCGCGCGGTTTCGCCGCGGCCCGATTCGACGGCATCGTAAATTGCCAGCGCCACCGTCTGCGTGCGGCCAGGGATGTTGCCGGCCACCATGAGCGTGACGCCGAAGTCGCCGAGGGCGCGCGCAAAGGCGAGGGCGACGGCAGCGAGAATCGGCCGGCCCGCCAGCGGCAGCGTCACCGAGTGAAACACGCGCCATTCGTCCGCGCCCAGGGTGCGCGCGGCGCGTTCATACGTGTGGTCCACCGATTCGAGTGCGGCGCGCGCTGACTTCACCAGCAGCGGCGCAATGTGCAGCGTGGCCGCCACGGTAGCGGCGGTGGCGGTGAACACGAGCGGCGAACCGAACACCCATTCATACATGCGGCCGAGCGTGCTTTCACGTCCCAGCAGGATCAACAGATAGTAGCCCAGCACAGTGGGAGGCAGCACCAGCGGCAGCGTGATGGCCGCGTCCAGCGCCTCTTTGCCGCGAAACTCCCGATTGGCGAGCAGGTACGCAATAGCCAGTCCGGCGAACGTGGCCAGCACCGTTGCCACCAACGCCACGCGTAGACTGAGCCACAACGGGAACCAATCGAGCTGCATGGGAAATTCCCTATTATAGGGTCTCGGCTTGCTACACTCGCTACTTCGTGGCGAGTTTCGACGATCTTCCCTCCCTGCAGCTGGACGAGGCCGCGCTCAGCGACCTTGATTTGTTCCTCGCGGGTGCGTGCTGGCCGCAGCCGCGCTTCATCTTCGCGCCGCCTATGCAATTGCGCGGTGGCGAACCGGTGCTGTTGCGCGATGCGAACAACGTGCGCCTGGCGGTATTCGCCCCTCAGTCTGAAGCGCCCGGCGGCATTGCGGGCGACCTCACGGTGATTGAACCGCCGCGCCACACCGCGTTCCTTTCCTACCGTCATGCGGCCGAGCCGTTCCGCGCCGAGTTGGGCGCCGGCGCGGTGGCCGTGGCGCTCGCCGGATTTCCCACAGCGGAGCTCGAAGCGGCCTTGCGCGCCGCCGCGCCGGCGCCCGTGCTCATCGTGGTGATTGAACCCGGCCCCGTGGATGCGTTTGCACGCGTGCGGGCTGCTGAGTTGCTCGCTGCATCGCTCCCCAAGGCGCGGGTGGTGGTGCTGCCGTGGGTGCATGGTGAAGCCGACCGGCGCCTCGAACGCGTGCTTCGCAACTACGGCGCAACGCGCATCGTCCCCGCCATGGGCGCCAACTACCGGCCGGATATCGCCGCGATCGTGGCCGACGCCGTGCGCCCGCCCGCGCGCCAGGGTTTTTGCGTGTGGTTCACGGGCCTGCCGTCGTCGGGCAAGTCGACGATTGCCGACCACCTCGCGTTGCGCCTGCGTGAACGCGGGCGGCGCCTCACGATGCTGGATGGCGACGTGGTGCGCACGCATCTATCCAAGGGCCTCGGCTTCTCGCGCGAAGATCGCGACGTCAATATCCGGCGCATCGGCTGGGTGGCAGCCGAAGTGGTGAAACATGGCGGCGTGGCTGTGGTGGCGGCGGTGAGCCCGTTTGCCGCGAGCCGCGACGATGCACGCCGATTCGTGGGACCCAACTTTGTGCTGATCCACGTGGCCACGCCCGCTGGGGTGTGCGAGCAGCGCGACGTGAAGGGCTTCTACCAGCAGGCGCGCGCGGGCAAGATCACGGGCTTCACGGGCGTGGACGATCCGTACGAGATTCCGGAGAACGCCGAGTTGACGCTGCCCACCAGTAACCGCACGGCCGATGAAAATTCGGCGGTGGTGCTAGAGTTCCTCGCCACGCGCGGCTGGATCGGCTAATTGCGGCTGCGAATCGAGTACAGCCGGCTCTCGATGCGCAGCAGCAAACGGTCGCCCGCCATGGCCGGCGTGGCCTGCGCCATCTCGTCCAGCAGATTCGTCGCCACGAGCTCGAACTTCTCGCCCGCGGCCACGACGAACGTTTTCCCTTCTTCGCTCAGACAAAAGATGCGGCCGTTGTAGGCCCAAGGCGACGACGTGAAGTTCCCCGCGTCCTCATGCAGGCGCGAGCGGTAGGTCACCTTGCCGGTCTTAGCGTCCAGGCGGCTGAAGATGCCGGTCTCGCCCAGCACATAGATCGCACCCTGGTGCGCCACCGGCGTGGGCAGATACGTCCCGCCGCACGGCTCGCTCCACGCCACGTGCGCATTGCTGCGCTCGCCCTTGGGCAGAGTGATATCGCCAGCCGCACCGGGAGGAATAGCAAACAGCGGGCGGCCGCGGCCGGAGTCTATATAGAGCAGTCCGTCATAAGCGAACGGGCTCGGTACGGGCGCGTCAGCCGAACCGGTGAGCCGCCACAACTCCTTGCCTTCCAGGTCATAGGAGATCACCGCACTCGGACCCACCGTAATGAGTTCCTTGCGCAGCGCATTCGTCCACACAAACGGCGTCGACCACGCCGAGCGCTGCTCCTGCGGGCTCTTGAGATTCAACTCGCGCACCGTGCGCCACCGCTGCTTGCCCGTGCCCTTATCGTAGGACGCCAGGAACTGCTTGGTCTGGTTGTCGCTGATGACGATGAGTTGTTCGCCATCGAGCCCCGGCGAAGCGCCCGCGCCAAATTCCAGGTAGATCGGGTTTGCCTCCAGCGCTGTTTGCCAAAGCTGCTTGCCCTTGAGATCGAACGCCCAGAGCCCGAGGTTCGCCTTGTAGACATACACCGCCTTGCCGTCGGTCACCGGCGTTTCCGACGTGAAGCTGTTCTTGCGATGACGCCCGCCCGGCGGACGCCCGGTGTGAAACTCGCGCTTCCAGCTCACCGCGCCGGACTTGAGATCGAGGCAGTAAAGAACGTAGTGCAGTGTCACCTGGTGCGGCAGTTCAAAGTCGCGCTCCATCACGCGTGCCATGATCTCTTTCTCGCTCAGCCCCTGCTTGGAGAGTTCGGCCACGTACTGATTGCTGTATTCGGTGCCCGCCTGAGGTTTCTTCGACTCGCCGTCGGTAACGGCCGCAGTAACGAAGACGCGGTTGCCCACTACGATAGGCGAGGACCAGCCACGGCCAGGAATGGCGGCGGACCACTCGATGTTGTCGGTCTTTGACCAGCGCTCAGGCAACTTCGGCGCGGCGGCGGTGGGGTTGGATTCGGGGCCGCGAAACTGCGGCCAGATCGAGGCGGCGGCCACAGCCAGCGCGAGAAGACTGCTCATAACATTGAGTGTAATCGTCGCGCGTTAGCGCAGCGCCGGCGCGGCCTGCGCCGCTTCCGCACACGCGCCAATCGCCGCCTCGCACGCCGCGCGCGACACATCGTAGTGAGTCACAAACCGCACGCCGCGCTCGCTCACCGCATTGCACAACACACCGCGCTCGCCTAGCGCTGCCGCAAAGGCCGCGCCGGTGAGCCCGGTGCCCGCGGTGTCGAAGATAACAATGTTGGTCTGAGTGCGGCCGGGCTCGATCGTCAGGCCCGGAATCGCTGCAACGCCGTCTGCAAGGAGCCGCGCATTGGCATGATCCTCGCCCAGCCGCGCGGGCATCTCTTCGAGCGCAATCAGCCCCGGCGCAGCCAGCACACCCGCCTGCCGCATGCCGCCGCCCAGGCGCTTGCGATACAGCCGCGCGCGGTCCATCGCGTCGCGCGTGCCCGTCAGCATCGAACCCACCGGCGCCCCCAGGCCTTTGGACAAGCAGAACATCACCGTGTCCACTTTGGCCGTCAACTCGCGCACCGGGATGCCGAGCGCGGTGGCCGCGTTGAACACCCGCGCGCCGTCCAGATGCACCGGAACGCCCAGCGCGTGCGCGCCGTCGCAAATTTCATCCAGCACAGCCTTGGGCGTCACCGTGCCGCCGGCCATGTTGTGCGTGTTTTCGAGCGAGATCAAACCCGTGGGCGCCCAGTGCGGACTCAGCGGTTTGATGTGCTTACACACCATGTCCCACGTCAGGATGCCGTTGCCGGCTGCGACCGTGCGGCAAAGGCAGCCCGCAAACCAGCCCGCCATGGCAAGTTCGTAGTTCATCACGTGCGACTTGGCTTCGCACAAAATCTCCTGCCCGTGCTGCGTGTGCAGCTTCACGCCCAGCGTGTTACCCATGCTGCCCGTGGGCACAAACAACGCCGCCTCTTTGCCGAATATCTCGGCAGCGCGCCGCTCCAGCCGGTTCACGGTGGGGTCTTCGCCATACACGTCGTCTCCCACCTTCGCGTTCCGCATCGCCTCGCGCATGGCGGGCGTGGGTTTGGTGACGGTATCGCTTCGCAAGTCGATCATCATGGCGTGGTGAGAAACTCCTGCAAGATCTCATTGGATACGAGCACACCCCGGCGCGTCAAACGGAGCCGCTCGCCGGCGCGTTCCAGCGCTCCGGCGGCGAGGCCACGTTCGATCGCGGCGGCGTGCGTGCGCCAGTCCACGGCACTCATCGCAACGCCCGCATCCAGACGCAGGCCCACCAAGAATCGCTCATCGGCGCGCGCCTCGGTGCGCTCAGCCAGGGGAAAGCGGCCTTCGCGCCATCGCGCTACATAGTCCGCCGGCAACTCCACATTCTGCGTGCGCCACACGCCATCGAAGCCATGCGCATCGGAGCCAAACCCCGCATACGGCTCCCGCTGCCAGTACTTCAAATTGTGAAGAGACTCGTGCCCGGGCTGCGCGAAGTTCGAGATCTCGTATCGCGCAATACCCTGTGAGGCGAGTTCATCCACGGCTTGCTCGTAGAAGCTCGCCATCGCCTCTTCATCCGGCACCGCCGCCGCGCCCAGCCGCGTGCCTTGGCCGATGATTTCAAGACCCAGCCGCGAGTCCTCATCCACCTCGAGCAGATAAACCGACACGTGCGCGGGCGCAAGCCGGCGCACCCACGCCAGTGACTCCGTCCAGCTCTCGGCCGTCTGATGCGGCAACCCGGCAATCAGATCGATGTTGATCTCGCCGATTCCCGCCGCCCGTAGCACGCCCACTTCGCGTTCCACGTCCGCCGCCGTGTGTTTGCGCCCGGTCTGCCGCAACTCGCGTTCGATGAACGACTGCACACCCAGACTCACCCGCGTAATCCCGGCGCGCCGCCATGCCTCGGCCAATTCGCGAGTGATACCTCCTGGCGCCGCTTCCATGGTGGCTTCGCGCCACGGCGCGCCCGGTACCGCGGCCAGGATACGCGCAAGTGCCGCCGTATCCAAGCGGCTCGGCGTGCCGCCGCCCAGGTAGACGGTCTCGGGCGTCCACGCCCATGGATGCGAGGAGATTTCAGCGATCAGCGCGTCCACATAATCGCGCTCCAGCGCCGGCGCGACGCCGCACGCAAAATTGCAATACGTGCATTTCTGCGCGCAAAACGGATAGGAAAGATAGACGCCAGGCACGGCAAATCAAAGCTCGACGGTCTTCTTCAAATGCGTCGAGATCGCCTCGGCCATCATTTCTTTTAGCGTCTGCGCGGTGGCCGCCAAACGAAACACTTCGCTCGCTTCGTCCCAATCCAGCTTGTAGCTCTTCACGTTGGCCGACACCCACAACTGGCGCACGGGCAAATTGGGACTCACCACAAATTTGCCGCCCTTGTCGAACTCCACGCTCAGCGCGCCGGCGTTCATGTCCGCCTCGAATCCGTGATCCTCGCCGGCCACGTTGAGCGCCTCGCACAATTCGTCAAGGGCCTCGTCGGCGCGGTTCCGGAAATCAGCTTCGTTCATCATCCAATCACAAAGGTAACAAAGTCGAATCCAAAGGCGGCCTGGATGTATCTGATAGCTTGGATCTTTGCATGCCCGCGGTATGTCTACGGCACACGGAAATTCCTCACACCAGCAAACTGTTTGCTGACTTCGTCTGCCGGTTTGACCGGCTGGCGCAATTTTACCGCCACGATCCGTGGTCTGACGAAGCGCGTCTGGCGGCTGCGCGCGATGCCGCTGCCGCGTATCCTGACGCTCGCCGCGCTGCGCTCGTAGGGGCGTTGCGCGAGATGAACGGTCCGAGCGCGTCGCTCGATCTCCTTGCGAAGCCTGGCACCGTCGCCGTGCTCACCGGCCAGCAAGTGGGTCTGTTCGGCGGCCCGGGCTACACCATCTATAAGGCGCTCACCGCCATTCGCCACGCCGAGGCACTCACGGCCCGCGGCGTCCCAGCCGTACCCGTCTTCTGGCTCGCTACCGAAGATCATGACTTTGCCGAGGTGAACCACGCCTGGGCTTTCAACGCACAGCAACAGCCCGTCCGGTTTGATGTGACATCTCCCGCAGCGTCGAGCGGCACGCGCCCGGTGGGCGATATCGCAATCGATGCCTATCCCGTCGCTGTACTGCGTCAGGCACTCGCCGCGCTGCCGTTTGGCGACGACATCGTAGCGATGGTGGAAAAAGCCTACACGCCGAGCGCAACGATGGGCGGGGCGTTCTTCGCGCTGCTGCGCCAGTTGCTCCCCGATCGCGGCCTGTTGTACCTGTGTTCGCAAAAACCCGCCATTCGCGAACTCGCCGCGCCGCTGATGCGCGAGGCCGTCGAAGCCGCGCCACTGCTTTCTGAGCGGCTTCTCCAGCGCAGTCAGGAACTGGAATCCGCGGGCTATCACGCGCAGGTTCACTTTGAAGCGAAGACCTCGCTGCTGTTTGCGCTGGAAAACGGTGAACGCATCGCGTTGCGCCGCGAGGGCGGCGTTTATGTGGGCGCCAACGGCACGCGTTTCACGAGCGCGAAACTCGCGGCCCGCGCCGCCCAGCTTTCCCCCAACGCGCTGCTGCGCCCCGTGGTGCAGGATTATCTGTTCCCCACCGCGGCGCTCATCGGCGGGCCGGCGGAACTTGCCTATCTTGCGCAAACCGAGGCGATCTACCGCACGCTCAACCGCCCCATGCCCGTGATTGCCCCCCGCGCGGGCTTTACGCTGCTGGATGCGCGTGCCTCAAAGCTCCTCCACCGCTACGGCCTTGCCGTGCCCGACGTCTTCGACTCGCTCGATGCATTGCAGGAAAAGATCGCCGCGTACCTGATTCCGCACGCGCTCCGCGATCAACTGGCAGGCGCCCGCACGAGTGTGGCCTGCGCGCTCGACGCCGTGCTTGGCAAGGTGAACGCTTTCGATCCCACGCTCGGCGCGTCGGCCGGACGGAGCCGCGACAAGATTCTCTATCAGCTTCAGAAAGTCGAAGCCAAAACCGCCCGCGAGGCATTCCGGCGCGATGAGCGCGCACGGGGCGAAGCCAGCTATCTCCACTCGCTGCTCTACTACGACAAGCATCTGCAGGAACGCTTCTACACGATTCTGCCTTTCCTGGCGCGGCACGGCTTAGGTTTGATCGACGACGTCTACGAGAATGTTAAGTTGGAGTGTCCGGACCACGTGATTCTCACGGTCTGACAACGCACACTCCACCATGCCCCGCATCAATCTCGTCAAACAAGCCTTGGCTGCCGGCAAAGTGCAGTACGGCACCAACTTCGGACAGTTCCGTTCGCAGGACGTGCTGAAGATCTTTGCGCAGGCCGGATTTCACTGGGCCTTCATCGACACCGAGCACGGCGGGTTTGACCTGGAAACTATTCAGGAGCTTTGCCGCTTTGCGCCGCTGGTGAACTTCACGCCAATCGTGCGCGTGGCGGATCTGCAGTATTCGCTCATCGCGCGTTCGCTCGATGTGGGCGCGCAGGGCATCATCTTTCCGCGCGTGGAAGATGTGGCGCTGCTGGAGCGCGCCGTGAGCTGGACGAAGTTCCCGCCAGTGGGGCAGCGCGGCTTCGGGCTGAACGCCTTCCATTTCGATCATGAAACGCTGACGATGCCGCAGATGATTGAGCACGTCAACGCCAACACGCTCGTGGTTTTGCAGATTGAAACGAAACGGGCGCTGGAAATGCGCGAAGAATTGCTGGCGGTGCCGGGGATCGACGCGGTGATGATCGGGCCCGCGGATCTTTCGGTTTCGCTCGGCGTGCCTGGTGAGTTTCAACACCCGAAGATGGTAGAGGCGATGGAAGCGATCCGCGACACGTGCGACCGCCGCGGTATCGCGCCCGGCACGCAGACACGGACGCTTGCGCTCGCGCGCTTCTGGCGCGAACGCGGCATGCGGTTTCTCGGCTGCTCGTCCGATACAGGGATGCTGTATGAGAAGGCCAAGGAACTCATCACCGCGCTCGACGCGCAGTAGCGGCAGCGCCTACGCTTCAGCCGGTCGCGGCGCGGGCGTCTTCGGAGCGGCGGTCTGCGAGGCCGCTGCCGAAAGCGAATAGCTGTACTCGGTGCGCTGGTTCAGCGAATAGGCGAAGGTCGCGATCGAATCCAGCTTCCCGGCTTTCGCCGTGCGCGCTTGCGCCTGATCGGTGTTGCCATTCAGCGCGTCGCCGGTGGCTTTGGTGAGGATCTTCGCGAGCTTCTGGATGTCCTGGAGTTCTTCCTTGCTCAGATCGCCTTCCACTTGGATGTTCGCGGACGCCGAGCGCTGGCGCAGCGAACTATAGTCAAAGCTCCCCTCGGAAGCGCTGGCAAAAACCGCCCCCGAAGACGACGCCGAAAACGACAGGGTCACCTTGTCGCCATCGGCCGTGGTGAGGCTCAACTCCGCGGTAGTGGATTGGCTGGCCTGCGCGCTGAAACCTGCGGCCGTTGAGACGTTGCGATTGTTGTCTGCGCGCTGTGGCTGCCGCTGCTGTTGAAGCTGCTGCTGTTGCTGCAGGCGCGGTTGTTGCTTAACGGAGAAGTCCGAATCGCACGAGGCGCACCCGGAGTGTCCTCTAATGATCCGCACGGCTGATGATGTCTCGCTTTCGAGACTCTCATCGGCCGGGGCGGCGCGCCTTGCGAGAATTTTTACGGCAGGTCCACCAAAACAACGGGATCGGGGCCCGCGCCCCTCTCGGTGGAGAACGTGCGAATCAGCTTTCTCTCCGGGACCGAGATCACAAACACCCTGTCCTGGTCCTGCGCGCCGACAAATGCCCACTTGCCGTCCTTGGATACGCTGAGCGAAACGGGCTCACCGTCCACGCTCACCTGCGCCACGGGCCTCCGCAGCGCGAGGTCGGCAAACTCAATCTTGCGCGACTGCATCAGCGCGTACACCAGCGTCCGCCCGTCCGGCGTCACGCCGGCGCGCACGGGTCCGGTGCCGCCGGTTTTAAAAAGCCCGATGGCGACCTGCCGCGCCACATCGATAATTGAAATACTCGCCGACTCGCGGTTGCACACATACAGCTCTTTACCGTGGGGCGAAAGCACGCTGCCCTCCGGCCGCTCGCCGACCGCAATCGACTTCACTTGCCCGGTGGTCAACTGCACCACCGTCACGTTCTCCAGTCCCGCGTTGCTGACGAAGGCGTACTCGGCGCCGCGCTCGCCGGCGGGCAGAGCTACCATGTGCGACGTCTTGCCCTTGGTGTCGAAGTGCCGGATGATGTCGCGCTTCACGGGATCGATGTGGAGCAAACGGTCCGGGAGTTCGGTGGTCACGGCGAGGTAGCCGGTCTTGGGATCGAGCGCGATGCCATGCGGGCGGCGGTACTTCTTCGTCGAGATCTTGCCCGCGAGGCGCCGCCCGGGAATGTCGATGATCGAGACGGAGTTGCCGCCGCGGCCGGCCTGTTCGATCTTCATGGTGCCGTTGTCGGTGACATAGGCGAACTTGCCGTCGGTGGACACGGCGACTTCGTGCGGATGCGTGCCCACGGGCACCGTCGAAAGCAGTTTGCCTTCGAGCGTATAAAACGCCACGGTGCTCGACCCTTTCTGTACCACCAGCAGCGCGGGCGCGGCGGCAAGCAAAAACGGCAGCAGCAGTGAGACTCCCAGAAGGCGCAGCATGATCTTCAATTGTTACGATGAAAGACGTCTCCATGCAACCTGACCAAACCGAATCGCTACCGCTGGTGGTGTGCGCGCTGATCGTCTCGCACAACTGCGCCGGCGCATTGCGCCGCACTGTCGCAGCGCTCGAAGCCTCGCACGGACGCGAGCAGATGGAGATCCTGGCGGTGGACAACGGCTCCACGGATGGCTCGCAACGCCTTGACGCGGATTTCCCCAACATCAACATGCTCCGCCTGCCGCATTTCTGCGGACTGACCAAAGCGCGCAACATCGGCATCCGCACGGCGAAGGCCGAGTTTCTGCTGCTGCTTGAAGCAGGCGTAGAAGTGGAACCGTCGACGGCCATGAAGCTCGCCGAGCGCCTGCAGGGGCAGCCGGAGGCCTTGGCCGTGTGTCCCACGCTGGTGGATGGCTCGGGCGCGCCGGTGTCGAAGATGTTTCGCCTGCCCGATGCCGCGCAGGTGTCGGCGCACTGGCGCAATCCCGCGAGTCTGCCCGCGGTGACGGACCCGGCGCAAATGGAAGTGCACGACGGCCGCGCCGTGCTGATCCGCAAGCAGACCATCAGGGGCATCAATTTTCTGGACGAGAAGTTCGGCGAGCACTGGGGCGACGTGGAACTGGCTTACCAGATCAAACGCGCCGGCAAGCGCATCGTGATGGCGCCCGACATCGCCGCGCGCTCCACGGCGGCAGGGGATTTGTGGAACCCATCCACACTGGGCGAACGCGCCGCCTTCGCGGCCGATGCGGCGAACGGCGCGGCGGTCTACCTCGGCAAGCATTACGGCTTTGGCGCCAGCTTCGGGTTCCGCTTTGGCCAGGTGATGAGCGCCCTCGGCCGCACGCTCACGTTGCAGGAGTTCGGGTACAACTCCGGACTGCTCACGCGGCTGATCTCGGGCTACAAGATCGACGGCAGTTCGCAGCAACTGTAAGACAGCATCGCCAGGGCACCTGCAAAATCCATGACGGCGGCTTTGCGCCCGCCGCAGCCGCACCGGCTGCCCAGCGATGCCTGATAATGAACCGAGTGCACCAATCCAGCCCCAGGCATCCGGACGTATGAAGCTGGCCGTCCCATTCGCCGCCGCTTTAGCGATCCTCCTCGCACAAGAAGCATCGCCGCCGCCCACCGCTGCCAAGAAAGAAACGGTCGTCGTCACAGGCACGTACGAACCCGTCGCCATCGAAGAGTCAGACCGCGCCGTACGCCGTCAGGAGATCCGCGCGGGTGCGGAGGCGCTGACCGCGAATTCCGTCGTCGACTTCCTCAATCGCGATTCTTCGGTCGATCTGCGCCAGCGCGGCGGCCACAGCATCCAAACCGACGTATCGCTGCGCGGCTCCACCTTTGGCCAAACGCTGGTGCTGCTAAACGGCCTGCGCCTGAACGATGTGCAGAGCGGCCATCACAGCATGGACGTGCCCGCGGCGGTCGAGTCGCTGGAGCGCGTGGAAATCCTCAAGGGCGCGGGCTCGACGGCGTATGGCTCGGACGCGATCGGCGGCGTGATCAACTTCATCACCGCCGCGCCCGAGTCGAGCGAACTGCGCGTGCGCGGCGCTCTGGGCAACTTCGGCACGAATCAGCAGCGCGTCTCTGCCGCCTACGCGGGCAATCGCATCAGCCAGCATCTGGCGGCGTATCGCGACTTCTCCAGCGGCTTCATGCCGAATCGCGACTATCGGAACCTGGCGCTCACCAGTTCCACCTATGCGCGCACGCGTCTCGGCACGTCCTCCGTCATCCTGGCGCATAACGACAAGCCGTTCGGCGCGGAGCAGTTCTACGGCAACTTCAACTCGTGGGAACGCACCAAGACCTGGTGGGCCTCCGGCCAACAATCGCTGGGCGAGCGCACGCAGGCCTCGTTCGCGTATCGCAAGCATACGGACCTTTTTGTGCTCTTTCGCGACCGTCCGCAGGTGTTCACCAACCGCCACGCCGCCGAAAGCCTGCAGGCGTCGCTGCGCCGCACCGAGACGCTGGGCACCAACACGCGCCTGCATTGGGGTGCGGAAACCTTACGCGAGAAGATTGTCTCCAGCAATCTCGGCCGTCACTCCCGCGCCCGCGGCTCCGGCTATACCGTGCTGGACCTGCGCGCCCTGCGCCGCTTCTCGCTCTCACTCGGCGCGCGCGAAGAGTTCTTCCGCTCAGCCGACGCGCAATTCGTGCCGAGCCTCGCCGGCGGCGCTTGGCTTGCTCCCTCGCTCAAGTGGCGCGCCAGCGTCAGCCGCGCCTTCCGCATCCCCACCTACACGGACCTGTACTACCAGGACCCCGGCAATCGCGGCTCGCCGGACCTGCGCCCGGAGCGCGCCTGGAACTATGAAACCGGCGTCGATTGGAACCCATCCACTTCAATGCGCGGAGAGCTCACCTTGTTTCATCGCCGTGAACGCGACGGGATCGATTACGTACGCCGCGCGCCCACCGATATCTGGCGCGCCACCAACTTCCAGCGCCTGCACTTCACGGGCGTGGAAGCAGCCGTACGCGCGCGCCTCGCCTCCCGCCACCGCCTGGATTTCAGCTACACCGGCCTGCATGGCGCGCAGGACGCGCTGGCCGGGGTTTTCTCGCGCTACACCTTCAACTACCCGAGCCATCTCGGCGTCGCGGGCTGGCAAACGGAACTGCCCGGCGGCTGGGTGGCGCGCACGCGTGTGGGCGCGGTGCAGCGCTACGCGCGCGATGCCTACGCGGTGGCCGACATCTACGCCGCGCGCGGCCGCAGCCTTGTGCGCCCATTTGTGCAGGTGACCAATCTGAACGACGCGGTCTATCAGGAAATCTTCGGCGTGGCGATGCCCGGGCGCGCGGTCCGGGGGGGAGTTGAAATCGTGCTGCGCGGGCGCTCCAATTGAGATGATGACCAAGCGCGTTCTGGTTGTCTTGGCGACGTCGCTGGCTTTCGGTCAGGAGCAGGAGAACCTCCCGCCCAAGCTCAAGCGCGGCAAGCCGCAAGCCGGCGATGCGCGTGGCGAGGCATCGCCTGAACGGAAATCTCAACCGGCGGTGCGTGAAATCGTTACCGACGCCGATGGCAACGTGATCAGCGGCTCATCAACCACCACCACGCCGGGCCGCGCCATCGCCAAACCGGCGGCTGAGCCCGGCGACCCCATCATTGAGAAAGCCCGCGCCGTGATGGCCGACGTGCAATCGAAGATCCCCAACTTCCTGTGCGAACAGATCACGCTGCGCTACACCGGCGAAGGTTGGCCCAAGCCCGAGTGGAAACTGAAAGACCGCTTCACGGCGGAGTTGATGTTTGCCGATGGCGTCGAGAGCTATCGCAACTTGAAGTCCGGCGGCAAACTGGCGAAGGTGCCGGTGGTGGGACGCGGACGGGTCGAGCCGGAGAAAACCGGGCAATGGACGCGCAGAGACTGGATGACGATGTTTATCGATGTGTTGGCCAGCCACACCGACGCGCAGTTCACTCCGGCCGGCGAGGAAGCCATCGGCGGGCGCCCCGCCTGGCGATACGGCCTGCGCGTGCGCCAGTCGAACTCGCACTGGCGTATCCTGCCTGATGAACTGCGTCCGGCGTATCGCGGCCGCATCTGGATCGACAAGGAAACTCACCGCGTGTTGCGCCTCGAAACGGAGGCGATTGAGATTCCGCCGGCGTTCACGTGGCACGTGGTGGAGATGACCGCCGAACTCGGCGTGGTGAGCATTGGGGGCGAGAATTTCCTGCTGCCCGTTAAGTCTGAGAACCTCTCTTGCCAGCGCGACATGGTGGCGTGCCACCGCAACGAAGTGACGTTCCTCAACTACCGGCGCTTCACGGCGGAGTCGACGATTTCGACGACGGACTCGTCGGTGAAGTACGAAGAAGAGTCCGGCACGCCGGCTGCCGCGCCGCCGCCCGGCAAGAAGAGCAAGAAGTAGTCCGCCCAGGCGAACGGCGCATCCTCGGGCGGCGAACGGCGCCTGTGCTAGCGTGAGGATTGCCGATGCCCTCCCCGTCGCGCCGCTCCTTTCTTGCCGCCGCCAGCGCCGCTGCCACGGCTCATGCGCAGGCGCCGCCGCCCGCCGCCGCCATCACGTCGTCTGTGATGCTGTGGACGCTGAAGGGCAGCTTCGAAGAGCGCCTCGCCATCGCCGCGCGCGCCGGCATCCAGTCGGTGGAGTTCGTCCGCGAGCACGACAAATGGACCGGCGCGGAACTAGACGCCGCGCGCCGCGCGTTGCGTTCGTTCAATCTCAAGGTCGACGCCATTTCGTCGACGCCGAACTGGTCGTCTACGCCCATCTCCGCGCTTGACCCCGCGCAGCGCCCCGCGCTGCTTGCCGAAGTGCGCCGCCAACTCGGCTTCGCGCGTCGCCTTGAAGCGCCGATGGCGCTGTTCATGACCGGCAACCGCATCGCCGGCCGCCCCGCCGAAGCGCAATGGGCGAGCCTGGCGGAGGGCTGCCGCCGAGCCGGAGACCTCGCGGCCGAGGCCGGCATCACGCTCATCGTGGAGCCGCTCAACACCAAGGTGAACCACCCCGGCTACTTCCTTGAAACCGTCGGCGAGGGTGCGCGCCTGATGAAGGAGGTGGACCACCCGCACGTACGGCTTCTCTACGATCTCTATCACGAGCAGGTGCAGACCGGCGATGCCCTCGCGCCACTCGCCGCCGCCATGCCGTATGTAAAGGTCTTCCACGTGGCCGACGCGCCGGGCCGCCACGATCCGGGCACGGGCACGATGAATTACGACGCGCTCTACCGCGCGATTCAGAAGGCCGGCTACAAAGGGCACATCGCGCTTGAGTATCTGCCGCAGGGCGACGATCATGCAGCAAGCCTCATCCGCGCGGCCGACGCCATGCGCAAGTCTCTGCGCGCTGCTTCATGACGACCACCACTGGCACGGCGCAGTTCCACGAAGCGGGCTCATCGTCGGCGCGCGAAGTGGCGGTGACGCTTGCGCCCGGCGTGTTGCGCATTGGCGAAGAAGCGGCCTGGCCGGTGGTGTCGCTCGTTTTTGAGGAAAGCTCGGTGGCGGGCGGCCCGTGCCGCGTTCGCTCACAAGTGGCGCCGGGGCTGTTGATGGTGTCGGATACCGCGTTGCTGAACGCACTGGGCCACCGCCAGCGCAGCGCGTCCACTGCCTTGGGCACCGGCCTGGTGATGGTAGCCGGCGGGTTGATCGGCTTGCTGGCCGCCAGCTACTTCCTATTCCTGCCGTGGATGGCGGGGTTCCTCGCGCGCCAGCTTCCGGTGAGCATTGAACAGCAGATGGGCCGCGCCGCGCTGGAGGAGTTTGCGCCAGTGGCGTCGAGGTGCGACTCGGAAGAGATCCGCAAGCCCGTGCGCGCGATTGTCGACCGGCTCACCACTTCCGTGCCGAAGCTCGCGTATCCGTTTCAGGTCTACATCGTAAAGAACAACACCGTCAACGCGGTGGCGCTGCCCGGCGGCTACATCGTGGTGTTCACCGGGCTGCTCGACAAGACTCGGACGCCCGAGGAACTCGCCGCCGTGCTGGGGCATGAAATCATCCACGTCACCGGGCACCACGGCACCACGGCGGTGATGCGCGCAACGGTGTTCTGGGCGATGCTCTCGTTTCTCACTGGCGACCCCACCAGCCTGCTAGTCGGCGCCGCCAGCGCGCTCTCGCAACTGAGTTACGGGCGCAGTCAGGAAGAGGCCGCCGACCGCGGCGCGATGGAATTGTTCGAACTTGTCCGCGCCGATCCGAAGGGCCTCGAAGGCGCGTTTGAAATGCTGAGCAAGGAACGGGCGGACCTGCCCGGCGCGGCGCGCTACTTCTCCACGCACCCGCAGATCGGGGACCGGCTCGCCGCTGTACGCGCGTGGAAGGCGAAGGTGAAATACCAGCCTGAGCCGCTGGTGGCGGCCGGCGCCGCATGGCTGCCGCGCGGCGCTTGCATCGCGCAGTGAAGTGGGTGTTGTTGCCCGGCATGGATGGCAGCGGGCTCCTCTTTGCGCCGTTCCTGAGCGTGCTACCTGGCGGCGTAGATCCTGTCGTCGTACGCTACCCCGTTGATCGTGCCGCGAGTGCGGACGAGCTCCTGCGCATCGTGCTGGCGCATCTGCCCGGTGAGGGCGAAGACGCGCTCATCGCCGAGTCGTTCTCCGGCCCCCTCGCTCTCCACGCAGCGGGCATGCATTCCCATCCACCGTCCGCCATCGTGCTCTGCGCGTCGTTTGACCGGTCGCCCATCCCGCGCTGGTTGCTCCCGATTGCCCACTTCGCCGCGCGCCGCGCGCCGCGAGCGATCGTCCGCCGCTTCCTGTTGGGGAACAATGCACCGGCCGGCCTCACACAACTCCTAGACCGCGCCCTCGACGCTTTGACGCCGGCAGCACTCGCCAGCCGGTACGCGGCGCCCGCCTGCTTCGACCTTGGTTACGCACCTGCAGCCTTGCCCGCGCCGCTCCTAAATCTTTCCGCCTCGCGTGATGCCGCGGTGGGCCGCCGCGCCCTTCGCCCAATGCGCCGCCGCTATCCGATGATGCAAGTGGAAACCATCGACGCTCCACACCTGGTACTGCAAGCCAATCCCGCCGATTCCTTTTTCCGCGTGTGGGTGTATACTCAATGCAGATGCAACTCAGTGGCAACTCCACGCACACCCTGGCCGACGTCGCCATCGGCGAGCAGGCCGTTATTCGTCAGTTCGATTTGCCCGAGGATTTCTCGCGCCGGCTGATGGAACTCGGCTTCCTGCCGGGCGGCACGGTGCGCGCGGGGCGTACGGCGCCTGGCGGAGACCCGCGCGTGTTTGAAGTGGACGGCTCAGAGATCGCGTTGCGCCGCGAGACCGCGCGCCAAATTCGCATCGAATCCATTATTCCGGCGTAGCTCGCTCCGATGGCCAGCCGCCCGCCTGCATCCTCATCCGCCTCGCCGCCGCTCATTCAATTGGAGACTGGGCCGAAGCCGCCGCGCCGTGTGGTGGCGCTGGTCGGTCCGCCGAATTCCGGCAAGTCCACTTTGTTCAATCGCCTCACCGGATTGCGCCAGAAAACGGCCAACTACCCGGGCGTGACGGTAGAGCAGCACTGGGGTCGGTTGCAACTCCGTCGCGGAGAGCATCACGGGCCCGTGCTGGTGGATATCGTCGATCTACCCGGCATCTACTCGCTGGAGCCGCGCTCGGAAGACGAGCAGGTGACGCGCGATGTGCTGCTCGGGGAGATGCCCGGCGTATCGCGTCCGGATGCGGTGCTGGTGATTCTCGACTCAACGAACCTTGCGCGCAACCTCGCCTTCGCCGCGCCCATTCTCGGGCTTGGGCTGCAGACGCTGGTGGTGCTGAACATGGCCGACGAGCTGGAAAAACGCGGCGGCCAGATCGCTACCGCGGAGATCGCCGCCAAGCTGGGCGCGCCTGTGGCGCTGGTGAGCGCCGCGCGAGGCGATGGGCTGGACCCGGTTTACGATTTCCTCAGTGGCGGCATCAGCCTGCCCAAACCCACCGCCGCGCCGTTTGAGTTGCCGGTGCTGAACAACGTGCCCCAATGCCGCGCCTGGGCCGCTCGCGTTTCCCACGGCGCCTATCAGGCGCCCGCGCCGCCGGTGTGGAGCAAGCGGCTCGATGCGCTGTTGCTCCATCCGCTGTGGGGGCCGCTCGTGTTCCTCGCCGTGGTGCTGGCGGTGTTTCAGGCGATGTTCACCGCCGCGCCGCCGCTGATGGACTTGATCGAAGCGGGCATTGGATGGGCGGGCGATCAACTGAAAGCGCACGCCGCGCCGTCGCTGCTGCGCGACCTTTTGGTCGAAGGCGTGCTGGGGGGCGTGGGCAGCGTCGTTGTCTTCCTGCCGCAGATTCTGTTCCTCGTTTTCTTTGTCGGGATGCTCGAAGACTCGGGGTACCTTACGCGCGCGGCTTTGATTGCAGACCGCACGATGGCGCGCGTGGGGCTGCAAGGCAAGTCGTTCATTCCGCTGCTGTCGGCTTACGCCTGCGCCGTGCCGGCGATCATGGCCACACGCACCATCGAGTCCAAACGCGACCGGCTCGCCACCATCTTGATCGCGCCCTTCATGACGTGTTCGGCGCGCCTGCCCGTCTACGCCGTGATCATCGCCGCCTTTATCCCCGAGCGCCGTGTATTGGGGCCGTTCCTCGGTACACAGGCATTGGCGCTGGTATCGCTTTATCTGATTGGCTTTCTGGCGGCGGTGATCACGGCGAAGGCGCTGAAGTCATCGGTGCTCAAGACTGGCGAACGGACGCCGTTTGTGATGGAGATGCCGCCCTACCGCTGGCCCACGTGGCGCGGCATCGGGCTGCGGCTGTGGGACCGCGCCAAGGCGTTTCTGGTGCGTGCGGGTACGACGATTCTGGCCGTGTCGGTGGTGCTGTGGGTCCTGGCGCACGTGCCGCCGCAAAACGGGCAGCCGCCGGCGATTCAAGACTCGCTGGCCGGGACGATGGGCCGCGCGATCGAGCCCCTCATTCAGCCGTTGGGCTTCAATTGGAAGATCGGCATCGGGTTGCTGACGAGCCTCGCCGCGCGGGAAGTGATCGTGGGCACGCTGGGCACGATTTACGGGATTGAGAATGCGGACGAGGTATCGCCCGGGCTGCAGGCGGCGCTACAAAAGGACCTGACGTTGCCGGGCGCCGCGGCGCTGCTCGTGTTCTTCGCCTTCGCCATGCAATGCCTGTCGACGGTGGCCGTGGTGCGCCGCGAAACGGGCGGGTGGCGGCTGCCGGCGATCCAGTTTGCGTACATGACTGCGCTTGCGTACGTCGCCGCATTGGGCGTGAACCGGCTGGTGGTTTGGTTGATCGCCTGAGTGGGACGCTCAACAGTTTCCCTCATTTCTTCCGGGATGCGCGCCGATAAGATCCTCGGAGAAAGTTTTGCCGATCACTTCCACCTCCCGGTGGAGCCGGCGCTCCTGGTGGTTGCTTGCTGGCGCATCCGTTGCGATGATCGCCGGTCTCACCGCCGCCGTTGCTGCTCAGCACGGCGTAGTTCCCCAGACGGCAAGTTTGCTTGCTGCCCGCGCTAGTGCTCCTTATTCCAGCCTTTCCGCAACCCGCTTTATTGGCCTGCCAGACGGGCGTTATCTCGCCCAGGCGCCGGATCTCAATGCCGAGTTCTTTGCCGGAGCCTATGTGCGCTTTACCAGCCGCGGGGCTGATTATGGGCTGCAACTCGAAGGCGCACGGGAAACCGCCGTGCCAGTGGGATTGGTGCCCTCGCCCACGCGCGTCACCATTCTGCAAGGGGATGAGCCCGCCGATTGGCGTGCGGGCCTGCCCACCTTCGGAGCGCTGCGGTATGAGTCCGTGTATCCGGGCATCGATATGGTGTACGGCTCCGCAGGCCTGCTGAAGAGTGAGTTTCTGCTGGCGCCCGGTGCTGATGCCACGCGGATCCGGATGCGGTTTAGCGGCGGCGCGCTGGCCGTCTCAAGGCGCGGCAGTCTGATTGTGCGCACCGGCGGCGGCGAACTGCGTGATGAGCAACTTGCGGTGTTTCAGGTGCGGGATGGGCAGCGTGTGCCGGTGGCTGCGCGTTTCCGGCTGTTGCGCAACGATGTGGCGGGATTTGAGCTCGGCGCGTATGACCGCACACTACCGCTCACCATCGATCCAGTGATTACCTATCGCAGCTATCAAGGCGGCACGCGCATCGATCAGATCACGTCTGTGGCGGTGGATGCCGCGGGCGCGGCGTATGTGGCCGGCTGGACGGACTCCACCAATTTCCCGACGCTTTCGGCGTTCCGCGCGTTCAGCGGTTCGGCGGAGGCGTTCGTGGCCAAAATCTCGCCCGCGGGAAGCCCGGTCTGGGTTACCTATCTTGGGGGCTCCGGTGACGACCGGGCGTTGGGAATCGATGTGGACCCACTTGGCAATACTTATGTCACGGGCTTCACCACATCATCCAACTTCCCCAAGCTGGCGCCGCTTCAGGCCAACAAGAACCTGGGGCGCGATGCGTTTGTGGCCAAGATCAACCCGTCTGGCACAGGCTTGGTTTTCAGTACCCATTGGGGTGGGTCCGGCTCAGATACGGCCAACGGCATTTCAGTGGACATCTACGGTCAGTCTCATATTGTGTGAGAGACTGCTTCGGCCGACTTTCCGACGGTGGCGCCGTTTCAGCCGGCCCTGGGTGGCTCTCGCTATGGGTTCCTATTCAAAATCGGCGTCAATGGCAGCGTTTCACATAGTACGTATTTGGGCGGCAATGGGGATGACCGGGCCATGGCTGGGGTAATTTCCTTGAACCTGAAACCGGTGGTGGTTGGACGCACGACGTCTACCAACCCGCCCACGGTGAATGCGGTGCGCACCACGAATCGGGGAGGCCAGGACGCCTTTGCGGTGCGCTTCGATGGCGACGCAGCGTACCCAATTTACTTCACGTACCTCGGAGGTTCACGCGGCGGCGCCGGACAACCCGAATGCGCCTACTCGGTGGCAACGGATGAATACTTCAACGCATATATCGCCGGCGTGGCCGCGTCCACGAACTTTCCTATTCTGGGCGCAGTCCAGTCAGTCTACGGTGGCGGTACACTCGACGGCTTCTACGCCAAGATTGACTCCGGCGGGCTCCTTCTTCATTCCACCTACATCGGCGGCACGGGCTCGGATGTCGCCACGTCGATCAAGGTCGACGCCGCGCGCCGCCCCTATGTGACTGGCGATACCAGCTCGGCGAATCTGCCGTTGTT
>Ga0194119_10003073_pt1 | contig 27192 bp, 19 predicted proteins | sample TA2MahC100mmetaG_FD_148620 | JGI IMG/M metagenome (GOLD analysis project Ga0194119, IMG submission 148620) | Freshwater microbial communities from Lake Tanganyika, Tanzania - TA2015018 Mahale Deep Cast 100m | ecosystem: Environmental > Aquatic > Freshwater > Lake | place: Tanzania: Lake...
CGTGGAAAACCGGCTGCGCGACGCCGTCCGCATGGATCGGGCCCGCATCCAACTCGGTCGTATCTCGCGATTCGGGCTGCTCGAAATGTCCCGGCAACGACTACGGCCCTCGCTGGGGGAATCCAGCCAGCTGACCTGCCCCCGCTGCAGTGGGCAGGGTAGCATTCGCAGCGTGGAATCGCTGGCACTTTCGGTCTTGCGTATCATCGAGGAAGAAGCCATTAAGAAAAACACGGGCAAGGTCATCGCCTACCTGCCGGTGGATTCGGCGACTTACCTACTCAACGAGAAACGACCCACCGTCAACGACATCGAAAAGCGGCACAATGTTGCGGTTCTGATCATTCCCAGCCAGCACCTGGAAACCCCTTTCTACGATATTCAGCGGGTACGGACGGCAGAGGCTGGCGACCAGGAGGAGAGGACACCGAGCTACCAGATCGTCCGCCCCGAAGCTACCGAAACCGACCGTTATTCCCGGGCCGCCGCCAGCCCACCGACGGAGCCCGCGGTAAAGGAATTCCTGCCCGACCAGCCAGCCCCCGGCACAGGATTCACCCCCCCGCCCAAAGCTGGCGGAGGCTTGATCAAACGCTTCCTGACATTGCTGACCGGCCCGCGAACGGAGGAAGAGGCCTTGGAAGAGAAGCCTACCGAAAAAGCCGAACCCCCCGTCCGCGCAACAACCCACTATCAATCAAGCAGCCAGCGCCGTAACGAAACGGACCGGAGGAGTTCACAACGGCGAAACGAAACCCGCCCCGCCAAAACAGCGCCTGCCGAGACTATGGAAGCCTTTTCGGGAGTCGAGGTACCCACTGCTGCCGAGGATAAAACACCTGGCCATGAGTCGTCAGAACCGGAACGCCGTTCACGGGACAATGGTCGGCGCGGCAATCGACGTCGTCGTGGCCGTCGGTCTGATGGCGAGTACACGCGATCGACGGAACGGGAAACTCTTGGCGAAACCGCATCGGCGGAGCATCGGGAGGAGGCATCAGCCCCGGCGCCTGTTGCGGACCAGCCCCAAGTGGTTTCATTGTCAACCGAAATCACCGAGAGCCGCCCGGATAGCCTGCGGTCCATTGAGGCGCCTTCGAGAGCGAGCACGCTGAGGACCTCGCGTTCACCCCGCCACAAGGGTCTGGTACCGCCGGGTGAGGACAGGAAGGTGGAGTGGGAAGAGCCCGGGGAAACCCAGCCTGATTCCGCCACGCCCGCTTTCGACAGCACCCCGCCCCACCATGAGGGCAATGACTCATCAGAACCCCATGTGTCGCAAGAGGATCAGGATTCCCAGGAATCCGGGCGGCGTAATACGCGCCGACGCACACGGGGGCGCCGCGATCGGCGTATCCCCTTGCGTCCGGCACACACCGTGGTGGTTTCCGAGACCTCGGAGAGCGGCGATGGGAGAATAGCGCCAACCCCGGATGTTTCCAGCCCAGACAAGGCGCAACAGGTCACGGCGTTCGTACCACCTCGGGAAACCTCCATCGAAACAGTTTCTGAAGCCCATGACAGCTTCATCGAGCCCGATGCGCCCCCTCCTCCACCGCCGCCTCAAACCGTGATGGGGCCGGAGCAGGAGCCGGTCTAGACTCACGCTCAGTTCGCGACGGTGAAATCCCCGGCGCCTGCAACCACAGGCGCCGGGGATTTCGCATCAGGATGCTGGAAGCCATCGGAGTCGGCCCCGCGGCTTCATGATCGGTGCTTGCCCTGGACGCTACCTGACCCAGGATAATTCCGCGCCAGTCAATCCCGCAAAGAACCACTAGCCTGCGCTCAGCGTTGGACCAGCGCCGACCCCACGATCTTGGGGGTAATGAAAATGAGCAATTCCTTTTTCTTGTCCTGGGTCAGCGTACGGCGAAACATGAAACCCACGCCTGGCAAATCACCCAGGAAGGGCACCTTGTCGGTCTTGTCGACCTGATCACCCTCAAAGACGCCGCCCAAGACCATGGTCTCGCCGTTGGAGACCTGGGCCTTGGTCAATATTTCCCGCTTCTCGATGCCGACGTTACCATTGGAATATTGTCTGGCGCCCGGGGCATCCTTCTTCACGGAAAGATCCATCAGAATATTCTGATCCGCCGTGATATGGGGGGTCACCTTGAGTTCCAGGACGGCATCCTTGAATTGGGTATTGGAGGCGCCCAAGGCGTTGTTTTGTGAATAGGGTATCTGCTCACCCTGCAAAATATAGGCTTCCGCGCCATCGGTGGTCACCACCTTGGGGGTCGAAATGATTTCGGTCCGGCCATCAATCTGAGCGGCTGATAATTCAAGATCCAGCAGATACTCTCCCACCTTCAGAAAGGTAACGCCAAAGTATCCACCGCTGGCGGAAGCCGCCGTCGCCGCGAGATCCACCAACGCATCGCCGGATATGTTGCTGATATCGGAAGGCGGGGTAACCGCATAGTCTACGTTCTCAACCAGTCCACCCTGATAGGTATTGGCCTGTTTGTTCACCGTACCGGCACGATTCAATGAAAGGCGCGCCCCAAGCTCCCGGGTAAACTCGTTGGTGGCAATGACAATCCTGGACTCAACCAGTACCTGACGCACCGGTTTATCCAGTTCGCGGATCAGATTCCGAATCCGCTCCAGATTCCGGCTGGTTTCATGGATGATCAGTTGATTCGTGCGCGGATCGGTGGTGACATTGCCCCGAGACGAGAGCAAAGTCTGTCCCTCGTCGACAGCCGTGGTTCTGGCGGTGGTGCGCTGCCCTGAGATCGGATTGGTTTCCATGACCGCCTTGTCGGTTCTTGAACTGGCCCCAACCAGGATTTTTTTTAACTCTTCGGCCGTCGTGTAATTCACCTGGACGATTTCAGTTCGCAGTGGTTCGAGTTCCTCGACCACCTGACGCGCCTCCAGTTCATCCTGCTCCATTTTATTGAGTTCATCCAGTGGCGCGACGCGAATGATGTTCCCTTCCTGCCGCTTGCCCAAGCCCTTGGATTTCAACACCAGATCCAGGGCCTGGTCCCAGGGCACATCTTGCAAGCGCAGTGTCACATTACCGGCTACGGCATCACTCGCCACTATGTTGATGTTAGTGAAATCGGCCAGTATCTGTAAAACCGAACGTACCGAGATGTCCTGAAAGTTCAGGGTGAGCCGGTTTCCGGAGTAGGTGATCGGTTTCTTGCGATCCCCGATGTCAAGCTCCTGTTTGGAAATCGCCCTGAACTCAACCGCCAGGAGGCCTCCGGACTGATAAGAGGAAAATTCATAGCGGTCGGATACCGGTGTTACGAGAATGCGGGCGCCGCCAGACTCCGGCATGGCCTCAATAAAATGAACCGGCGTCGCGAAATCGATGACATCAAGTCGGCGGGCCAGGCGCGAAGGCAGGACGGCCTCGGGCAGACCAATGACCACCTTGCTGCCTTCACGGTGGATATCCACTAAAGCCTTGGGATCACCCAAGGTCACCAGCACGCGACCTTCGCCACCCTCGCCACGGCGAAAATCGATATTACCGAGTTCACGCGTCACGCCATAGCTTGGCGAAACCCTCGGGCGCTGAGTCACCGCCGGCAACGGCGCCGGTTGCTCCAGCCTTCCGCCATTCCTGCCCCGCAGAGTCATCACGATGCGATTGCCTTCCGCTCTCAGCGTATAGGGTTGCATAGTGACCAAATTGAATACCAGGCGGGTACGTCCTCCCGCCTCCACGATCTGGACCGTCTTGACTCCAGCCTTCTCAACCGGCAGGTTGCGGTTGTCCACATCATTGGTGACCCCGGGTAAGTCCAACACGATGCGATCGGGGTTTTCCGTCTGAAAATCGCGGGGGCTGGCGGGTGGCCCATCCAGACGCAGCACGAATTCCAGACGGTCGCCAGGCAGTTGCGCGTAATCGATGAATCGAAGCCGGTTACCGGCTTGTGCCTCGAAAACTATGGCGAATAATCCAGGCAGTAACAGCGCCCAGGCAGATACAGATCTCCCAAAATCCATGCGGAATGATGGGGAACGAACTTTCATGGCGCCTTGCCTGCCTTGTCCGCCATCGTCACTGAAGCTTTCCGCTCGCGCCAAACGCCGGTACTATCCGCGACGAGTTCAACGAGTTCGATCTGGTTGTCCACAATATTCACGATCTTGCCGTAATTGTTACCCATGTAATTGCCCACTTTGACACGGTGAATGGCGCCCTCCTTGGTTTCCACCAAGGCCCAGACAACCCCCGACTGTCTGACCGTCCCCACCATACGCAGGGCATCCAGCTCGAAAGTCTCCAGTTTCTCGCGGGGTCGCAAGGTATCCGGCTTGATTCCCGTTTCCACGCGAACCTCTTCAGATTCCTGTAAGGATTCATCGGGTTCGAAGGGATCACGCACCTCCTGCGGCCTGAACATGAATGGCTCCACCACCTGAATCTCCGGCAATGCGGCAATCGTTCCCTTGGGGCGACCCTTGACTTCGGCGACATAGGCGTGGAGATCCGACAGATCATCCCGACTGCAACCCTGCATAATCAAGCAGACACCCGCCATCGCCATATGGCGGGTGACCTCACAATACACCTTGATCTTCATGAGCGGTACATGAGAGATCCTGTCAGGGCCTGGATTTCGGGACGGACTTAACCACGGCGGCGCCCATTTCTCCTTCATCCAGGTACCGGTAGGTTCTGACCAGAGCGCTCATGCTCAGCGCATAATTCCGGCCACCCGTCACACCCGTTTCCCGGGCTGCATTCGGCAGAATCTTGATGTTGTGTACGGTCACAATACGCGGAAGCGTGGCCAATCCGCTCACGAAACCGCCAAAATCGGGAAAACTGCCCAATACCTTGACCTCGATTGGCAACTCGGCATAGAAATCCTTGACGATTTCCGCTCCCGGCTTGAATAACTCGAACTCCAGACCGCTAGCCAGACCCGTCTGGGAAACATCCACCAACAACTCCGGGACCTGGGTCTTGCTGGGCAACTGACGCAATAAATCGCCGAATGTTTTCTCGATTTCCAGTAACTGTTCCTTGTATTCCTCAAGGCTGGAGGCCTTGCGCTGTTTCTGTTCAAACATGGAGCGCAACTCGGTTTCCTTTCCCCGCTCGATCGCCAATTGGTCGAGTTGCGCCCCTATATCCAGGTAAAACCACATTCCCGCCAGCACCACGCACAATAGACCGATGACCAGGATTTTGACCGGTACGGGCCAAGCGCCCGCGTTCTCCAAATCCCAACTGATTTCCGAGAGATTCATGGCCCGGATTGTTCTGTTGCCGGCCTACCGGGAGTTGCCTCGGTCGTTGGTTCAGCCTGTTTGACCTGCAAGGCAAAGCGACTTAACTGTCTGGATTTTTTTTCCTTCCCACCCGGCCTGGTTTCGATAATCAGCAGGGCGGGTTCCTGAAACCAGGGTGACATATCCAGATTGCGCATGTAAACCGAGACTCGCGCATTGGACTGAGCAATGCCGGTGACGGCAATGGTGCGATCAGTCTGCTGAAGATCCGTCAACTGAACGCCCTCCGGTGTTGTTCTGGCCAGTTCATCAAACAGATGGACAACCTCGGGGCGACTGACCTGCAGTTTCTGAATGACCTCCATGCGCGCAATCAGGTTTTTCTGTTGTTTATCGAGTTCCTGAATCTCCTGGATCTTGCGGTCAAGCTGGGCGATCTGGTCAGTCAGAAACTGATTCCGCCGCGTTTGATAATCGGTGCGCTGGCTGATTTCCAACCGTACCAGCAGCATGATGAATACCGTCAGCAGCAAACAGGCGCCTACCATCATCGCAAAATTACGCTGTTGCTGTCTGCGCCGCTCCTGTCTCCAGGGCAATAGATTGATCCCGACCATATCAATCGAAACCGCGCAAAGCCAAACCTGTGGCGACCAGCAAGGCCGGCGCGTCCTGCGTCAGATTGGCACGGGACGCCCGCGGACTCAGATTCATACCGGCAAATGGGTCAATCCGGGTCACCACGACGTCGTTATCGGCTTCGATCCGCTGCTCTATCCCGGGCAGGGACGCACAACCTCCTCCCAGAAAAAGCTGACCGACCGACAACTGTGGCTGCGAAGAGCGAAAGAAATGCAGGGAACGGCTTACTTGCTGGCCCAGCGCATCGAGAAAGGAATTCACGACCTCGGACTCGTAGTCTCCCAACGCACCCTTTTGCCGCTTGAACAGATCGGCATCCTCGTACGTCACTCCAAAGCGCTTCTGGAAGGTTTCATTTAACTGAAGCCCCCCAAAGGATTGCTCGCGGGTATGGATCACCTGACGACCCTTTATCACGATGAGGGACGTGGTAGTGGCTCCGGCATCGATCACCGCATAAACATCATCTGCGGAGTGTTCCGATGACTGCTGGAGGATTCTGTGACAGACCCTTTCGATGGCAAAGGACTCGACATCCACAATTTCCGCCCTGAGGCCCGCCCATTCCAGGGCAGCGGCACGATCCTCGACAAACTCTTTGCGGGAGGCCACGACCTGCACATCGACCATTCCCGTCATTTTTTCGGTAGGACCCAGAATACAAAAATCCAGGCTGACATCTTCAAGCGGATAGGGTATGTATTGTTCGGCCTCGAGTTCTATCTGAGCCTCGATTTCATCCTCGCTGAGGCTGGCCGAAAAGGGCAGGGTTTTCACGATGACCGCGGCGCTTGGAACAGCCGTAATGGCCTGATTCAGGCGAGTGCCCAACTGTCGCACCGCCTTCTTGATGGCCGTGCCCACTATCTGGATTTTTGCTTCCTGCTTGACCGTGGTATCGGGCGGCGGCAGGCTGGCCACGGCATATCCCTTGAAATCAATCCCGTGCCCTGACAGGTCCAATTCGACGACCTTTACGCTCGTTGCACTGATATCAACACCCAATAGCGCGGGTTTGCTACGATGCCATGCAAACATTTTTGACGTTTCTTGAAGTGAAGGGAAACCTGGAACCCCCCGCGCTCGATGAAGCATTCGGAGCAAGGGTGCGGGTCACCTGTAGTATAGTAAATACCCGATCGCCAACACGCCGACCCATCGGCCAGATCACTCGTAAACCTGAGCAATAACAGGCGCCGCACATCATTTCACGATAATTTCTCATTGTGTCTTCAGAATCCCCACACCGGCCCCACAGTGGCATACATATCCTGCTTCAAGCCCTGCTCCGTCTGATTCTGGGCATCCTGGCTGGCACGATGACCATAGGCCTGCTGCTGTTTGGCCTTTACATCTATCTCCAATCGCAGTTACCGGAACTGGATGCCCTCAACGACGTGCATTACCAAAGTCCGTTGAAAGTGTATACCCGGGATGGTCTGCTGATCAGTGAATTTGGGGAGAAGGTCCGCTACCCCATGGTTCTTGAAGATCTTCCGAAAAAAATGGTTCAGGCTTTTCTTGCCGCCGAGGACAACCGGTTCTACGAGCACCCGGGCTTCGATTACCAGGGCCTGTTAAGGGCCTCGCTGACCTTCCTCAGCACCGGCGAGAAACGGCAGGGCGGCAGCACCATCACCATGCAGGTCGCAAGGAATTTCTTTCTCAGCAATGAAAAAACCTTCCTGCGCAAGATTCGGGAAATTCTCCTGTCGATCAAAATTGAATCCGAGTTGCCCAAGGATCGCATTCTGGAGTTATACCTGAACAAAATTTATTTGGGCAATCATGCCTACGGTGTCGGCGCCGCCGCCGAAATTTATTACAACAAAACCGTGGATGAATTGGACCTGGCGGAGATCGCCACGATTGCAGGTCTGCCCAAGGCGCCCTCGACCTTCAATCCTATTATCAACCCCGGGCGCGCCCTGACCCGTCGGGACTATGTGCTCGACCGTATGCTGGCCCTGGGATTCATCACCAACGAAGAATACACGCTGGCGCTAGCGGCTCCAAACACCGCTGCCTTGCACGGCCGCTCGGCGGATGTCGATATGCCCTACATTGGCGAGATCGTTCGCAACCAGATGTACGAGCAATATGGCGAGGATGCCTACAATAATGGCTATCAGGTACGCACCACCATCGACTCTCATCTGCAGACACTGGCCGAAGATACCCTCCGCTCCAGCCTGCATCGTTTCGATGAGCGGCGACAGTTTCGACCCATTCGGGAACGCGTCGATCTCGCGCAGTACGCCACGGAAGCCGATTGGGACAAGCAACTGGCCCAATTCGGGAAACTGGGCCACACGGAACCCGCCCTGATTCTTACTCTCAAGAATGGCGGCGCCGAGGTCTATCTCGGCTCGGGGAAACGGATGAATCTCAGCGCGGATTTTCTGAGTTGGGCACATCGCTGGCTGGGTCGGCCGCGGCGAAAAAAAGGTGAGGACAGTGGCAAAGCGTTGGCCCCGGGCGATGTCATTCGCTTGCGCCATGATGGCGCTCGCCTGAAATTGACGCAGATACCTGAGGTTGGCGCGGCTTTGGTTTCGGTGCTGCCGCAGGACGGGCAGGTGGTTGCCCTGGCGGGAGGATACGATTTCCGTTACAGCAAATTCAATCGGGCTATACAGTCAAAACGCCAACCAGGCTCGGGTTTCAAACCGGTTGTCTATTCCGCCGCGCTCAACGAAGGCATGACCCCCTCGACCGTCGTCAATGACTCACCCGTCAGGATAGGCAACTGGACCCCCATGAATGCTTCCCGACGCTATTACGGCCCGACGCCTCTGCGTACCGCGCTGACCTATTCCCGAAATGTGGTTGCCGTGAAGCTGGCGCAGAAGGTCGGCATCGACAAGGTCGTCAAGCTGGCCATGGATATGGGTTTCGAAGCCAGCGAATTGCCTCGCGTCCTACCGCTTGCCCTGGGCAGCGGCTCGGCCAGCCCCTTGCGTATGGCGCAGATGTATTCCGTGTTCGCCAACGGCGGTTTTCGGGTGGATCCCTACTTTATCGCCAGAGTCGACAGTGACAGCGGCAAGACCATCTACCAGGCGACTCCACCGACGGCCTGTCTGGAATGCGAGGACACCCGCGTCCAACCGGTCAGCATGGCCAAGCGGGTCTTGTCACCGCGGGTGCATTACATGATGAACTCGATGCTTCAGGACGTGGTCAGGATGGGTACGGGCCGCCGCGCGCTGGCGCTGGGCAGGCACGATGTCGCTGGAAAAACCGGAACCACCAACAAATCCCACGATGCCTGGTTCGATGGCTATACCCCTGCCTTGGTAACGATTACCTGGTTCGGCTTTGATAGTTATAAAACCCTCGGCCACAACGTCATGGGAGGCGAACTGGCCTTGCCCATGTGGGTCAAGTTCATGCGCGAAGCCCTGAAAGATGTACCCGAATATCGCTTCCCTCCACCTCAGGGTGGACGAGCGAAGCGCACCAAATCGGGCAAGGGCGGCCTGGATTTCGAATATTACCCTGACAGAAAGTCACGCCATTTCATGGATTCCGAGCAGGGCGTTCGATCCAGAGCTACGAAACGTAACAAGTCGGGCTCCACCAGCAGTCCGCGCAAGTCCAGCGGAGCGGGGCCATCGAAATCAGGCTCAGGGAAATCGATTGAATCGTTGTTTTGAGTACTAAACGGTCAACCGGGTTTACCTCCACCTCTGCCAAGGCTGACCGGACGGTCAGCCTTGGGGCCATTATCAGCCCATCCAATCGTTTTTCGGAATGGCCAAGCTAGATTAGACTTCAGCCTTGACGCCCTCTTCCTGGCCTGCCGCATAGGTCAGCTTGGCGACATTACCCTTGGTAAAAAAGCCCTGGAAGTCGCCAAAGCGCTGAACATACTCGATGATCAATGAAGAAAAATCCGAAGCCGAGGAGAAAATCTGCTTCAACCCCTCGCTGCGGGAACCGATGGTTTCCAGCAGAAAGCCCTTGCCCTGCCCCGCTATGGCATCGACTACGATGTCGATGTACTCCTTCCCGCCGCGCTGCCCATCCTTCACTTCCACCGCGATGTGATGCAGACGCGGCCCGTAATTGCGGACAAAGGTTTCGGTCGGACTGGGCAGATTGTCCAGATGGTTGACACAATAGGGGTGATTATTGGCGGTGAACACCTTGGCCGGGCTCACCGACTCCGTTACCTGCCGCACGCTCTTGGTGACGTTGGTCGAGGAATTCTGGTCCTTGATGTCATAGCTGCCCCAATAGTAGTAACTGGATAGCCCGAGATATTCCAGGATGGCGGCTTCCCGATTCTGGCTGTAAACGCGGGTAGCCAAGTGATCAATCGGACAAAGCAGTTCCTTGATGCCCAAGCGCTCCTGCATTTCCTTGCCGCGGTCGTTGGCGGACTGGGCTGCGGCGAGGATGATGCATTCGCCATGATGGTACACACGAATACCGTTCACCGGCCGCTCCATGTAGCCGACGATATTCTGAGTATATGGCGAAGGCTTTGATAGGCTGACATTCAATGGCAAATCCAGTTCGGCAAGTTGGCCAACCTGAAAGAAGCGGAATTCCCGCTGCTGCTGGAGGGCCACCACTTGATGCCGGTCGGTGCATAACAGGATTTCTCCGAGATAGCGGCTGTGCGGTCGCTTGGCGCCTACCGGGTAGAGATCGTTCAGACTGCGGAAGATATCGCTGTAATCCGGATTCTTGGGCTCGCGCAACAGGATGTCGGGAGAATTCATGTCGATGCGTAGCACATGCGTCAGGTGCTTTTCGCTGTCCAGCGTCACCAGATACTGATAGGGCGTCATCAGTGCCAGCTCCGCGATGTATTCCACTGAATTTCCCGGCTCGACGCTGATCATCAGGGCCTCGATTTCACCGATCATATCAGTCAGACCAGAGCGATCACGCTCTTCGAGCAACCGCCGCAGGTAGTCCTCGAAAAAGTCGGAATTCTTCTTGTCGCCGAAACGGGGCATGGATGTCGAGCAAAGCATGGGGTTCCTCAATGGGTCTAGGGGATTGACCGCGTCACGCGAGTCATCGCCTGGCGGTCAATTGCGCGCGCCACCTTCAGCGAGAAGGCGAGTCTGCCCGCGGGCTCATGATGGCGGGGGGATATCGGCCGGTATCTCATTCATCCAGTCCGGGCTGGGAAGCGAAGCGAACACGCCGCGGAGGCCATCGCTCCAGCGCTTGCTGATCTGCGAGAAATAGGGGTCGTCCTGGGTGATGTGCTGTTCCAGGACGAGTTGGAAACCGTCTTCCTGATAGCACGTCAGATCAATGGGCAGGCCGACCGAAAGATTACTGCGCATGGTGGAATCGAAGGACACCAGCACACACTTGATGGCTTCGTTGAGCTGAGTCTCGGGCTTGATCACCCGGTCCAGGATGGGCTTCCCGTATTTGGTTTCTCCGATCTGGAAGTATGGCGTTTCCTCGCCGGCCTCGATGAAATTGCCCTCGTTATAGACCAGACACAACCGCATGCGCTCGCCGCGAATCTGCCCCCCTACGATGAAGTTGGCGCTGGCATCGACGTTGCTCTGCGCCAAATAGATGCCATCATGCTGCCGCGCGGAGCGCAGGCATTCCCCCAGCAACTGAGCCACATCGAAGATCGATTCGACATTCCAGATATTGCGGTTCTCGGGATGACGGCCTTGCTGTTCCAACAGGTTGATGGCGCTCTGAGTCATCGACAGATTTCCGGAACTGAGAATGACGATGGCGCGATCACCGGGGTTGACGAAGGTTCGCATCTTCTTGAAACAGGCGATCTGATCGACGCCCGCATTGGTGCGAGAGTCGGAGGCGAACACCATGCCGCCATTAAGTTTGAGGGCAACACAATAGGTCATCGTATTTTTCTTGGTCTATCTGGGTTGACGAGCGACTCACGCCACCTGGCGCAGATCCGCCATGCTCATGTAGTCACGTCGCGACAAATAGGCATCGCGGATTTCCCGACCCAGCAGGTCGATACTCTCAAGAAATTCGGTCAGATACTCGTGCAGCCCCCGCGCATAGACATTCTCGATACGGCCGAAATGCAGGTCGGCATGAATCTCGCCCGCCAACCGCCGCGCCTCGCGCCCGGAGGAACCATTGATATGCATCAAGGCGGTCTCTACCTCGTTCATACAGGCATGCAGCGAGCGGGGCATGTCATCACGCAGGATGAACAGTTCGGCGACCCGCAAGGGAGAAATGACATCGCGATAGATTGTCTTGTAAGCCTCGAAGGCGCTGACCGATTTCAACAGCGATCCCCACTGATAATAGTCCGCCGCGCCACCGACATCGGCCACGCTGGGGAGGAGGATATGGTACTTCACATCGAGGATGCGCGCGGTATTGTCAGCACGTTCCAGGAAGGTGCCCAGGCGAATGAAACTGAGGGCGATATCCTTGAGGATGGTCCCCAGGGTCACGCCGCGAAACAGATGGGAACGTTCCTTCACCCACTCGAAGAAATCGGTATAGCGCTCCTCATTCATGGTCCGCGCCAGGCGATTGACTTCCAGCCAGGTGGAATTGATGACCTCCCACATTTCAGAAGTGATGGCCCCGCGCACCGACCGGGCATTCTCGCGGGCCTGCCGCAAACAATTGTAGATACTGGAGGGGTTATCGGGCTCCAGGGCCATGTAATGCGTCACTGCATTGGCGCGCGCCAGGCCGAACTTCTCCTCATAGCCGACCGCACAGCCCGTGATATTGAGCGGCGCATACCATAAATAGGCCTCGGTACCCTCCATATCCAGAGGCAATAGCGAGGAACGATGCGCCACATCGAGGATGCGCGCCGTGTTTTCGGCGCGCTCGATATGGCGGGCCATCCAGAACAGGTTTTCGGCAGTGCGTGACAACATGATCTATTCCTCCAATACCCAGGTGTCCTTGGTGCCGCCGCCCTGCGAGGAGTTGACCACCAGCGAACCTTCCTTGAGCGCGACCCGGGTGAGCCCACCCGGAACCAAACGAATCTGCTTGCCCGACAAAACGAATGGGCGCAGATCGACGTGGCGCGGCGCGACCCCCGCCTCGACCAGTGTCGGACAACCGGAAAGCGCAAGGGTCGGCTGCGCAATGAAATGCTCCGGGCCGGAAAGGATCCGCTGCCGGTAAGCCTCGATTTCCTCCTTTGTGCTGGTCGGCCCAACCAGCATGCCGTAACCGCCGGAACCCTGGACTTCCTTCACGACCAGTTCGGGCAGATGTTCCAGCACATACTTCAATTCGCCCGGTTCGCTCAGCCGCCAGGTTGGCACGTTCGACAGGATCGGCTGCTCTCCCAGGTAGAACTGGATCATGTCCGGCACAAACAGGTAGGTTGACTTGTCATCGGCCACTCCAGTACCCACGCCGTTGGCCAGGGTCACGTTACCACTGCGATAGGCCTCAAACAGTCCCGGCACGCCCAACATGGAATCTTGACGGAAAGCCAGCGGATCGAGGAAGTCATCATCCACCCGGCGGTAAATCACATGCACCTGCTGGGGCCCCTCCGTCGTATGCATGTAGACTCTGTTCGATTTCCGATCGACAAACAGATCCTGCCCCTCGACCAATTCCACGCCCATCTGGCTGGCGAGAAAGGCATGCTCGAAATAGGCGCTGTTATAGGCGCCGGGCGTCAAGACCACGATGACGGGTTCGACAATATTCAGTGGCGCCGACTCCCGCAGGGTATCCAGCAGCATCTGCGGATAATGTTCGACTGGCTCAACGGCATGCAGCGCAAACAGTTCGGGGAACAGTCGCATCATGGACTTCCGGTTTTCCAACATGTAGGAAACACCGGAAGGCGTCCGAAGGTTATCCTCCAGCACATAAAAATCATTCTGTTCGACTCGCACCAAATCGATACCGGCAATGTGGGCATAAACCCGGTTGGGCAGTTCGACCCCACGCATCTCCGGCCGGTACATGGCATTGTCCAGCACCTGATGAGCGCTGATGATGCCCGCCTTGATGATCTCTTGGTCATGGTAGATGTCGTGCAAGAACGCGTTCAGCGCCCTGACCCGCTGCTTGAGACCCTGCTCCAGGCGGCGCCATTCCTCCGCGCCGAAGATGCGCGGTACGATGTCAAACGGAATCAACCGCTCGCCGCCGTCAGCTTGGCCATAGACGGCGAAGGTGATCCCCAGACGCCGGAATAGCAGTTCGGCCTCCGCGCTCTTCCGCTCCAAGATGCCTTCGGGCAAGGCATCCAGCCAAGCCGCGTAGGATCGATAAATCTCGCGCACCGCACCATCCGTGTCGTGCAGTTCGTTGAAGAATCCGGAATGTTGTTGCATGTTCATACCCACCTTGCATGCAATAGACAGGCCAAGATTCAGAGCGCCGCTAACCCGCAAAGATCTCCACCCTGTCACCCGTCTCGCACCAATATGGACTGAGCGCCCCCTCGGGCCGCATCAGTTTGGGGATGTAAACTGCCTGATTCATCCTCATGCCGGCCCTGACCATCGTCCATGCGTAGCGTCAATTGGCAGAATCGGGGCTGTTCATCTAGCTGATGGCCCATGACAACGTATTCCCGAACCTTTGATTCATGCGCGTTTGTTCAGCATCCTGCAAACGAGTCTTGACCCCCCTGTGTTAGACTAGAACGTTAAAGTTTCTTCTCGTCCACTCCGGACCCCTGACTGCCTGACTCAGTTCACACTGCATGCAAGACCATAAACTGACCCATCTCAAGAAATTGGAAGCCGAGAGCATCCATATCATCCGTGAGGTTGCCGCGGAATTTGACCGCCCCGTGATGCTGTATTCGATAGGCAAGGATTCAGCCGTCATGTTGCACCTGGCAATGAAGGCCTTTCATCCGGGCAAGCCGCCCTTCCCTCTCCTCCATGTCGATACGACCTGGAAGTTTCGCGACATGATCACCTTCCGCGATCGTATGGCCCATGACCTGGGGCTGGATCTGATCGTGCATATCAATCAGGAGGGATTACAGCAGGGAATCGGGCCGTTCACGCATGGCAGCGAAAAACATACCGACATCATGAAGACCGAGTCGCTGAAGCAAGCGCTCAACCATTATCAGTTCGATGCCGCCTTTGGCGGCGCACGCCGGGACGAGGAAAAATCGCGCGCCAAGGAGCGGGTTTACTCGTTTCGCGACAAGCACCATCGCTGGGATCCGAAGAATCAGCGTCCCGAGCTTTGGAATATCTACAACGGCAAGGTCAACAAGGGAGAAAGCATCCGGGTCTTCCCCCTGTCGAACTGGACCGAGTTGGACATCTGGCAGTACATCTACCTGGAAAGCATTCCCATCGTACCCCTTTACTATTCCGCCGAACGTCCAGTGGTCATGCGCGATGGCATCTGGATCATGGTCGACGACGACCGAATGCCACTGGAACCGGGCGAAGTACCCGAAATGAAGATGGTCCGCTTCCGTACCCTGGGCTGTTACCCCTTGACGGGCGCCGTCGAGTCCACCGCCACCACCTTGCCCGACATCATCCAGGAAATGCTCCTGACAACGACCTCGGAAAGGCAGGGCCGCCTGATCGATCATGACCAGGCCGGCTCAATGGAAAAGAAGAAAAAGGAGGGTTACTTCTAATGTCACACCAATCCGAACTGATTGCCTCGGACATACACGAATACCTGGCCCAGCACGAACGTAAGGAACTCCTGCGCTTCCTGACCTGCGGCAATGTCGACGATGGCAAAAGCACGCTGATCGGCCGGCTGTTGCATGACTCGAAAATGATCTATGAGGATCAAATCGCCGCCATTCGCAAGGATAGCGCCAAGTTTGGCACCACGGGCGACGACTTCGATCCCGCCCTGTTGATGGACGGACTGCAGGCGGAACGCGAACAAGGCATTACCATCGACGTTGCCTACCGCTATTTCTCGACCACTCGGCGCAAGTTCATCATTGCCGACACGCCGGGTCATGAGCAGTACACGCGTAACATGGCGACCGGCGCCTCGACCTGCGACCTCGCCATCATCCTGGTCGATGCGCGGCACGGAGTACAGACCCAGACCCGCCGGCATAGCTACATCGTGTCGTTGCTGGGCATCCGCCATGTAATCGTCGCCGTGAACAAAATGGATCTCGTGGAATTCAGCGAGGCCATATTCGATCAGATTCGCGAGACTTACCTTGCTTTCGCCGAAAAGCTGAATCTGCACGACATACGCTTCCTGCCACTGTCGGCCTTGAAGGGCGACAATGTGGTAAACCGCAGTGCCCACATGCCGTGGTATGAGGGTTTGCCGCTCATGGAACTGCTGGATACCATCGAGATTGCCGATGATCAGAATTTTGAGAACCCGCGTTTCCCCGTCCAGTATGTCAACCGACCCAACCTGGATTTCCGGGGATACAGCGGCACGATCGCGGCGGGCATCTTCCTCAAGGGCGATCCCGTCATGGCTTTGCCCTCGCGCAAGACCAGCCGGATAGCCTCCATCCTGACCTATGATGGCGAACTGGAAGAGGCCTTTCCGCCCCAGGCCGTGACCATCACCCTGGAGGACGAAATCGACGTCAGCCGGGGCGACATGCTGGTTCGGCCTGATGACCTGCCCCTGCTGGAATCGCGCTTTTTGGCGCACATTGTCTGGATGACGGAGGCGGCGCTGGTACCGGGCCGACAGTATCTGATCAAGCAGAACACCCGCTCGGTGACGGGCTCGGTACCGCATATCCGCTACCGGATCGACGTCAACACCCAGGCCCATCATCCCGCCACCCAGTTGCATCTGAACGAGATCGGTCTCTGTGAAGTTGCCCTGAGCGCGCCGATCGCCTTCGACCCTTACACGGTCTGCAAGGGCGCCGGTTCCTTCATTGTCATCGACCGCTTATCCAATGTCACCATCGGCGCCGGGATGATCGTTGGCCTATCGGATCAGGAGGAGAATCGAGGCCGGGTCACTCCCGAGGAACGGCAAAATCGCTATGGCCAGAAACCCAAAACGATCTGGCTGGGAGCACACCGACAAGAGCTGGCATATGACCTGGAACGCCGTCTCTTCAATCTGGGCCATGCCGCGCTGGTGCTCGAAGATGCCAGCCTCGTCCCGCATGTGAATCTCATCGCCGCCCAATTGCACTCGGCCGGATTGATCGGTCTCTGCATCCTGGAGGGCAGTCCGCCCAACTTGGTAGACGACCATGTCATGGCTCCTGCTGAGCTGGGCGCCGCGGATGACCTGATCAGATGGATGTCAGAGCAGCGCATCCTGCTTACCTGAAGCCTCAAGGCTGTTGCCAATAATGGCGGTGCTCTGTCCGGTAGGGATGGGGCCCCGCCAGTTTGCGATCGACGACCAGAGTCAAGGCTCCCCCCTCGCCTGTCGTCATCACGGCGATTCCGCGAGCCCGGTAACGAGACAGTACAGTAACATGGGGAAATCCGAAGCGATTGAGATAACCGGCCGGGATCAGCGCCCAGCGCGGGCTGACACGATCCAGTAAGGCTTCGGAAGAAGAGGTTTTGCTGCCGTGATGCGGCGCCACCAGAATTTCGCTTCGTAGCCGGTCGCCGGACCGTTCCAGTAGGGCCGTTTCCCCCAGGGCCTCGATATCACCGGTCAACAGCACGCTGCCGCCAGCGCCATCGACCTTCAGCACACAGGAGTTATCGTTTGCGTTGGACGCCATGGTCGAGGGTCCCAGCACCCTGAAGCTCACACCATCCCACTCCCACTGTTGCCCCACGACGCAAGTGCTCGAGCGGAACTCCGGCAGACGCTCCGGCACGCTGGTCAGCAACTCGCCTACAGGAAAGGCGCCCAGCAGTGACCGGGCTCCGCCGATATGGTCATTATCGCCATGGCTGATCACCAGCGCATCGATACGGCTAATACCGCGCTGGCGCAGATAAGGCTCTATGACGGCGCTGCCCATATCAAAGCTGGGGCTGAATCGAGCGCCCGTGTCATAGACCAACACCCGTTCATGAGTCTCCACCACCGCCGATAGACCCTGCCCCACATCCAGCAAGGTAAAAATAAAGTCGCCGTTGACCGGTCGCTCGGGACGATGCAGAAGCGCGGGCAACAACAGTACGCCGCCCAGCCAGCGGGCGGGGATGCCCCGTGGCGCCAGCAGCACCATCACGCCGAGGACAGAGAGCAACACCGACCAGACGGGTGGCTCAGCCAGAGTCCATTGGGCATAAGGCAGGGCCGAGAACCACTCAAGAGCCTGCCAGACTGTACGCATGACAAATTCGGCCACGCCCAAGAATCCCTGGCCGACGACAGGCATCACCCCCAACAGCAATGCCCCCAAGAGGCAGACCGGGATCAGAAACACCCCCAACACCGGCACGGCAAACAGGTTGGCGATGGGCGACACCAGGGATATCTGCCGAAAGAACAGCAGCAGCAGTGGCGCCAGGCCCACAGCCGTCACCCAATTGATGCGTATCGGCAACCAGAATCGATTGAGCGGGAGCAGCCGACCCGACACGCTGTAAGCAATCACAGCCACTGCGCCGTATGAAAGCCAGAATCCCGGCGCGATAACGGCAAAGGGATCCCATAAGGTTACGCCTATCAGCGCCAGCGCCATCACCTGAATCCAGCGAAGATGCCGCCGCGAGATGACCGCCCCCATCGCCACGGCAATCATGATCAGGGCCCGCTGCGTGGGAATGGCGAAATCCGCCAACGCCGAGTAGCCAATCGCCACCAGCAGGCCGATCCAGGCCGCCAGGATGGGCGGCGACCATCGCTGAATACCCAGCCAGGCGCACGCCCTGAGCATCAGGACAAAGGCAAGCCCGGCGACGAGACCGATATGTGAACCGGATATGGCTATCAAGTGCGCCGTCCCGGTGCGGCGCAAGACATCCCATTGCTTGCGACTGATGTCGTCCTGCTCCCCCATGGTGAGCGCCTTGAGCAGACCCGCAACCGGACTATCCAGCCACACCTCGCCAAGCCGATCGTATAGGGCCTGCCTACCCGCCTGAAGCCAGGCAGCCAGGGAGAACGGCCCAGCAACAGGCTGGTTGCCGGGATCGTCCCGCACATAACCCACCGCGCCGATGCCCTGCGCGAACAGCCATTGCTCATAATCGAAGCCGCCCGGATTCATCATCCCGCGCGGAGGTCGCAAGCTCAGCCGCAACCGCCAGTGTTCACCGGCCTTGATGGGCCGCATGCCGTCAAACCAACTCACGCGCACCTTGCCGGGAAGGCTCCCGCCCAGCGGCGACAGTATTCGCGACACCTTGAAATCAAATCGCTCGCCGCCATCCATCCGGCTGGGAATACCCACCACCCAACCCTCCACCACCGCCTCAACGCGGTGACCTCCGGCAGGTAAACGATCCGCCAGGCGCCAGGCGCCCTGTACGCCAGCCCAGGTGAATCCAAATAACAGGGCCGACAGAAGAATCCGCCGCCTGCGCGCCAGCCATCCGGCCGCCCCACCCAAGGCAAACCAACACCAGGCGGGCGGCAGGACGGGTAATGACTGAACCCACAGCATCCCGAGGACCCAACCCAGAGCGAACCTTGGACCATCACCCAGGCCCAGTCCGGTCCGTGATAGACCCCCTGGGGAATTCACGAGAAACCTCTCTCGATCCGCCACGTCCACCGGCCGTCCACTATTCTTTGTTCAAGCCTGATGGAATGCATGGCTCAGCATTGCCAGACCCAGCCAGGCATTGAGGGACTCGGAATGGCGATCGCCTTACTCACCCCCTGAGACCAGAGATCGCAGGCCCTGGACCAATCTTCTGATCCCGGTCCGGGCCGACTCCGGCTCCAGGGCTCCGTAGGCAATTCGCAGGTAACATCCGTCGCTCAATCCAAAGGCCATGCCGGGAATGACGGCGACACCGTGTTCCCGAATCAATAATTTGGCCAGCATCAGGGAGTCCATGCCGGTATCGACCTTCATCAACAGATAAAAGGCGCCCTGGGGCGTGGGCATCTGACAACAATCCCGCACGGCTTCCAGTTCCCTCAGCACGAGTTGGCGAACCTGAGCCATCGAGCTTCGGTAAGCCTCGGAATAGTCACGGCCTGCCCCCAGCGCCGCGGTCGCCGCGGCCTGGGAGATCAAGGGAGCACAGATCAGGTTGGTGTCCTGAGCTTTGAGTACGGCAGCATCGAGATGCGTCGGGATTACCTGGTAACCGATTCGCCAACCCGCGAAACCATAGGCCTTGGATAGAGAGTACAACGCAATCGTGTGAGCCTCGGCGCCAGCGATCGAGGCCGGTGAAAAATGCCGCGCCTCTCCCCAGGTAAAGTATTCATAAGCCTCATCGGAAATGTGATACAGGCCGTGTTCATAACACAGGGCATTGACAGCTCGTAAATCCGCTTCCGAATATACCGCTCCGGTAGGGTTGTTGGGTGATATGGTAACGATAGCCCGGGTTCGGGGCGTTATGGCCTGACGCAGAGCCTCCAGTCGCAGATGATAGGTTGCATGGGTAGGCACGAAAACGGGCTGGCAACCCAGCATGCGGATGGCCATTTCCTGATTGAAGTAGTAAGGCAAGGGCAAGATGATCTCATCGCCCGTATCGGCTATGGCCAGGATGGCATTGAGAAAGGCCATGTTGGCGCCCGCGGTGACCATGAGCCTGCGTCCCGCCCCAACCCTGATGTGATTCTCCTCCCAGAGCTTGCGGGAGATCGCCTCCAGCAGATCCGGCTGTCCGCGGACAGGACCGTAACGATGCTGCTCAGGCGCGTTGCCGTACTCCCGCGCGGCAACGAGCGCGGCTGGGGGTGGGCCGTAAAACACCACCCCCTGCCCCAGCGAGATCGTACCGGGATGCTGACGCGCCAAATCGGCAATGACCGGGATGATCGGGGACTGTACCGCGGCCATTCTAAGATTGCAGGAACGTTCGTCAGGTCTCATGTGTGATATCCGGTGTTTACGAATGTGGCATTTTAGGCCTATCAGGCCGCGACATCGGAGCGCCTCGTCCAAACTGCTACAGCTAAGCGCATGCGGTCGACCGGGGCCTGTGGTAAAGTTTAGTAAAACACTAGGTTTTGGGATGATCGCCGCCGATAACATTCTCACTGCACGCTGGGTCCTGCCCATCGAACCCGATGATGTGGTTCTTGAACACCATGCGCTGATTCTCCGTGATGGTCGCATCCACGATCTTCTCCCGATTGCGGAGGCGCTCAATCGTTACCCGAACATCCCCGTCGAGGAATTTCCCGCACATGCCCTGATACCCGGATTCGTGAACGCCCATACCCATGCGGCGATGTGCCTCATGCGCGGTATCGCGGACGACAAACCGCTGATGGAGTGGCTGACGGATCACATTTGGCCGCTGGAACAACAATGGATGGGCGAGGCCTTTGTGCGTGATGGCAGCGACCTCGCCATGGCGGAAATGATCCGGGGGGGCGTGACCTGTTTCAACGACATGTACTTCTTTCCCGAGGTGACGGCGAGTCGGGCGATCCGCTGCGGCTTGCGGGCCGTACTTGGCATGATCCTGGTCGATTTTCCCAGCGCCTGGGCCAGTGGGCCAGCGGAATATCTGGAAAAAGGACTGCGACTCCGGGACGAAATGCTGAATGATCCTCTGGTTTCTTTTGCCTTCGCCCCGCATGCGCCTTATTCCGTCGCCGATGAACCACTGCGGCGAATCGCCACTCTCGCGGCCGAACTCGATCTACCGATACACATGCACTTACATGAAACCGCAGCCGAAATCGACCAGAGCCGCCAGCAATACGGCTTGCGACCACTCAATCGGCTTCAACAACTGGAATTATTGGGACCCAACTACATTGCGGTACACATGACCCAATTGACCGATGAGGAAATCGTGCAACTGGCTGAAGCCGGCGTGAGCGTCGTTCATTGCCCGGAATCGAATCTCAAGTTGGCCAGCGGTTTCTGCCCCGTTGCCCGGTTGGTTGCCGCCGGAGTCAACGTGGCTATCGGCACCGATGGCGCGGCCAGCAATAACGACCTGGATGTGATGGGAGAAATGCGCATGGCCGCCCTGTTGGCCAAAGCGGTATCCGGCGATGCCAGCGTCATACCGGCCAAGACGGCACTGCGCATGGCCACACTGAACGGCGCGCGGGCTTTGGGACTCGAAACGGAAATCGGCTCGCTGGAACCGGGCAAGTGGGCGGATATCACGGCCATCCGGCTGGATGCCATCGAGACCCAGCCGCTGTTCGATCCGGTCTCCGACCTGGTCTATGCCGCCAGCCGGCATCAAGTCAGTGATGTCTGGGTCGGGGGGCGCCGTTTGCTTCGGGGCCGACAACTCACGACCCTGGATATCGACGAAATTCGTCAAAAAGCCGCGGAATGGCGGCAGAAACTGATGTCATGACCTCCCGTTCCGGCTACAGCCGTACCCTGGAGTACGGCCGAAAGCAGCCCCCTCCAGGGAAGAAAACATGGGTCACTGACCGAATTGCCTGGTCAAGACCGTCTTGACCCACCGAGCCCAACAGATAAAGGAAACGCCATGACCATCGCTGAAAATGTCCATGAACACGAGATCGAGAAATTCGGGGCCCTTGCTGACCGCTGGTGGGATCCTCGCGGAGAATTCAAGACCTTGCATGCCGTGAATCCGCTGCGCCTGCAATTCATACGCTCCTTCGCCGAACTCTCGGGGAAACGGATCGTCGACGTCGGCTGCGGCGGGGGCATCCTCAGCGAAGGCCTGGCGCAAGCCGGGGCCGAAGTTACCGGTATCGATCTGGGTCATGAACTACTGGAAGTCGCGCGTGAGCACGCAAGTTCCAATAGTCTGACTATTCATTATCGACACATCAGCGTGGAGGCCTTGGCCGAGGAGCAGCCTGCCAGTTTCGATCATGTGGCCTGTATGGAGATGCTCGAACATGTGCCGGACCCCGCTTCAGTGGTACGTGCCTGCGCACGCCTGGTCAAACCGGGCGGAAAAGTGTTCCTGTCCACCTTGAACCGCAAACTCAAGGCCTACCTGCTGGCGATCGTCGGCGCGGAATATCTGTTGCGGATGATCCCCAAGGGCACACATGACTTTTCTACTTTCATTCGCCCCTCGGAACTCTGCCAATGGGCCAGGCAGGCTGATCTGGAACTGGCAGGTCTGGAGGGCGTGATCTACAACCCGCTAACCGGACAATTCGCGCTGAGCCCCAAGGATCTGGACGTCAATTATCTGGCAGCCTTTCAGAAACCGGCGGAATAATGAATCCCGGCCCTGCCCGCCCAGCCATACGCGCGGTGTTGTTCGACCTGGACGGCACTCTGCTGGATACCGCGCATGATCTTATCGCCTCCGCCAACTGGGCACTGGAGGCGGAAGGTCTGCCACCCTGCCCCATCGAGGAGTCCAAGCCTTACATCTCTGGCGGCGCCAGAACCATACTGGGTTACTGGTTGGTGAAGCAGGTTGAGCAACGGCCTGCCGCCAGCTATCCACACGCCAATCTGGTCGACCCGATCCATGAACCCCTTATGGAACGACTGATGGACCGCATGCTGGAACACTACCAGGTCAATCTGGCCCGGCACACCTGTTTTTTCGATGGCATGGAACGGGTGCTGGGAACCCTCGAAGAAGCCGGTCTCCCCTGGGGAATCGTCACCAACAAACAGAGTCGCTTCACCGATCCGTTAGCAGAAGCCTTGAATCTGACGAGTCGAACCCAGTGCATCATCAGTGGAGATACCACCGCCGAAGCCAAGCCACACCCCCTGCCCCTGCTGACCGCCAGCGTGCGGCTCGGTGTTAACCCTGAAGAGTGCGTCTATATCGGCGATGCCGCGCGCGACATTGAGGCGGGCAAGCGAGCCGGCATGACGACCTTGGCGGCACTCTACGGCTATATCGCGGCCGACGAGAATGTCGATGCCTGGGGCGCGGATGACGCTCTCGAAACCCCAGGCGAATTACTATCCTGGATAGGGGTGAGCCCATGAACCATACCTTGCTTGAAGATCGCGTCATTCTCGTCACCGGGGCCACAGGCGCTCTAGGTTCCGTGGCCGCCAAGGCCTGCGCCCAGGCAGGAGCCACGGTGGTGCTGCTGGGACGAACGGTGCGCAAGCTGGAAGCCCTTTACGATGCCATCCTGGCCGCCGGGAGTCGCAAACCGGCGATCTATCCCCTGGACCTGGCGGGGGCGACCGAGACGGATTATGCGGAACTCGCCGAAGCGCTGGACCGGGAATTGGGCGGACTGCATGGCCTGATGCACTGCGCCGCGGAACTCGGTCATCTCGGCCCCCTGGCGGACATCGACGGCGTGCGCTGGCAGCGTCTGCTCCACATCAACCTGACCGCTCCTTTCCTGCTGACCCGCGCCTTGAGTCCGCTGATGATGAAGGCCAGCGGCGGCAAAATCATTTTCATCGGCGATTCGGCCGTGGGCGACGGTAAAGCCTATTGGGGGGCCTACGGCGTCGCCAAATCAGGTCTATCGGCTTATTGCCGCATTCTTGACGAGGAGTCGGCCGGCTTCGGATTGCGCGCGGAGGTGTTCACCCCCGGTCCCATGCGCAGCCGTATCCGTCTGGGCGCATACCCCGGGGAATCGCTTGCCGCACTGCCAGACCCGCGGATTCACGCCGAAACGATCGTTCACCTGTTTGGTCGTACCGACTTACCTTCACTTTCTGCCTGACAAACAGGAGTCTGACTATGTCCATGCTGGGTTACGGACGTGAGAGCATTTGCCTGCAACGGGATGTCAATGTCGTGCGCATTCCGGACGGAACGCCGGATACCCTGCCGCGGGGTCATATCGTCACGCTGACCCAGTCGCTGGGCGGCAATTTCACCGTGCTGGACGAAACCGGCCACATGGTCCGCATCGCCGGCGAGGATGCCGATGCCATAGGCAAGGAACCCCCCATCCACACCAATATTGTCAGTGGCACGGATGTGGAGACTGTGGAAAAGAATGTGTGGGAAGTGCTGCGCACCATCTATGACCCGGAAATCCCGGTCAACATCGTCGAACTGGGGCTGGTCTATCATTGCGGCGTCAAGCCGCTGGAAGCCGGCGGCCATGATGTCCACGTCATCATGACGCTGACCGCGCCCGGCTGTGGCATGGGCCCGGTGCTGCAATACGACGCCGAAGCCGCCGTCAAGAGCCTGCCCGGCGTCGACAGCGTCCGGGTCGAAGTGGTCTTCGATCCCCCCTGGTCACGTGACCGGATGTCCGAAGTGGCGCAGTTGCAATTGGGGATGATCTAGGATCTTCGATCGACAGACAGTGCAGACCTTCAAGCAAGAAAAAGCCCCCTCTAGCGATCATGCGCTGGAGGGGGCTTCGTTACGGCTTTTCGCCTGCAAGACCACGGTTACGGTTAGAGCTTACGGAGCTTCGAACTTGTAGACCTCATGACCCCGGGAACCTGAAATTCATGGGTCTATCCCCGCGTGCGCGGGGGAGCCTGATCGGTTTCATGTCTTGATCCTCCTGCGTGTGGTCTATCCCCGCGTGCGCGGGGGAGCCTCGGCCGGCAATACCAGCATCTCGATGATGTCGGGTCTATCCCCGCGTGCGCGGGGGAGCCCCAGGATGTGGCACGGTAAACGGTAAGGAATGGGGTCTATCCCCGCGTGCGCGGGGGAGCCACAATACGTCTGGGGCTTCTTACGCGGGCACGAGGTCTATCCCCGCGTGCGCGGGGGAGCCGCCATCATCAGCAAAACTCAGGAATCCTATAAAGGTCTATCCCCGCGTGCGCGGGGGAGCCTGGTGATGGTGGCCTTATTCCGCCTTTTGATCGGGTCTATCCCCGCGTGCGCGGGGGAGCCACCGGCACTGGTTCAAGCGGCACTCTGTCCGTGGGTCTATCCCCGCGTGCGCGGGGGAGCCGGCGACAGGCGCGAGGAAATCCCAGAATGAGGGGGTCTATCCCCGCGTGCGCGGGGGAGCCAAGGTGTGCCCGTTTGGCACATGCACGAATCACGGTCTATCCCCGCGTGCGCGGGGGAGCCATATCGCGAGCAGGGCGCTTATGCCTCGTGGAAGGTCTATCCCCGCGTGCGCGGGGGAGCCGTCGAGGGCTCGCACATCGTCAACGTGCTCAAGGGTCTATCCCCGCGTGCGCGGGGGAGCCGAAATCCCAGAATGTTGAATCAAGCGGGGTCAAGGTCTATCCCCGCGTGCGCGGGGGAGCCCCACCCGCGCGGCCCAACGGAAGCTCGCCGACAGGTCTATCCCCGCGTGCGCGGGGGAGCCCGGGCTGGCCCAGTGCGCCGCCGCCTCGATCAGGGTCTATCCCCGCGTGCGCGGGGGAGCCTTGAACTCGAACGGAATGACGTGCTGTTGATGTGGTCTATCCCCGCGTGCGCGGGGGAGCCCTGATCGACCTCAACCGTACCGTGGGCGCGCAGGGTCTATCCCCGCGTGCGCGGGGGAGCCTCAAAGACTATCCTTGACCGCTGGATCGCCTGGGGTCTATCCCCGCGTGCGCGGGGGAGCCGCCCGCGAGCGCTTGAACATGTCTCAAAGCGAAGGTCTATCCCCGCGTGCGCGGGGGAGCCGGAGGGTAAAGGCTGAGGAGCTTTGCCCCAGCGGGTCTATCCCCGCGTGCGCGGGGGAGCCGTTCACTGACATTTTTCCCGTTGATCGGCTCCAGGTCTATCCCCGCGTGCGCGGGGGAGCCAAGCTGCACACTGATCGCTAGGGGAGGGCGGCGGGTCTATCCCCTCGTGCGCGGGGGAGCCGCCCGCGCTGCTGGGCCTGGTCCCCGAGACCGGGGTCTATCCCCGCGTGCGCGGGGGAGCCGCGCTCATTGTCCGGCGCGTCTCGGCCGTAGAGGGTCTATCCCCGCGTGCGCGGGGGAGCCGATTTCATTGCCGGTATCAATGCCGACCTGGCAGGTCTATCCCCGCGTGCGCGGGGGAGCCTTATGTTCTCTGCGTTTTAATCGCTATTGTAGGGGTCTATCCCCGCGTGCGCGGGGGAGCCTGGCACGGCAAGGGTCCCATGGAAACCGTGGGGGGTCTATCCCCGCGTGCGCGGGGGAGCCTTTCATCAAAAGATCAAGATTGAGCAAACCACAGGTCTATCCCCGCGTGCGCGGGGGAGCCCTGATCCCGACGATTCGTAAGCCCGGATCGCGGGGTCTATCCCCGCGTGCGCGGGGGAGCCTGGATTACCTCCAAGCTGGGCCAAAACCTGATGGGTCTATCCCCGCGTGCGCGGGGGAGCCACGGCGTCGGTGATGCCTCGAACGCTGGCCCCGGGTCTATCCCCGCGTGCGCGGGGGAGCCAAGCTAGTGCCTGACAGAAAACCAAATAAATCATTACAAAACAATATGTTATAATGCATTCATGGGCCTGAAGAAGCCGTTACTTCAGCCCCGCGCCGGG
>Ga0194119_10003076_pt1 | contig 27157 bp, 20 predicted proteins | sample TA2MahC100mmetaG_FD_148620 | JGI IMG/M metagenome (GOLD analysis project Ga0194119, IMG submission 148620) | Freshwater microbial communities from Lake Tanganyika, Tanzania - TA2015018 Mahale Deep Cast 100m | ecosystem: Environmental > Aquatic > Freshwater > Lake | place: Tanzania: Lake...
GTATCCTTGATGGCTTCGTAAAAAGTCTCTTAGATCGTCACCCCGGCGAAAGCCGGGGCCCAGAACATCTTGAAATAACTGGATTCCGGCATCCGCCGGAATGACGGAAAAGGGCATTTTCAGACTTTTTACGAAATCATCAATGGGTTGGAACTCAAGATTTCCAGTTTTGGGTTTAAAATTAAAGAAAGGGGGGAGTCGTAAGATGACCAAAAGAGTGGCCATTGTTGGCGTAGGAACAACCGGGTTTCGCGCGACCACTCCGGATGTCTCCTACCGGGAGTTGACCTACGAAGCAGCAACCAAAGCTTACTTTGAAGCGGGCATTGAGCCCAAAGAGGTGGATGCCTTTGTCGCTACCTCTGAAGATTTCCTCGAGGGGTATAGTATTTCTGATGAATATTCACCTGATCAATTAGGGGCGGTCCTAAAACCCATTTATACCATTCCGGGAGACTTTATTCACTCTCTGGCCTGCGCCCAGATGATGATCCTGTCCGGAATTGGGGACATCATGGTGGTTCAAGGGATGTCCAAGGCATCGAACATGTTGACCATCTCCGAAATGGTCTCTTTTGCCATGGACCCCATATATAACCGGCCATTAAAAGAAAGCCCGCATGTCGTGGCCGGGATGGAAATGGCCCGCTTCCTGTACGAGACCGGGACAACGCGGGAGCAATGCGCCAAAGTGGTGGTGAAGAACAAAAGGAATGCTTTATCCAACCCGCTGGCCGGCCATGGGGTTCTCATCGACGCCAACTATGTTCTCAAATCCGAAACGGTCTCCTTCCCGTTGACCAGGATGGACATCAGTCCTCATTCTGATGGAGCCGTGGTGCTCGTCCTGGCAGAAGAAAAAAGGGCCAAAGCCCTCTCCGACAAACCCATCTGGATCCGAGGGATCGGCTGGTGCTCGGACACGCCCGGCCTGGAAACCCGGAACTGGGGGGAAGCCATCTACGCCCAGATGGCCGCCGAGATGGCCTACAAGATGGCTGGAATTCGTTATCCGCGCAAGGAGATTGACTTTGCGGAAGTTAATGACGAGTTCTCCTATAAAGAACTCCAGCATCTGGAAGCAATGAGAATCTGTAAAAAAGGAGAAGCCGGGCCTCTTACCGAGATGGGGGGAACGGAGATCAACGGGGAAATTGCGGTCAATCCCTCCGGAGGGTGCCTCGGAGTGGGAAACCTCTTTGAGCTAAACGGAGGACAAAAGGTCCTGGAAGTTGTCAGACAGCTTAGAGGGGAAGCCGGGAAGAATCAACTGAAAAACGTAACCACCGGGCTGGCTCAGAGTTGGCGGGGTATCCCGACGACTACCGGGACAGTGGTGATCCTGAGCAATTAAGGAGGTGAAAAGCATGAGAAGAGTAGCCATTGTCGGAGCAGGACTGACCAAATTTTATCGCAATACCCAGGAAACGCCCAAAGAGCTGGCTTATGAGGCCACCAAAATGGCCCTGGATTCCTGCGAGATGACACTTTCGGACATAAATTGTGTCGTCCATGGAACGGCCCCAGATGCATTCGATGGGGTTCATATGAAAGGGGAATATCTCTCCGATGCCTCAGGGGGATTGCGCAAGCCTTACATGCGGCACTTTGTTGGCGGGGGCACAGGGGTTTTTTCGCCGATCCACGGCTGGTTCCATGTGGCCTCGGGGATGTTCGATACCTGTCTGGTGGTTTGCGAAGAGAAGATGTCTGCGGCCTATCCTCATCCTGCCGGGGCCTTCTTAACGATCTTTGACCACACAACAGAGCAACCACTTTACCCCACTTTGATCTACATCTTTGCCATTGAAATGAATCGTTTTATGACCACTCACGGTTATCGCAAAGAAGACATCGCCCTGGTGGCCGTTAAAAATAAAAAGAATGCCATGAACCATCCATCAGCTCAGTTGCCCGGGGAAATCACTGTCCAGGATGTTCTCAATTCAGAAATCATGGCCTGGCCGGTGAACCGGCTGGACATCAGCCCGACGAGCGACGGGGCGGCCGCAATCCTCCTGGCTTCGGAAGACGTAGCCCGGAGAATTACGGAGAAACCGATCTGGATGGACGGTGTGGGCTTTTGTCTGGACACCGCCTACTGGTGCACCCGGGACCTTTATTACCCGGATTATCTGGAAGTAGCCGCCCGCCAGGCATATAAGATGGCCGGGATCAAAGAACCCTCCAAGGAGATCCATGTGGCCGAGCCTTATGATCCCTTCACTTATAAAGAACTCCACCATATCGAAGGATTAATGCTGGCGCCGCGGGGAAAATCCGTTCAGATGCTGGTGGATGGGGCGTTTAACAGGGATGGAAACCTACCAACCTCTCCTTCAGGAGGACTTCTGGGCGTGGGCAATCCCATTGCGGCCGCAGGTCTGATGAAGATCATCGAGATCTATCTGCAATTAAAAGGGGAAGCGGGTAAACGGCAGATTCCGGGGAAGCCTACTTGCGGCGTGGCCAATGCCTGGGGAGACCTGATGCAGGTTGGAACCGTGGTCGTTATGAGAAGCTAAGGAGGAGGTGAATATATGGAAATTACGGAAAAGATGGTGGAAAAAACGGCGACGAAGCTGAGCGCCGAGGAGATTTTAGGGGGGAAGGTTCTCTCTGTGAAGTGGGAGCCTAAATTAAAATATGCCTGGGACAATGGCCCAGCCATCGGAAGGTACCTGGCAGAACTGAAAAATGGAAAGATCATTGCCAAGAAGTGCGACAAGTGTCACCGCATCATGCTTCCGCCCAGAATGTTTTGCGAGCTCTGCTGGGTCCCGACAGGGGAATGGGTCTATGTCCAGGATACAGGCATTGTAAATACCTGGATCGTGGGTTATGTGGACTGGAAGGCAACGCGCCTTGACATCAAAGGAGGCGTCCGGCCCATTACCCCTGGCATCATCGAAATTGATGGAGCCTCAAAAGGCATGGGCATTCTCCATCATTTAGGCGAGGTGGATCCCTGGAAGATCTATCGGGGCATGAAAGTAAAGGCAGTCTGGAAACCACCCGAGGAAAGAACCGGGGCGATTACCGACATTAAATATTTTAAGCCAATAGATTGAGGCGCAAGGTTTGAGGCGCAAGGCATAAGGCAAAAATTAAAGCCTTCAATCTCTAACCTCAAACCTCCAACCTTGAAGAACTCGTAAAAAGTCCGAAAGCTCCTTTTCCCGTCATTCCGGCCCCGATTTTCATCGGGATAAACTCCAGCCGGAATTAAGTTATTTCAAGGAGTTATCAAACCACTGGACTCCGGTTTTCACCCCCGGATTACAACATTCCGGGGCAGGCTTAGTGACGACTTTTTACGAGGCCATCAACCTTGAAACGATATGGAGGTGAATTTATGGCGTTGATCGAACGATTTCAGAAGACGACGGATATCACAAAATGGCACGGGCAGATCCCGATGAGCTACATTTATACCGTCGGCCGGGCCGGGGAAAAATTTTTCCGCGAGATCATAAATGGAAAAATTTTCGGGGCGAGATGCGACTCCTGCAAAATCACCTACGTCCCTCCCAGAACCTATTGTGAAAAGTGTTTTGCCAGGCTGGAAGATCATTATACGGAAGTCGGGACCAAAGGAACCGTTCATACCTTCACTCAATCCTACGAGGCCTATGACGGAGCAAAGAAAGAAACCCCGTCGATAGTGGCCGTCATCCGCATCGACGGTACGGAGGGGGGCTTCATCCATTGGCTGGGAGAGATTGATTTTGAGAAGGTTTACATCGGCATGCCGGTGGAGGCGGTCTTAAAACCCAAGAAGGAAAGAGAAGGGAGCATCCTGGACATCAAATATTTTAAACCCGTTATATAGGAGGCTCTTGCAAAAGACCGCAATTTACCCTTCGACAGGCTCAGGGTGAACGGGCTTAGGCTGAAATTATTTAGTTTTTCCGTTCGTGGTGAGCTTGTCGAACCACAAAAAAAACTTTTGCAAGAGGCTCAATGGTATTTTGGAATCGTTCTAATAGTGCCTACCCAGAAATTCCGGATTTTCCCTACATTCCATTTAATCCCCCGCTCCTATTCCGCGACCCCCCAACCCCTTTTTTGATAAAGGGAGTTGGGGTTTTTTGTTCCGGGATGGCGCTAATTCAATTGTATAGGAATTTGCTTTTTTATCCCCCTCCCCCCATCCCCCTCCCGCCAGGGGAGGGGAGATACTGGGGGATCCAAAATTCCCTCCCCCTGGATGGGGGGGGGTTAGGGTGGGGGTGTTAATAACTTGATTGTATAGGAAAAATCTTTTTTCAACTTTGATGGATTCGTAAAAAGTCCTGTTCCTGTCATTGCGAGAAGTTCCGCATTGGCGAGACGACGAAGCAATCTTGTCTTTTCGGGCACTTTTAAAAACGAGATTGCTTCGCTGGCGCTCGCAATGACCCTTTCGCTACTTTTTACGAGATCATCAACTTTAGTCCGCTTCTTAATAATGGTTTTAAAAGCTCTGCGGTCTCTGTGCCCTCTGTGGCAAAAATCAATTTAATCTATAAAAGAGGCGAAATAGGTAACGGCGCCCGGAAACAGGATGCAGAGAAATAATCCAACCAGCATGAGGGCGATAAAAGGGACAACGCCCTTGTAAACATCCGCGGTAGTAACGCCTGGAGGAGCGACCCCTTTCAGATAGAAAAGGGCATAGCCAAAGGGAGGGGTCAAAAAGGAGTTCTGTAAATTGACGGCTAATAATACGACAAACCAGAGTTGATCGAAACCCAGTTTCTCGGCAATCGGCAGAAAGACAGGGAAAGTAATATAGATAATGCCGATCCAATCAATCAGCGCCCCCAGGAAAAAAACAATTAACATCATGATGGCCAAGATAAGCCACTTGTTCCCCATCCCCAGGGTGAAGATAAGGTCGGTCAGCACCTGGCCGCCCCCCACGCCCATAAATACGCCGGTAAAACAGGAAGCGCCGACAAGGACCATCATTACCATGGAAACGGTCCTGCCGGTGGAGAGGACAGTATCCTTGAACATTTTCCAGCTAAAACGCCGGTATCCAATGGCCATTAGAAGGGCGACGAAAGCACCCACTCCGGAGGCTTCAGTAGGAGTAGCAATACCGGAAAAAATAGTTCCCAATACGCCGATGATCAGCAAAACCGGGGGTACAAGAGAGATGGCGGCCATGGATAATCTTTTCTTCACCGGCACAGCGGCTCTCTCTTCCATGGATAAGGGCGGCCCCAGCTCGGGCCTGCGACCGCATACGAAAGCGATGTAGCCGATGTATAAGCAAGAAAGGATGACCCCCGGGACAATGCCTCCGAGAAACAGTTTGCCGACCGACAACCCGGTCTGATCGGCCATCAAAACCAGCATGATGCTGGGAGGGATGAGGATGCCGAGGGTTCCTCCGGCACAGATCGTTCCACAAGTTAAACTTTTATCATAGCCGTACTTAAGCATCATGGGCATGGCCAAAAGGGCCATGGTAACCACCGAGGCCCCGACAACTCCGGTGCAGGCCGCAAACACCGTACACACCACCACAACGGCCATGGCCACGCCACCCCTTATGGGACCCAAAAGATAGCGCAGGGATTCGAACAACCCATCGGCCACCCCCGATCTCTCTAAAAGGTTAGCCATAAAAATAAACATGGGGATTGCTGCCAGAATTAGATTATCCATCAGGCCGACGATGCGGTTGGCAAACATGGAGAAAGCAGAAAATCCCCAGCCCAATAGGCCAAAGATTACCGCCAGCCCCCCCAGGATAAAGGCCAGCGGGTGCCCCATGAAAAGCCCGACCAGGACACCGGCAAACATCAAAAAGGTAAGCAGTTCGGGACTGAATTCTGGCATCAAAGCTCCCTTCCCTTAGTTAAAAAGAACAGCCTGCGGTAAAAGATGGAAAACCCCTGGAGCAGCAGAAGCAGAGCAGCTATCGGGGTTACTGTTTTCATCCCCGGCAACACTAAGGGGAGCCTGGCAGTCAGGGTCTTTTCCCCGGTTGCCCAAGAGGCAACGGCATTGTCAAAGCCTACATAAAGAAGAATAATGACAAAGGGGAAGAAGAAAAACAGGTAGGTGACCAGATCCAAAACCGCTTGCTTTTTGGGAGAAAAACGAATGTAAATGATGTCAATGGCCACATGGCCTTTGTGGAGAAGGGTGTAAGCGGCTAAAATCATGAAGTGAAAGCCATAAAAAAAAGTGATAATTTCATAGGTCCACACATGAGGGGAGCCAAAAACCCTCCTGGTGATAACCTCATATACGATTATCCCCACAACAACGACCAGGGCCCACACTGCAAACCGCCCTGTCCATTCGCTGATAGTATCAATAATATTTATTAGGGTTCGAATGGCCAATCCTCCTTTTTCAGCCCCAAGGCCCCATCTCTCTCCCGAGACTGTGTCGTAATTAGCCATTCGCCCTTCGACACGCTCAGGACGAATGGCCAACTGAAATTTTTAACATGTCGTATTCCGTTCGTGGTGAGGTTCTCGAACCATGAACGGAAATACAACACACTCTCTCCCCGGAGAAAGAAAGGGCCTAAAGGGGGAAAGCATATCAATCAATCTTAGGATAAACCGTTGGGTTGCGCCCGAAAGCCCATTCTCCCTGCCAGTCGCGCACCGGGGCATACCCCTTGAAGTAAGCCATCATGGACCTGAGGATTTTCTTATACTCTGGATTCTTGGCCGCCTCCATTTCCATGAATTTAACGGAAAATGCTTCCAGCTTGGCCAGATCTTCCTTGCTTAGCTTGGTGATGGTGGTGCCTTTCTTGATGAAGTTTTCTGTTCCGCCGATATCCAGCCAGTTCCAGTGCCCGTTGCTCCAGAGAACCGTAGCCTTGCCGGCCTCTTCCATAAGAACCTGCACATCCGGAGGCAATTTCTTCCAGGCATCCATATTGATCATGATCCCGAGCAGCGAAGAAGGCTGGAACCAGCAGGGAACGCTCCAGAACTTGGTAACTTCCTGAAACTTCATTCCCCAGTCGCAGCTCACGTTGGAAAACTCCGCGCCATCGATCGTCCCCAATTTGAGGGCCATGTAAATTTCCCCGCCGGGGATCTTAACCGGCTTGGCCCCGAGTTGTTCAAGGATCCACATGGTCTGGGCGAGGGGGGTTCTTAAGGTCATGCCCTTATAATCGGCAAGGGAGCGGATTGGTTTATTGGTGCGGAACCCTGATTCCGACGGGGTCATTCCCGTGGGAATGTAATGGATATTGTATTTGGCAAAGAGCTCGCGCATCAAGGCCAGACCGCCGCCATGATAAACCCAGGTGAAGTAATCGCCCGGGGTCATCCAGAAATTGACCGAGCCAAGCAAGTCAAAGGCGGAGTTCTTTCCGGACCAGTAGCTGGGCCATTCAAAACCGGCTTCCAGGGCCCCCTTGGAAACAGCATCAAACAGTTCAAAAGCCGGCACAATTTCACCAGCCGGGTGGTGAGACATGGTCATCCGCCCGCCGCTCATGTCGTTGACGATCTTTACGAAATAGCGGTCACTATCGATTAAATTGATGGCCGGGGTCCAGGTGCTTCCCGCGCGCCATCTGAATTTGGCCTGGGCGAAGGCCGTGGTCGTCAAGGCCAGAGCCAGGACAAAAACGAGAATAAAAACTAAAGATTTCCTTTTCATAAATTCTCCTTCCCTTTAGAAAAACTTTTGGTTAATGGGTAAATCATTTTTTCCAAAGTAAATTCCTCCTGGCCATATTAGGCTTGAATATATCACCCCCTTTCCTCTTTAATTTTTTAAACCCTTTTACCACACCACTGGAGCCATGTCAACAGAAATAACCTGCGAATCCCAAATTCGGCGTAGCCAGAACCAGAGGGTAACGATTGGAAATCAGAAATCCTGATATTGAAATCCAAAACAAGGCCAAAACACAAATCTCAAAAACCCCAAACAGCCAAAGTTGATGATCTCGTAAAAAGTCGTAATTTGTGCTCTTTCGTCATTCCGGCCCCGATTTTCATCGGGATAAACTCCAGCCGGAATCCAGTCTTTTCAATATGTTCCGACATCTCTGGACTCCGGTTTTCACCGGAGTGACGACTTTTTACGAAGTCATCAAAGTTGATGGATTCGTAAAAAGTCCTGTTCCTGTCATTGCGAGGAGTTCCGCATTGGCGGGACGGCGAAGCAATCTTGTCTTTTCGGGCACTTTTAAAAACGAGATTGCTTCGCTTCCGCTCGCAATGACCCTTTCGCGACTTTTTACGAGATCATCAAAGTTTATTTTTTTGTTTTTGGAAAATTTGAATTTGTTTCGAGTAAGGGCGGCTCTCTGTGGCCGCCCGTAAAATGGGCAACCACGGGGGGTTGCCCCTACAATTTACGCGACTCGTTTAATTGCGGCTCTGCCGCGCTTTTCGCTTGAACCCTGGAACCCTCGAATCCCCGCCCCATTTTTTGTATTGTCGGGCATTTTAATAAGTTTTGACCATGCCGCCATCGAAAAGCAGATCTCCCCCGATCAAGTATTTTCCCAACCAGGAAAACCCGATGGTGAACAAGTTGGCCACCTCAACAGGGGCCATCATTTCCTTGATTTGGGATCTGCCCATCATTACGTTTTTTACGACTTCTTCCTGAGAAATCCCCCGCTGTTTGGCCTGGGCGGGGATTTGATTAAGGGCCAATGGTGTTTTTACGAAACCCGTGCTCACGCTGAAGGAGCGAATCATTCCCTCTCCTTCGGCGGCGATGGATTGGGTTAAGCCGCGAAGGCCGAACTTGGTGATGTTATAAACCGGCTTGTTTTTCGTAACGATATGGCCGTGTACAGAGCTCATGTTTCCAATGGCGCCGGCGCCATCATCGCTGGCCTTCATATGAGGAAGGCAGAGCTTGGCCAGGAAAAAAGGGGCGCGGAGCATGATTCGCAACATCAAATCGTACATCTCCATGGGAAAATCTTCTATGGAGTTTATATGCTGCATTCCGGCAATGTTGGCCAAAAATTTTACTGTCCCAACTTTAGCGGCCTCCCGAACAATCTTTTCGATCTCTTGATCTTTGGTGAGATCGGCGCGGATGAAGACAACACGGCCGCCAAGTTTCCGGGCAATCTCCACGGTTTCCCGCCCTCGTTCTTCATTGACATCCGTTCCGGCCACGGTAAGCCCGTTTGCGGCCAGGGTAATGGCCGTGGCCCTGCCCACTCCGCTGGCTGCCCCGGTTACGATGGCCACATTCGCGGGTTGAAAAGATTTGTCTTTAACGACAAGGATATCATCTTGCCGGATCACCGGCTCTTTTAAGTCAAAAAGTTGTTCTTTTTCCATTATGAAGCTCCCCTTTCTTGGCTATATCCATTTTACGCAACTCCCGCCGCATGATTTTTCCCGTGGTGGTCATGGGGAGGTCTTTAACAAACTCGATCTCCCGCGGGTATTCGTGGGCGGCTAATCTGGTTTTGATAAAACTTTGAATTTCTTCCTTAAGGGCTGCGCTCGGGGTTATTTCTGGTTTTAAAACAATAAAGGCCTTAACGATCTCTCCCCGGACTTTATCCGGGCTGCCGATGACCGCGGCCATGGTCACGGCCGGATGTTTGATCAGGCAATCTTCGATCTCTGCCGGGCCGATCCTGTAGCCCGAACTGGTGATCAGGTCATCTTTTCTGCCGACAAACCAGAGGTATCCATCTTCATCCTTCCTGGCCAGATCTCCGGTCAAAGACCAGTCTCCGATAAATTTATCTTTGGTCGCTTCCGGATTCCGCCAGTACTCTAAAAACATTACGGGGTCAGGCCGCTGAATGGCTACTTCGCCAACGGTTCCTGGAGGAACCACATTCCCCTCTTCATCCACGACCTCTACCCGATGCCCGGGAATCGGTTTCCCCATAGAGCCGCGGCGGACGGCCATTATCTCGCCGCAGTTCCCCACCACTAAATTCACTTCGGTCTGGCCGTAGAATTCGTTGATGGTCAAGCCCATCACTTCCTTCCCCCAGTCGAGGAGCTCTTCTCCCAGGGTCTCTCCGCCGCAGGCGATCGTGCGCATATTGTAGTCATGGCGCTTCCTGGGCTCTTTGACCTGCCGCATCATCTTCAGGGCGGTGGGAGGCATAAAGGCATTGCGGATGCCGTATTTGGAGATGAAATAAAAGGCCTGTTCAGGGTCGAATTTTTTGGCCCGGTAAGCGACCACGGGAATCCCGTGATGCCAACTGGGCAGAAGGACGTCGATCAATCCCCCGATCCAGGCCCAATCCGCCGGAGTCCAGTAGAGGTCATCATTTTTTGGGAAAAAATTATGGAAGAATTCCACGCCGGGAACATGGCCAAGCAAAACTCGGTGGGCATGGAGAGCGCCTTTGGGTGGACCGGTTGTGCCGGAAGTATAGATAATAAGAGCCGGATCATCGGCTTTGGTCTGAACCGGCTCGAAATAAGGAGACCCCTTTTCCACCGACTTCCAGAATTCCAAAACCCCTTCCTCAGGTTTTCCTTTAGTCAGGATGACGATTTTTAAATTAGGAAGTTTATCTTTGATTTGCAAAACCTTCTCCAGGTTGGCCGCATCGGTAATCACCGCCCTGGCCTCGCTGTTGCCCAGCCTGTATTCCAGGGCGTCCGGACCAAAGAGGGTGAAAAGGGGAATAGCGATGGCGCCGAGTTTGTAGATGGCGATGTGGGAAAGGGCGGTCTCCGGGCATTGGGGAAGGAGGATGCCAACCCGGTCACCTCGCTCAATTCCATAATCCTTAAGAGCGTTGGCCAGGCGGTTGGAAAGCCCCTTTAGATCCCAGAAAGTGAATTTTTCGGCCCTTCCGTCCTCATCTTCGTAGATCAAAGCCAGACGATACCGCTCATCGGCCCACTTATCGCAGACGTCCACGCCGATGTTGTAGTATTCAGGAATGGGCCAGCGGAAACTTTTGTAAACCTCTTCATAGGTAGTCTTTTTTTCCAGCATAAGATCCCCCTTTAAGTCCTTTAAAAAAGAGTGAGAATGAATATCTCGCGCGGGGAGTTTGAGTTAATCGCTATCATTTTCCTACCTTTTTGTCAATATTTAACGTTTCTTTAATCCAATATATTCTCTATCTCTCACATATAAAGCCCGATGAGAAGTGATGATCTCGTAAAAAGTCTGAAAATGCCCTTTTCCGTCATTCCGGCCCCGATTTTCATTGGGATAAACTCCAGCCGGAATCCAGTATTTTCAAATGCTTATAAATACCCTGGACTCCGGTTTTCACCGGAGTGACGACTTTTTACGACATCATCATAAGCAGTTGTTTTGATAATTATTGGCAAGACACCATCCATTTTTTAATTGGACGAAAAAAGGACTTGGGCAGATTGAAATAATAATAAAAAGCCTTTAAGTTCATTGTTGTATAGGAATTTGCTTTTTTATCCCCCTCCCCCCATCCCCCTCCCGCCAGGGGAGGGGTGATACTTGGTGGGCTCTCGAATTCCCTCCCCCTGGATGGGGGAGGGTTAGGGTGGGGGTGTTAATAACTTGAATTAATTGCATTTTAATATTGCATACTATATATATCATATATCAATTTATATTGACAACAGTATTATTCTGGAATATAATAAGGCCATGAATAGCGAAAAGATAAAAAGTATACGCTTAAAGCTCGGTTATTCACAGCAAGAATTCGCCGCCGCTCTTGGGGTATCCTTTGCAACAGTCAATCGTTGGGAAAATGGGAAGGCTAAACCGCAAAAGGACCGCATTGGGAGGATGCAAGCACTTTTAAAACAAAATGAGCAAGAAAAAATGCAGCCCGAACCAGCCTTCAAGCAACTTCCACGATTAAACTTCGAAGGCGACCCGGAAGCGATAAAGCTCGTGATAGATGCATACCGACTACAGAATGGGCATCTTTTTAATAAGGCTTTTGGCCTTGAGCTTTCTCGGGTTGTTCCCCTTCCTCATCAGAGAATTGCGGTCTATGAATATCTCCTTTCGCAAAACCCTCTCCGCTTTCTTCTCGCGGACGATGCCGGTGCTGGAAAGACCATTATGGCCGGTTTGTATATCCGTGAGATGATCAATCGCGGCCGGATATCACGAGTAGGTATTTTCTGCCCCGCAGGCTTAACCTGGAATTGGCGGAGAGAATTGAAGCATTTTTTCGATCTCGATTTCCAGGTGCTCCGAAGCTCTGATTTTCAAAAGGGGGATCCATTATTCTCTTCTGACCATGCAGGCTTTATTATCAGTGTGGATACGGCATCAACGGATTTTGTGAAAGAGCGATTAATGTCGCCCACAATGCCAGGGTTTGATCTCATTGTTTTCGATGAGGCACATAAACTGGCCTGGGGGGATCCCAAACGAAGAGACAGTCAGACCCGCCGCTACCGCCTGGCCGAAGCCCTTGGCCCTCGCACCAACCATATGCTTCTGCTGACGGCCACCCCGCACATGGGCAAGCCTTTCCCATACTTTGCTCTTTGGCGCCTGCTGGACCCCAATGTATTCACCACTCTTGATGCCCTTCCATCCCTGGAAGCAGAAAAGCGCTCGAAATATTTTTTGCGTCGTTTAAAAGAGGAGATGGTGGATTATAAAGGACAACCCATCTACATGCCTCGTCTTTGTCAAACGATATCTTTTGAATTGAGCCCAGGGGAACAAAATTTTTATGAGGAAGCTTCAGCCTATTTGCGCTGGAGCTACGAAACCAGCATGACCCACAATAAAAATGCAGCGGCCATGGTCGTTGCAGTTTTGCAGCGTCGTCTCGCCAGTTCCACTTACGCCATGCTGGAGTCGCTCAAGCGGATACGGTCACGAATCATAGAGAACGATCTTCCTTCATCTCCGGCCGATTCCCTTCCTCTTGAAAAAATCATAGAACATTTTGATAGTAGCACTGCGGATGAAGGCGAACCTTCGGAGGACGGCCGGGAAAGCGACGAAAGTTTTGAAGATCAAGCACTCAATTTGAAAAAGCCGGCCACAAACCAGCAACGCGAGAAGGAATTGGAATCCTTGGAGCGGATCATTGAGCTTGGAGAAAATGTTCGCGCCACGCTCCAGGAAACGAAGTTTATCAAGTTGAGGGAGCTGATAGAATCAGCCGAATTTCAGAACGAAAAAATATTAATCTTCACCGAGCACCGGGACACCCTAAATTATTTGCGCCAGAGGTTTGAAGCACTGGGGTATACCGGCCAGATTGCTTCGATCCATGGAGGCATGGATGTTGAAGAGCGGGAACAAGAGCGGTTATTCTTTATGCCCCCCGAACTTCGCCCATTGGAGAGCGGCAAGAAAATGGATGACCGCAGTGCCCGCATCATGCTCGCCACAGATGCCGCAGGGGAAGGTATAAACCTGCAATTCGCCTGGCTCATGGTGAACTTCGATATCCCCTGGAACCCGGCCCGACTGGAACAAAGGATGGGGCGGCTGCACCGTTTCGGCCAGAAACATAGCGAAGTGAGAATCTTTAACCTGGTCGCTGAAAAGACGCGGGAAGGAGATGTGCTGGCCACCCTTCTTTCCAAGCTGGATGAAGCGAGAAAAGAATTGTGCAGCGACAAAGTTTTTGATGTAATCGGCCAGCAGCTCCAGGAAGTTTCGCTGCGGGATCTGTTGCGCGAAGCGTTATTTGAAACGCCCCCCTATACCGCCCAAAAAAAACTGGAATCCATCTTTGCCACCCAAAAATTGCGGGCTACGATTGAGGAGCAGAGAAAAACGGCATCAACGTATGGGGATGTCGGCCGCCGCCTGGGGGAGCTCAACAATGAGGTCGATGCCGAAAGGTTTAATTGCCTGCTTCCGGCGTTTATTCAGAATTTTCTGGAAAAAGCGGCTCCCCGGTTGGGAATTCAATTGGAGGGAGACTTAAGCGAGACGGCCCGCTTTTCCGTGATGGGAAATGATGGGAATTGGCTGCGCCTGCTGGCTGATCGTTTTCCGGAGGGCCTGCCCGAATGCCTGACTGTCCGTCGAGAACCGGATTTACCCGATGTGAATACCGGTCAGTGCGCCTTTTTAAGGCCCGGCGAATTAATTTTTGACGCCTTTTGTCAGGAGACGATCCGCCGATTTCAGGAAGATGTAACAAAAGGGGCGGTATTCTGTGACCCTGCGGCAGAAAAGCCGTATTACGCCGCGGTTTATCTCTGCCAGATTGGAGAGCCCTCCCGGGTTATAAAATCGGGAGCGAACGGCGGTATTTATAAACTTTTGGACCGGAAATTAATCGGCTTAAAATGGGATGAAACAGGGGATTTAAACCTCTGCCCCCCCAATCATTTGCTGGCGCTCCTGGCGGCTCCACGTTCTCTGATTTGGAAAGCAGGGAATCTCTTGCTCAACCCGGAAGATCAAGCAGTTAAGGCGGATGTTTATGCTCGCATGGTGGCCGAATCCAGCTATTTGCAGCAGATGCGGACAGCTCTTCAAGCAGAAACGCAATCCCGCATGGACGATATCATGCGCGGTCTTGATTTTCGCAGCGGCGAATTGGCCGAGAAGAGAAGCGAGCTATCCCGACGGGTACGGGTGGGTGAGGCGACTGGGGCTGAAGAGCTTGAAAAGGTGAAAAAAGAGCAGGCTCAGCTTGAGGAGGAGAAAGCGGAAATCCTTTTATATGAGCAGAGAAGGTCGGATCTTCTTGAAATCATCAAAATGGAGCGGCTTGCTATTGCCTTGATCATTCCGGATCCGAGCCCCGTAGCCCAGGAGACTTACGACAAAAATATCGAAGCAATGGCCATGCGCATCGCCCGTAATTTTGAAGTGGATCGCTATAAAGCCCGAGTATTTGATGTTTCCTCGCCCCACCTTGCCAGAGGATATGATCTGGAGAGTCACCGGGCAAACGGCGAAAAGGTGGTGATTGAAGTAAAGGGCCGGGCCGGGCGCGGGCCGGTTCAGCTAACCGAGAATGAATGGCCAACAGCCGTAAATGTGCGGGACCGCTATTGGCTTTATGTGGCCGTCGATTGCGCTACAAATCCCAGACTTTATCGTGTACAGGACCCGGCCTTTAAATTGGCGGTGAAAAGCCGGCAGAGTTTCACGATTAATATTGGAGAGGTGATTCGGGAGGCAGAACAGGATTAAAGAAAAAAGATTAAGGCGCAAGGCAAAAGGATAAAGGAGAAAAAATGGGGAAGCAAACAAAGCTGGTTAAAGGAGGAGCTTTTCCTGCAATCCTGCCGGAAATTCGGTCCATGATCGAACAGTCCCGTGATCATGTAGCCTATACGGCCAACCTGTTTCTGGTCAATCTTTATTGGAATATCGGGCGAATTATCACCCAGGATATTCAGGCGAACGAAAGAAGGGCCGAGTATGGGGAGCAGCTCATAGAAGAATTGGCTAAGGAATTGGGGAAGGAATATGGATCAGGTTACTCAGCGAAGAATCTGTGGGATATGAAAAGATTCTTTGGCGCCTTTGAGATTCTCCAGACAGTGTCTGGAGAATTCAGGGACGAGGTAATTCTCCGACCTCTAAGCGGGAAGGCCTTAGGATCTGGAAATGTGCAGCCACCGGCTGCAGAATCACGTGTGCAGCGAATTCGTCAGACAGCGTCTAATCAATTTGAGAAAGACAAGATTCTCCAGACACTGTCTGGAGAATCCTCTGAGCGTCTTCGAATCGACTTTGATAAGCATTTCCGCATTGGCTGGTCCCATTATCGCCTTCTTCTTGGTCAAAGTGATCCCCTCAAACGCAAATTTTATTTTGAACAATCCGCCTCCCAGCGATGGTCTGTCCGCGAACTCCACCGCCAGATTGATGGCGCCCTTTTCGAACGAGTAGCCCTCTCCCGCGATACCCGCAAGCTTGCCAGTCTCGAAAGACGAAAAAGTCCGAAAGAGGTAGTCCGATACGAGGACATTTTCAAGGATCCCTACCTTCTTGACTTCCTCGGCTTGAAAGGCGCTTATTCGGAGAAAGATCTCGAAGCTGCGATTATCCATAACCTCGAACAGTTCCTGACAGAGCTGGGCAGTGATTTCTGCTTCATTGGCCGCCAGTACGCGATGCGGATTGATGACGTGGATTATTTTCTTGATCTTCTCTTTTTCCACCGTGGATTAAGTTGTTTAGTGGCCATTGACCTGAAACTGGGTACCTTCACCGCAGCCGACAAGGGCCAGATGGACCTTTATCTTGCCTGGCTGAAAGAGCACGAATGGCGCGAGGGCGAAAATGAACCTATCGGTTTAGTTTTATGCAGCTCCAAAAAACGGCAGCATGTCGAGTTGCTGCTACGCCATGGACCGCATAAAATGCAGGTCTCTGAATATTTGATGAAGTTGCCAGACAAGAGACTGCTCGAAGAAAGACTGCGAATTTACAGTAGGCTGTTGAGAGGTGAGAATTAAGACGCGGAGACACGGGGACGCGGAGACGCGGAGACGCGGAGATTTTGATATGGAAAATATCAGATCATTTAAGGAACTGAAGGTTTGGAATAAGGCAATGGACCTTGCTATGGAAATATTTGAAATCACCAAAAAGTTTCCACCAGAAGAAAGGTATTCACTGACGGATCAAATTCGGCGTTCTTCGAGATCCGTGCCGGCAAATATTGCCGAAGCATGGCGTAAAAGACGGTATCCGGCGGCATTTGTAAGCAAGCTTAATGATGCAGAGGGCGAGTCTGCCGAAACGCAAACGCATATTGAAATAGCAAGGCGCTGTGGGTATATTGAACCGGAAGCAGCTTTGAGGGTCGATAATTCATGCGAAGAGACCATGGCAATGCTCGTTTCAATGATTTCGAACCCCCATCAATGGACCATACGCCGTTCAACCAAGGTAAATGGAACGAAATCATGACTAAACCGTTCAACGCGTCTCCATGTCTACGCGTCTCCGCGTCTTCATCAGATTTCCCCCGTCTTATCGAAGTTGCCTTTCCTCTTAAGCAAGCCTCACTGGCCAGTGTGCATGAGAAGAATGTGCGGCATGGGCATATTTCTACGCTTCATATTTGGCCGGCGAGGCGGCCTTTGGCGGCGTGCCGGGCGGCGCTTTTGGCCACATTGCTTCCCGATCCGGGCGATCCTGTTAAACGGCAAGCATTGCTGGAAAAGATCGGCGGAAGAGTCGTTTTCAAAAAGGTGAAAACCGTAAATGAAGAAGGCGCTACCGTAACTGAAGAAAAGGAGACGCTCGAAAGGGGCGTGTTGGCTTGGGGGCAGGAGAATGATCCGGCAATGGATGAATTTCGCAAATTGATCCGGAAATACTACGGCGATAAGGCGCCGAAGGTTCTGGATCCATTTGCCGGTGGGGGTGCAATTCCACTGGAGGCCATGCGCCTTGGCTGCGATGTTATCGCTTCTGATATCAACCCGGTGGCCTGGCTTATTTTAAAATGTACTCTTGATTACCCCCAACAATTTGCAGGCAAGAAATGGCCTTTGCCAGATTTTGTCAGGGACTGGCCGGATTTCATCGAGGATTTTCTGTCGGGAAAAATTAAGAAGCGAAGAGGAAAAAGGAAACCGCATTCTACCGATCCACAGCAACTCCAATTGCTTAACCTTCCCGACGCAGATTTGGCCTGGCATGTTCGGGCATGGGGACGATGGGTTCTGGAGAGAGCAAGGGCCGATCTCGCTGCCCGATATCCCATTATAGACGGCGAACCGACAGTGGCTTATCTCTGGGCGCGGACTGCCCGCGACAAAATTACGGCTGGGAAAATTCCTCTGCTCAAGACTTTTTGGCTATGCAAAAAGAAGGGGAAAAGAATTGCGCTGCTGCCGGTTCCCAAGGAGGATGGCTCCGTGGTCACTTTCAAATTATTACATGACGCCGATCTTACCAAGCCCCAGAAGATAATTGATGATTATCCATTTCTGAAAAAGTGGGAAATCAAAGCCGATAAATTAAGCGACTTTCTGAACGCGGGCACGATGAACCGGGCTGGAGTGTGGAGCCCGTGCAGCGGCAGACCGAAATTGATTGCCTTAACCATGGATGATTTGCGACGCCAAGGACAGCAAGGACTTTTGGGAAACCAGATGACGGCGGTTGTCGTTGAAGCCACTGCGCCGGATGGCAAGAAAACCTTCAAACGTTATCGTTTGCCAATCGAAGAGGAAAGTAAGGCTGCGCAGGTTGAGATTGAAGACATGGAGGATGTGTTTTCCGATATTCCCTTTGGAATACCTGACGAACCTTTGCCGCCGGTTGGCACGTTGGGTTTCCGTATTCCTCTCTACGGCTTTAAAAAATGGAGAGATATTTTTACATCGCGGCAGCTTTTGGCGTTGGGAACTTTTGTTAAACATACCCGCAAGGCCGTTCATGAAATCACGCGCAAAGATGAAAAGGTAGCCGAAGTTATTGGGGCTTATCTTTCGATGATTCTTGATCGGGTTGCAGACCGCGGCAGTACGATCTGTACATGGACTGTTGATTGGAACAAGATAAGAAATACATTTGGCCGATTTGCTCTTCCGATTACCTGGGATTTTGCCGAAAGCGTGACAACCGTTGAAACCTCCGGAGGGTATCCAGGGCAGATTGAGTTGGTTGCCCAATTCGTGGCGCATGCTTCAAAAATGGGCAATACAAACAGTCCCTTATTATCCGTCAAAAAGGAATCGGCCATTTCAATAGATGATAAAGGCATAGATTTTGTCGTTACTGATCCCCCTTACTATGATGCAATTCCTTATTCAGATTTAATGGATTTTTTCTACATCTGGCTTCGCCGAAACCAATACGGTTTCAGTCAGCAAATGGATGATGTTTTTCAATGGCCTTTGTCGCCGAAATGGAGTCATGAACAAAAGGATGGCGAGCTGATTGATGATGAATCAAGGTTCGGCGGTGATAAAGGGGCTTCAAAGAAGTCATATGAAGATGGGATGGCCAGAGCTTTTCAAAAGATGTGCGAAGGGTTGAGTGCTGAGGGGCGAATTGTAATTGTTTTTGCCAATAAAGAGGTTGATGCTTGGGAAACCCTTATCGGGGCCTTGATCCGCGGTGGGGCGACCGTAACGGCAAGCTGGCCGATCCAAACCGAGATGCCCAATCGCGTTCGCAATGTCGCAGCGGCAGCTCTTTCCACATCTGTCTGGATCGTCTGTCGCAAGCGGCTGAGCACAGCGGCGGCAGGATGGGATGCTAATGTCCTTGCCCGGATGAAGCAAATCCTTTTCGACCCCAGGGAAGTTCTTGGGGGTCGGAATATCCTGCAATATTATTTTGACCTTGGCATTCGGGGGCCGGACTTCATCTGGGCGGCATTAGGCCCGGCATTGGAGGCTTACAGCGCCCATCCTTTCGTGAAAAAGCAAGAGGGTGGGGTGATGACCGTCCCTGAATTTTTGAAAGAAGTTCGCAAGCTCGTGCTGCAATTTTCCCTTGGCGAACTTCCGGGTTTCCGGGATGTGCAGCGGGAAACACAAGGGCGGGGCGAGGCGATCGAACTTGATCCCGTAACGCAATATTATCTTTTGCACCGCGCCTATTTCGGCCTTGAACCTGCGCCTGCCGGGGCCTGCATCCTTTATGCGAACGCCTGCGGCAAGAACGAGACGGAATTAAAATTAGTGTGGAACATCATCGAACAAGGCGGCAAATCCAAAAGGGGGCGGCCCACCAAGGAAGATTCCGAAATGGAAGAGGAGAGTGGGGGCGAAACAAAAGGCAACGAATACCGTCTTCTGGATTGGGCCGAACGGGTGAAAGATGACCGTCTTGGTGAAACCCGCGGGGGGAATCCTGCTCCTTTGATCGATCGTCTACATCGCCTGATGCTGCTTTTTAATCAAAACCGCACAGGTGAAGTTCAGCAGGCATTTGACGCCTGGGGGTTGTCCAGCGAACGAGCTTTCGGCCCTCTGCTCCAGGCAGTACGCGAGTTGGCCGTGCGGGATGAAAGGGATACGGAGAGGCGTCTGGTAGAAGCGCTGGCGACGCAGCTTAAAATGAATCACCGAACAGTGATTGCGGAGAATGTGGTCCGGGATACGCCGCTTTTCGAATACGGGAAGGAAAAGTAATCTTCAAAAATCCCCCCCGCCCCCCTTTTCCAAGAGGGGAAAGGAGCTTTCATGAGCAAAACATCTGTGATTCTGCCATGGAAAAAGACCTGCACCCTCAGGCCGGAAATCCGGGAACGAAAGCATACTTCCAGCGATTTCGCCATTGACCTACAAAAGGTCATAAATGGAGGAACGGGGGCGAAACCTTATTATTGCGATCCGGAACAATTCTTTGCCACCACTTACGCTACGCAGAATCTGAGGCAGCTATGCAAGGTTGTCCTCCGCAGGCTGGCTGACGCCGGGGGCGGGGAGCCTATCATAAATATCGCCCAAACCTTTGGCGGCGGCAAAACCCATACTTTGACTGCCCTGTATTACCTTACGACCCTGGAGGAAAAACTGCCCAAGAAGCAGACATCCGTGGGTATGATTCTGAACGATGCCCAGATCAAAAATCCACCTATAGCCAGAGTGGCCGCCGTTTCTTTCGACAAGGTGGATTGGAAGGTGGGCGGAGATGTGAAATCCCCCACAGGCGAGATCCGCCAATTCCACATGCCCTGGAATTTGATTGCCTGGCAGCTCCTTGGCCAGAAAGGGCTGGATATTCTGCAGCGCGATGAGAGCCAGCCGGATTTTGACACTCCGCCGGCAGACACCCTATGGACAAAAATCCTGAATGCGGTCGAGATGTCGGGGCATGGGGCGTTGATCCTGATCGATGAATTCCTGATGTGGGCGCATGATGCGGCTTCTCCTGATCCTGCCGGGGAACGAAAGGACCGGGGCCCGGTCTGGTATGACCGATTGAAGAACTTTTTCCAGAAGCTGGCCCAGGCTGTGGAGTCTTCCCGGCGTTCCTGTCTGGTCGTCTCCTTGCTGGCGACGGAACCGGCCAGAAACGATGAAGTCGGCAAAGCTATCCTCACGGCCTGCAACAGCGGCTTGAACCGGCAGGCATCCATTCAGTCTCCCGTGGAAAAGGACGACCTGGGCGAATTGCTCCGCCGCCGGCTCTTTGAAAAATATCCTGAGAGTGAAACCGAGCGGCATAAGCATATCCTGGCCTTTTGGCATCGCTTGGAATCGGTAGATAGGATTCGAGCGAAGATGCCGGACGCGGAAGAGCGGCTGAAAAAATCCTATCCCTTCCACCCTGATCTTTTGGACCGGTTCTTTGGGAAATGGACAGACCTGGATCAGTTCCAGAGGACCCGAGGCGTTCTTCAGACCTTTGCCATGGCCTTGCGGGATGCCGAGACATGGGATGATTCCCCATTAATAGGCCCGCAGGTTTTTTTACCCGCACCTGCGCAGGATGGATTGAGCGAGGCCCTCCAAAAACTTGCGGAGAATGCCAAGGACTCGGACCGGGCGAGGAATCCCCAATGGCCGGCGAATTTAAAAACCGAGCTTCCCCGCGCTCTCGAAGCCCAAAAGGCGGAAGCAGCCACTTTAACCGGCCGGGAAATCGAAGCTGCTTGCATCGGTTCCTTTATTTATTCCCAGCCGATTGGGGAGCAAGCGGAATTGAGCGACCTGCGCTGGTTGTTAGGAGCGACCTGCGACATGCCCGCTGTGCTCAATAATGGTTTAAAAACCTGGGCAAAGGTATCCTGGTATCTGGAAGAATGCGAGGCCACCGAGGCAGGAACCGACGTTCCCAAGTTCTGGCGGCTTGGGCCTAAGCCAAACCTTAACCAGTTGCACGATTCCTATAAAAGGCAGGCCATGAAACACGCCAGGAGCAAATTCGATGAATTGTCGGCAAAAAAATGCCCACCTTTATACGAGGGCATTGAAGAAGGGGTTATCGTGCACAAGCTGCCCCCTTCACCTGCGGATGTTGAAGATGACGGTCAATTCCGCTTAGTGGTTCTGGGAGCCGACTATGCGGGAAGCGCGGGCGATCCGCCGAATCCCAAGGCTGCAGAATTCTTGCGCACTCATTCATCTCCTGTGGACACACGCACCTATCAAAATATTTTGCTCATTGCAACGCCGAGCATTCCCGGTTTGCACCAGGCCGAGCAACATATTGCCGAATGGATGGCCTGGGGGGAAATCCGGGTATCCTCCCCATATAGGGAGATGGACTCTTTCCAACAGGCGACGGTAAAAAAACGGGAGAGAGAATCCCTTCAACAGGCCCAGACTTCCGTAAAGAATGCCTATGAACTTGTCATTTATCTGCACAAAGACGGGACAGCCCAAGCCCGAAAAATCACCATGGGGGCGCAATCTCTTTTTGCGACCTTGCTTTTGGAAAAAGAATTGCGGTTGTTCAAGGAAAAAATCGATGCGCAAGCCATTATGCCTAATGGACTCTATCCTGTATGGCCTCCCGGTGCCCCTGATGTTGAAGTTCGCGACTTATATCAGGCCTTCGGCCAGGAACCTCGACTTCCTAAACTTCTGAGCCAGGGAACGGTTGTCAGGACTATTGAAGATGCCGTGAAAAGGGGGGTCCTGGCTTTATGTTGTAAGAGACCCGACGGTTCCCAACAATGGTATTGGAAGAGCGATATCGATATGGCCGACTGGGTCAAACAGGGCGAAGCCTGGCTGCCGGAAAAAGCGACGCTGAATTCCTTGAGCCCCTTGGCCATATCTCCGGATTCGCTGCCGGGACTGTGGCCTGCTGAGGACACCGGTATAAAACTTGCCACTTTATGCTCATGGTTTGATGGCAAGCATACGTATGAAGAAAAATCGCATCCGGATTATCCCCCAGAAAAACGACCTATTCCCAGGGTGGATTACAGGCAGGTGCATCAGGCGGTAAGTAAAGCGGTAGCCAATGGATCTATTTGGCTTGTTCTGGGGAATGACAGCGTGTTTCAAACCACACCCAGCGCAATTCAACTCGATCCCGATGCCGTATTGTTTCGTCCTCCTCAAGCGCTATCGGCAATTGATTTTCTTCCCAGCGCTTTACCTGGGGCCTGGTCGATTGAAGAGGAACCGAAAACAAAGGTGGAGATGCTCCATGCCAGATTAAAAGCCGCGCGCGGGAAACCATGGCCTGAAAAAATTTTCCTGGATGGCTTGAATGCAGCCATTGGCCAAGGATTTATCCACCGTATGTCCGGATCGGGGCCAATCGGTTCTTTAGCTCATGATGGAAAAGTTGGAGTTCAAATTAAAAAGGAGCCCCTCACCCCACCGCCACCGGCGCCGGTATCCGGCCGTAAAATGACCAACACGGTCACCTTAAATGCCGCCGAAGTTCAAACGTTGGCGGAGGAAATCTCCCACATTACCAAGGCGTTAGCCGGCTGTGATCCTCAGGTTGAAGTCAGGATTAGTATTAAAGCGAAGCCCGGAAAAGATCTGGAGAAAGCCTCTGAAATACTTAAGAAGGTTAAACCAAAATGGGGTTTCTGATCGTCGCTTGAAATGTCTTAAAAGAGGAATGGAGAGGGCTTTACTCTTTCTCTTCCTGAAGTTCCTTTAGCTGCGGGTAATGCTCCAGCATGATTTCCGGGATCTTCACCCCCTTTTCCTTCAGCTTGACTTTGATCTCCAGAGCGTTACAGATGGCTTTGCCACGGTAGTGGTTGTTGGTGATAACGTACATTTCTTCGGCATCTTTAGCTATCTGGCGTATTCTTTCGGTCAGTTCGAAAAGTTCAAATTCATTGTACAGGTAGTCGTAACGAGCATCCCGTCCCGCTCCTTCCCGGAACCACTCCTTAACATTCCTTCCGTGCAGACGCAAATAGCCGATTCTGCCGGTCACTTTTTTGGTCGGGCCGATGGAGTAAGAGACCTGGGGTTGATCTACATTGCAGAACCCCACCTGGATTTCCCGCAGGAATTGGTAAGCTGAACCTCGATCCCAGGAGGCATGGCGGACTTCCAGCACCAGAGGGTATTCCCTGAACTTTTCCGAAAGCTTTTTCAAATATCCCTGGTTTTCTTCGGTGTTGTGGAAAGAGTAAGGGAACTGCAGAAGCAAAGCCCCCAGGCGTTGATTTTCTACCAGAGATTCCAGGCTGCTTTTGAATGTCTTTTCATCCGCCAAGGTTAAGGACTGGCGCTCATGGGTAAAGTTGCGGAAAAGCTTGGCCGTGAATTTGAAGCGAGGGTTGGAGTGAACGCGCTTGACCCAGCTATTAGTCATCTGGGGAGTGGGAGGGCGGTAAAAGGTGTTGTTTAGCTCGATGACATCGAAGAATTCGGCCAGATAGGCGAGGGGATCGAACTTAGATCCCTTTTTAGGGGGATAAACGATTCCTTCCCAATCTTCATATGACCAGCCGGCCGGTCCGACACGAATCATATTATCCTGCCACAGAGGTCACAGAGCACACGGAGATAGGCGCTAAGCGCTTATAACGGAGATCTTAAAAAAGTTAGGGTTTGAAAGCCCTTAGTTTCAGCTCCTTAATGGGTCTGTAGTGCCTAACATTAGTCGTGCAGAGGGCGAGTCCAATTTCGGTAGCGGTGGCTGCGATTATAGCGTCGCCGGCCCGGAGCCCATGAGAGAGAGAATATTCCTCAATATATATGGCCGCCCTGTGGCCAATATTTTCACTCAAGGGAAGAATCTGAAAACTGAATTCATGCAAGAAGTCCAGGGTGTATTCGTGTTGTCGTTTTTCTCTCGCCCCCTGGAGCAGCTCCATGTAGGTCAGCACGGAAATACACCGCTCTGCTTCCTTTTCGACCAACGCTGCCGCCCGAGGGTTACCTCTTTGGATCCAAATGAGGACGTCGGTATCAAAGAGCACGGTATCGATCTCCTCTGAGATCAGCAATCACCTCCTGTACCTTCCTCTTTGATGGGACCATGTTGAAGAAGGGGTGATCGGATATCCGTCTGGAGCTCCCAGAGATTTTAGGTTTAATAACCCCTTTCACTTTGCCGTGATACAGGATGGTCACCTCCTCATTACGATCGATGGCCTTAAGAATCTCGTTCATCCGATAACGCAGGTCTACAATCGATGCTTTCATAATCCACCTCTAATATGTATATTTGCATTATGCAGATTTTAAAAGGGTCTGTCAAGAGAATTGAAGAAATTTTCCTAACTTCTTCGGTGGTGAGGAACTCGATGGGGTTGGACACAGAGACGCGCGGCAGGTCGGGGTGGCGATGGAGGACGGCGTCAAAAATCAGGGATGCAAGCATCGTGCTGTCCTTGCCGCCGCTGAACCCCACCAGCCATGGGCGGTTGTCCCCCAAGTAAAGACGGCAAAGGAGGCCTCGAATAGAGGCTGTTACGATAAAGAACGAAAATTGATGGATTCGTAAAAAGTCCTGTCCCTGTCATTGCGAGGAGTTCCGCATTGACGGGAAGACGAAGCAATCCCGTACTTTCAAGGACTTATAAAAACGAGATTGCTTCGTCACGCCCAAGGCGTGACTCGCAATGACCATTTCGCGACTTTTTACGAGATCATCAAAATTAAGTCCTAAAAAATAATTTCAGGGAAAAGAACCGTCAATTTCCAATGTGTTATGGTTTTTGCCCATAAATTTTTGGATTTAGATTAGAGTAATTTATCGTGCTCATCAAAAATCTGGATCATTTTATGGAAATTAAAAGGAAATTTGTTTTTATCGTAACAGTCTCTATTAAGCACATTTTAATTTTATCTGTGGTTATCTGTTTCCTGAAATTTCTTTTTTAAGATCTTTCTTTATATCTCTGCGATCTCTGCGGTGAATAATTTTTGGTTGCGGCTCTACCGCGCTCTGCGCTAAATAAGCCCTAAAAAGAAAATTTATAGGTGGCCATGAATCCTCCGGAAGGCAGGGGGGCAACGAGCAGTTTATTTTCTTCGGCCCTTAACCAATCAGGGGCCCAAGATTGCGTCTTAAGATATCGATATCCCTGGTATAGAGCAATCGCAGTCATGGAAATCGCATATACGTCAGCCGTTGTTTTATTGGAGTAATGCTCGATACCCGTGATATCTCCCTGATACCGATTTCCGTTTTTTTGGTTGGAAATGTGGAAAATCCAGTAGTCCAGAGAATATAAAATGGGATTTATGATATTCCAAGCCATCAAGCCACGCACGTAAGCGTCATTTTTGTCTACTTTTTTCGTTTGCAGAATGACCTCTGAGGCAGCAGCCTGGGATATCAAACCGGACGAATATAGGGCCACCCCTTTGGCATCACTTCCGGCATTTTCAGTAAATCCGATGGGCTGATTATAGGTTCCCACCTTCCAGCTCATGTGAATATCCGTCACTCCGGCAACAAGGGCGTGAGCCCCTTCATGAATTAACATGGATGTAACCAAACCGGCGGAAAACTTAAGGACGGAAACATAAGTCAGAGATTGTTCTTCGCCCCTGGCCAAGGTCGGCTTCCCGAAAAAGGCCAGGAACAAGGAGACACCCAATAGATACGCCGTTTTCTTCACAATTGTTGTAGTTGCAAAATGCCTAAGACCTGTCTTGAGCAAAGATATCTCAATCACGCAAGTTCTTTTCCGTTTGTTCAAAGCTTCACCCCCGGTTGATATAAGAGTCATATAAAAGAGCAAAGAACAAGCCATATCTCTGAAATTTTTAAGTAATGAATTATAATGATCTTTTAAAAAGTCGTTTCCAATTCCCGCCGAAAAAGTGGAAGAGAAATTCACTTTTTTCCTCATTCTTTTCACCCGGTGCAAAATCCTTCCTTTTTGATCCGGAAGACCTTTCAGATTAGTGGAAGGTGTCATGGGGGTCGGCGAGTCCGGTTCGGAGTCCAGGCTAAAATCTCCGAAGATTTGGGTCACAAGCCTGCCGCCGTCATTCTTCCGCGCTAAGTTCTTTAGTGCATGGCGTACAGGGCGAAGCGCCCCCGGGCCCTAACTAAAAACTGGGGAGGGTGGCCAGATTACTCTACAGTTGACAAGCCAAGATTCATGGGAGAATATAAAGCAAAAAGGGATTCTGGCGAGGGGGAAATTTGCTAAAAAAGCATGATAAATTTGCCATGGCCGAGGCGGTTCGGGCCGCCTACCAGGCCGGAGAAAATGATGATGAAACTCTGGAACCGAGGGTTCTGGTGGGCCGGGACGGCCAACCCATCGGCCGGTTCCGGGACGGGGATTATGTCATCTTCTACAACCTCCGGGGAGAGCGGGAAGTGGAACTTTGCCAGAGCCTCTTGGATAAGGACTTCACCCATTTTCTGGTGGAACGAAATCTGCGACTGAATATGGTAACCATGATTCCTTACCATCAGA
>Ga0194119_10003086_pt1 | contig 27097 bp, 23 predicted proteins | sample TA2MahC100mmetaG_FD_148620 | JGI IMG/M metagenome (GOLD analysis project Ga0194119, IMG submission 148620) | Freshwater microbial communities from Lake Tanganyika, Tanzania - TA2015018 Mahale Deep Cast 100m | ecosystem: Environmental > Aquatic > Freshwater > Lake | place: Tanzania: Lake...
GGTTCGCACGAAATTCCGAGTTGAAAATTGGGTACGTGGTAAAATGATATTTTATAATGCTTGGAGAAATTAATATGTTAAAATTGGATTTTGATGCAAAAAGCTCGCAAGCGACGGGATAAATTTCTTTCCCCGGCCGTGTATCCTGTCTGGTTCCGATAAAATCCGCACTGGCAAATATGTTAAAAAGAACCTGGGGGTATTCTTTACAGAGAAACCGCCGGGAAAACCGATATAAATCATATTAAGAAGTCTGGAAATTATAGGCGAAGATAACTAAAAACCACCCAAAGGCCGGTCAAAGCAAGGCCGGCCCGAAGGGTGGCGTTTCCTATTGATAAAGGGCGGATGATTCGTGAAGCATAGAAATCTATATCGTATCGCGGTAGAGGGAATCGTTCTGGCGGCTTGCGTGTTTTTGTTCTGCAGCGCCGCCGATTTTGATATAGGCGATGCACCCGGCGAATCCGTCTGGCCGCATAATCAGCCCGTCGGCAACTGGTGCGGACCGGCCGGCGCCTTGGCCGCCTACTACCTCCACTACTATATCGGCCCCGGCGTCCTCCTCGGCCTGTTCGCCTGCATCTGGCTGCTGACTGCCCATCTGATCGGAAGGCAAATCACACAGCCCGTCCTGCGGCTGGTCGGAATGCTTCTCTTGGTCGCCGCCGCCTCAACCACGTGGTTTCTCCTCTGGCCCGACAATCAGAATGAATACGGCATTTTCTATAAAACCTTTCTCGGCTGGGTCTATCATTACCAGATATTCCATCTGCCCGACGGCGCCCTGCGCATCTGCGGCGACGAATTCCCCATGGGCAACGGCGGAATCCTCGGCATCGTCGCCGGGCAATGGCTTCTGAAACATTGCGCCCTGCTGGGCACGGTTATCGTCCTGTGCGGCACGTGGGTCGTCGGCGCGATTCTGCTGGCCGATACGCTCGTGCTGGCGATGGTGCGCGGCTTCGGCTACGGCGTGATGAAATTCTTCGGTCTTGCCGGCCCGGCCCTTAATGCCGCCAAGGAACAATCCGTCGTCCTGTCGGATATCTGGAAACGGCTCAGCGAAAAACAGAAAGCAAAAGGCGACGGAACCCTGCGCGATATCAAAGAGCCCGAATGGACGAAATCCCGCAGACCCAAAATCACTTCCGCCGCCGAACCGCAGGAAACACCGGAAGGCGTCCATACCACCGCCGACCTTGTCCCGCGTGAAGAAGCCAATGTCGAACCGCAGCAGGAAACACCTGATACGACATCTTCAGTTGCCGAACAGCCTGAAACCCCGTCCGAAGCGAAACCCCGGCCCATCATTAAGCCAAAACCCGCGCCGAAATCCAGGCCGCCGGAATATGTACCCGCGACATACGACGACTATCGCCTTCCGCCGCTCGATTTGCTCCGGGAGCCGGAAAAAGGCTTCGCTGCCATCCAGGGCAAAATGGTCGAGGAAAAGGCCCACACCCTCGAAGGCCTTCTCCATGAATTCGGCATCGATGCCAATGTTGTCAATGCCGAACCCGGCCCCGCTATCACCATGTACGAACTGCAGCTTGCCCCCGGCATTAAGGTCAACCAGATTTCCAATCTCGCCAATGATATGGCCCGCGCGTTAGGCTCCGGCAGCGTCCGCGTCGTCGCGCCCCTGCCCGGCAAGCACACCATCGGTATCGAAGTCCCCAACAGCCAGCGCGAAACCGTCCGTCTCAAAGACCTCATTCTCCGCGGCGGCTCACAAATTGCGCGGATGCAGATACCGCTGTTCCTCGGCAAAAGTTCCTCCGGCGAAGCCCTCGTCTCAGACCTCGCCTCCATGCCTCACTTACTCATCGCCGGCACCACAGGCTCCGGCAAAAGCGTCTGCATCAACACCATCATCACCAGCATCCTCCTGACCCGTCGCCCCGACGAAGTCAAAATGATACTCATCGACCCCAAAATGGTCGAAATGGCCGTCTTCGAATCCATCCCGCACCTGATGTGCCCAACCGTCACCGAAGTCCGCCGGGCCGAACAGATTCTCGAATGGGCCACAACCACGATGGACGAACGCTATGAGCTGCTGGCCGAGGCCAAGGTACGCAACCTTGCCTCCTACAATATGCTCAGCCCTGAACAATTAATAGAAGCCTTCGCGCCGTCGTCGCCGGAAGAAGAAGCCAAAATCCCGAAAAAACTGCCGCATATCGTCATCATCATTGACGAGCTTGCGGATTTAATGATGACCAGCGCCAAAGAAGTCGAGGCCTATATCGTCCGCATCGCGCAGAAAAGCCGGGCCGTCGGCATCCATCTCATCGTTGCCACGCAGCGTCCGCAGGCCACCGTCGTTACCGGCCTCATCAAGGCCAATATGCCGTGTCGTATCGGCTTCCGCGTCGCGGCCCGAATGGACAGCCGGATTATTCTTGACCAGAACGGCGCCGAGACGCTGCTGGGCCAGGGCGATATGCTTTTCCTCAAACCCGGCACAAGCGACCTCATCCGTTCGCAGGGCGCCTATCTCGACGATGATGAGCTTCGCGGCATCGTTAAGTTCCTCAAGGACGTTGCCGAGCCGCAGTTCCATCCCGACCTGATGCAGCTCAATCGCGTCGATATCGGCGAAGGCGCAAAAGATGAATTGTTTGATGATGCCGTGCGCATCGTTCTCGAAACCAAACGCGGCAGCGTCTCCCTGCTGCAGCGAAAATTATCCATCGGCTACGCCCGCGCCAGCCGGATTATCGAAATGATGGCGATTGCCGGCATCCTCGGCGAATACAAAGGCTCACAGGCCCGCGAGGTCGTGGTTACGCTTGAGGAATACGAACAGATGCGAAAGAATATGATTGAAGACGAAGTGGCCGGCTATACCGACCTCTCTCATCATGCTGCCGCCGATGCCGCACCATCCGACGACGAAGACTACGACACCCCCACCGAAGAACTCGACGACGACGAAAAATAATTGAACATAATAGATTTTTACATATAATTGGACTGAAAATATTGGACAAAAGGAGAATAAAAAAAAGGTTCAATTGTAGTTAACTTTTGACATTACAATGGGTTAGTGTATAATATAATTAATGAGCAGGGATGAGTGAACCACATTTCACGGATGGGCGTTCATCGGCGGCCAGAAATTCAAATATCTGCCGAAATAGTTGAAACCGCAGATTTCACAGATTACACAGAAATAAAATTTACAGGGCGGGCTTGCGATTCGGCCCGCTTTTTTTGTTGCCGCACAAACCAGCCTAAATTCCGCCAAAATTATGCGTTTTTACTGATTGACTTTATCCGCAATTTGGACTACTATTCTTTGTTCTTACAGGTACAAAAGGCAGAAAATTTATTATCATCAAAAGGAGAGATTTTATGAAAAATATTGTAAGCCTTGCGTGTGTGTGCGCGATGTTCGCTTCCGGATGTGCAAGCATTATTCACGGCAAGACCGAGAAGATTGGATTTACAAGTGAGCCGCCCGGTGCCAAACTCGCCGTTGGAGGCTATCAAACCGTCACTCCTGCCTATCTAACCCTTGAAAGACGAGGACAACATACGGCATATTTCACCATGTCAGGATATGAAACACAAGCAATTCCTCTCCACGAAGGAATGAGCCTTTGGTTTTTGCTGGGCAATCTTGGATTTGGCGGTATTCCCGGCTGGATAATTGACAGTATCAATGGAAGCATTGGAGATTTGAGCCCAGATAATGTACATGCGGTTTTAGTACCCAAAGATTCTTCTCAAGAAACCACAACAAATACTCCGAATCCTCAAGCGGCGCAACCTTCGCCACCAAAACAAAACTGATCATACAGGGCGGGCCTGCGATTCGGCCCGCCTTTTTTTATTCGTGGGCAGGGAGAGGTCGATAAAGACCCTCCATTCGATTCATTAACAAACATGCCCATGCGAAACGACATGGGCATGGCACCCGACAGAACAAAGACAATTCCGCGTGTGCGGCATCCTTCTCCGCCAAGGCTATGAAGGATAAAAAGCTGCACACCCTACCCTTTGGGGTCTGGAAAAGTAAAGGATTCCATAATTTTCTTGCATTGGATGGTCGAATAGATATAATAACGACAATGATGTGTCAAATGAGCACAATTGAGACCACTCATGTCCAGGGCCTGGCCCTGCTGCTTATCCTGCGCCCCTAAGGCGCAGGATGAATACACCCCATTATATACTTAATTTGTCGTTTTTTAGTTTCCACTGGAAATATTGTCTGTTTTCGGGCATAATCCGCATCCTGTCCGCGTCCCTGTGGGCCGCAGACAAAAGTAAAAACTAAAAAGTTAAAAGGCAAAATTGCGGAACTTGCCTTCGCTAAAGCTACGGCGAGGCAGGCTGCCTATCAGGGCCGAATTTCTCAGATTGACGTTGTGAGGCCCGGATAAACACAACCGATAAATGGACAATCGGAATTTTGAATTTTGACAGGAGTTTAAACTATGTCTTCGGAAAAAGTGCTGATATTCGATACAACGTTACGCGACGGCGAGCAGGCTCCCGGCGCGTCAATGACCATCAGCGAAAAATTAGAGGTGGCGCATCAGCTTGCCCGGCTGGGCGTGGACATTATCGAGGCGGGCTTTCCCGTGTCGTCGCCGGCGCAATTCGAGGCGACCAAAACTATCGCCGAGCAGGTGCGCGGCCCCGTGATTTGCGGTCTGGCCAGAGCGAACGAAAAAGATATTGAGGCGGCGGGCAAGGCTTTAGCGGCGGCGGCGAAACGGCGTATCCATACATTTATCGCCACCAGCCCCATTCATATGGAACACAAGCTGCACAAGAAGCCGGACGAAGTGCTGAAGATGGCCGTCAACGCCGTCAAATACGCCCGTCAATACACGGACAATGTGGAGTTTTCGCCGGAAGACGCGTGCCGCAGCGATTTGAATTTCTTATATGAGATTCTGTCGGCGGTTGTCGAGGCCGGGGCAACGACGTTAAACATCCCGGATACGGTGGGATATATATTGCCTTATGAATACGGCCAGATTATCGCCAAGCTGAAGGAAAACGTCAAAAACGTCGGCAAGGCCGTTATCAGTACGCACTGCCACAACGATTTGGGAATGGCGACGGCCAATTCGCTGGCCGGGGTGCGTAACGGCGCCCGCCAGGTGGAATGTTCCATCAACGGTCTTGGTGAACGCGCCGGCAACGCCGCGATGGAAGAAATCGTGATGACGATTCACACGCGGCCGGACTTTTTTCCGACGCTTACGACCGGCATCAAGACGACGGAAATTTACCGTACCAGCCAGTTGGTGTCTCAATTGACCGGTTTTGTGATTCAGCCGAATAAGGCGATTGTCGGCAAAAACGCCTTTGCGCACGAGTCGGGTATTCACGTGGACGGTATCCTGAAAAAGCGTGAGACGTACGAGATTATGACGCCGGAAACGATTGGGCTGGACGGGTCGCAAATGGTGCTGGGACGACATTCCGGCAGACATGGTTTCGCGGACCGCTGTAAAAAGCTGGGATACCATTTATCCAAGACAGACCTGGATTCGGCTTACCAGAAGTTTGTGGAAATCGCGGACAAGAAAAAAGAGATTTTCGACGAAGACATCGCCGCGATTGTCAGCGACGAAGTGCGTTCGATTGAGCAGGTTTATCACCTGGACTATCTGCATGTCGCCTGCGGAACAGGGACGCTGCCGACGGCAAGTGTAAAGATAAAAACCAAAGACGGCATCAAGCTGGCGGCGGCGTTCGGCGACGGCCCGGTGGACGCGGCGTACGAGGCGATTCGTGAGGCGACGGGTCTGGCGCCGAAGCTGGAAAATTATACTATTCGCGCCATCACCAGCGGCAAAGAAGCGCTCGGCGAAGCGAATGTTCGGATTGCTGACGGTAAAGGCAAAACATTTGTCGGCCGGGGCGTTTCGACGGATATTATTGAGGCCAGCGCCAAGGCGTATGTGGATGCGCTGAACCGGATGGCGGCACCGACAACGGCGCCGGAAACAAAAGAACAACTGTAAGAAAAATAAAAAATTAAAGTGCAAAACGCAAAATGACAGATTAAAAATCAAACTGTCGGCACAGTACGACAGGGTCTGTGTGGTTTTATCATTTTGAAATTTGATTTGTCATTTTGATTTTTTATTTTTGATATTTAATTTCGTTCAAACTATAGGATTTAACGATGAGTAAAATGACAATTACAGAGAAGATTCTCGCGCGGGCGGGAGGCAAAGCTTCCGTCAAGCCCGGCGATTTGGTGAACGCCAAGATTGATATGATTATGTGTCATGATGTGACGACGCCGCCGGCGATTTCGATGCTCAAGGAACACGGCATCGATAAAGTATTCGACCGGGAAAAGATTGCGGTGACGCCGGACCATTTTCAGCCGGCCAAAGATATCAAGAGCGCCGAGCTGCACAAGCGGCTGGATACCTGGGCCAGAGAAAAAGATATCACGTATTATTATCCCATCGGCAAAGCGGGCGTCTGTCACGCGCTGCTGCCGGAACAGGGGCATATTCGTCCCGGCGAAGTGATAATCGGCGGCGATTCGCATACGTGCACTTATGGCGCGTTCGGCGCGTTCTCGACCGGCATCGGCTCGACCGACCTGGCCGCGGCCATTGCTACGGGTGTATTGTGGTTTAAGATTCCGGCGTCAATGAAGTTTGTCCTCAATGGCAAGCTGAGGCCGGGCGTCTATAGCAAAGATGTGATACTCGAAGTCATTCGCAGAATCGGCACCGATGGTGCGCTGTATCGCGCGATGGAATTTGTCGGGCCGGCGCTGAAGACGATGAGTATGGAAGCGCGGATGACGATTACGAATATGGCCATTGAGGCCGGCGGCAAAAATGGTATTATTGGTTTCGATGACATCACCAAAGATTACTTAAGCGGCCGGCTCAAAGGCAAAACGGAATATACCGTTTTTGAATCCGACGCGGACGCCGAGTACTTCTCGACCGATGAAATTGATTGCTCGAGGCTGGAGCCGATGGTGGCGTTTCCGCATCTGCCCAGTAACGGCAAGACGATTGGCGAATGCGCCGGGCTTGCGATGGACCAGAGTTATATCGGAAGCTGCACCAACGGACGTATTGAAGATTTGCGCGTCGCGGCCCAGATATTGAAAGGCCGGGAGGTGGCGATTCGCACGATTGTCGTGCCTGCCACGCCGGTGATTTGGAAACAGGCGATGGACGAAGGCCTGTTTGATGTTTTCTATGCGGCCGGCTGTGTTGTCAGCGCGCCAACTTGCGGTGCGTGTCTCGGCGGATTTATGGGTATTCTGGCCGAGGGCGAAAAGTGCGTCAGTACGACCAACCGCAACTTTGTCGGCCGGATGGGACATCCGAAGAGCGAAGTCTATCTCGCCAGCCCGGCAACAGCGGCGGCAAGTGCGGTGGAAGGCAAGCTGGCGGACCCGAGAAAGTATATTTAACCGCAGATTAACGCTGATTTTCACGGATAAAAAAATGACTTATTTGCACGAAGAATTGACGGAGAAAATTATAGGCACTGCAATGGAAGTCCATAAGACTCTCCACGATGGTTTTCTTGAAAGCGTTTATGAGGCGGCGATGGCCATAGAGTTGGATTTACAGAAAATTTCTTTTGAAAGACAAAAACCTATAGACGTATTTTACAAAAGCAGACTTGCCAAACAGTTTTTCTTTGATTTTGTAATCGAAGGGAAAGTCATAGTGGAACTAAAAGCGATAAAAAAATTGTCGGAAACCGAAAATGCACAAGTATTAAACTACTTGAAAGCGACCGGCCAGCCATTGGCATTGTTAATTAACTTCGGCGCCCCTTCGCTTGAATTCAAAAGGATTATTAATACCCGATAAGGTTTTATTAAATCAGTGAAAATCAGTGTTAATCTGTGGTTAAAGGAAATAATATGGCAAAGGCACATGTATATAAACGCGACCACGTAAATACGGATGAGATTATCCCGGCGCGGTATTTGAATACCGACGATACGGCGGAGTTAGCCAAACATTGTATGGAAGACCTGGACGGCGGGTTTGTAAAAAAATGCCGGCCGGGAGACATCATTGTCTGCGGCGACGACTTCGGCTGCGGTTCGAGCCGGGAGCACGCCGTCTGGTCGATTCAGGGCGCCAAAGTCGGTGCGGTGATTGCGCATTCGTTTGCGCGGATTTTTTACCGCAACTGCATCAACTGCGGCTTTTATCCGATTGAGATGCCGGACGCGGTCAACAAAATCAATGACGGCGATGAACTGGAAATTGATTACAAAAACGGCACCATCAATAACAAGACACAGAAAAAGACGCTGAAATTCAATGCCCTGCCGGATTTTGCATTGGCGATTGTGCATGATGGCGGATTATTGGAACATATTAAAAATCAAAAATAAAACGCTCTAATTCAAGTGAACCATTGAGAAAGGAAAAGATTCGATGAAGACGTACAAAATCGCGGTCATCGGCGGCGACGGCACGGGGCCGGAAGTGACGGCCGAAGCCGTCAAGGTGATGGATGCCGCGGCGGCGAAGTTCAGCTTTAAGGTCGAAAAAACAAATTATGACTTCGGCGGCGAACGCTACAAACGCACGGGTGAAGTTTTGCCGGACGGCGCCATTGCAGAATTGAAAAAGCACAATGCCATCCTGCTGGGCGCCATCGGCCATCCGGATGTCAAGCCCGGTATTCTTGAAAAAGGCCTGCTGCTGGGAATGCGGTTCGCACTGGATCAATACATCAACCTGCGACCCGTCCGGCTGTTCCCCGGCGTGGAATGTCCCATCAAGGACAAAGGCCCCAAAGAAATCGATTATGCTGTGGTTCGTGAAAACTCCGGCGACATTTATACCGGCTCCGGCGGCCTTATGATGAAAGGCACGCCGCATGAAGTGGCCACACAGACGGCGGTCTATAGCCGCTTCCAGGTGGACCGCTGCCTGAAGTATGCTTTCGAATACGCCAGAAAGAACGGCAAAAAAGCCCGCGGCAAAGGCAAGGAAAATACGCTTGCCCTGGTAGGCAAGACCAACGTGCTGACGTTTGTTTATGACCTGTGGGAACGGGCTTTCCACGAAATGGGCGAAAAATTTTATCCCGATATTCGCCGTGATTATTATCACGTGGATGCGACCTGTATGTGGATGGTCAAAAGCCCGGAATGGTTTGACGTGCTGGTGACGGGCAACCTGTTCGGCGATATCATCACCGATCTGGGCGCGATGACCCAAGGCGGAATGGGCATTGCCGCCGGCGGAAATATCAATCCTGAAGGCGTCTCGATGTTCGAACCTATCGGCGGCAGCGCCCCCAAATACACGGGGCAGGGCGTTATCAATCCGCTGGCCGCCATCTGCGCGATGCAGATGATGCTGGAGACGCTGGGCGAAAACAAGGCCGCGGCAAAAATCGAAGAATCTGTTAAGTTCGTCACCGCCAACAAGCTCAAATCACTGGCGGCGGGAAAAATGGGGTATTCCACCAGCCAGGTCGGCGATATGGTCGCGGCAAAAGTGGCGGAATAAACAAGGGTTCGTATGATACGTTTCAGGGGCAGGCCTAAAAAACCTGCCTTTTTTATGCCCTTAACAATTATTCCAGTTATTTTTTAATTGAAATTTGAAAATCGAAAATAGAAAATGGCGATATGCCTGCGAATCTGACGCCCGATTACAAGAAAGCGGATGACTGGTATCGCAGCGCCTCGACCGATGAGGAAAAGCTGGCGGCGCTGGAGGAGATGCTCCGTACCATCCCCAAGCATAAAGGCACCGAAGGCCTGCAGGCGGACATCAAGCGGAAAATGAGCAAACTGCGGGCTTCGGTCGAATCAGGCGTCAAGAAAGGCGGCGTCAAACACGCCGATGTGTTTCATATTCCCCGCAGCGGCGCAGGGCAAGTTGTCCTAATTGGTCTGCCCAACAGCGGCAAAAGTTCCATCGTGGCGCACCTGACCAACGCTCATGTCAATGTCGCAGATTATCCGTTCGCCACCGATAAGCCTGTACCGGGGATGATGAAACACGAGGACGTGCCGATTCAATTGGTGGATACGCCGCCGATTACCGCCGAATTTGCCCCATCGGGATTAGTCAATACGCTGCGCAGCGCCGATATTATTGGTATTGTTATAGACTTATCCGTCGATGTGCTGGAGCAGATAGAGGTATGTATCAAATATCTTGACTCGCATAAACTTTTAATGCCCGCAGACGCCGCGAAAGATGCTGAGTGGGTTCATCTGGCGCGACCGGCGTTTGTTATCGCGACTAAAGCGGATATTGCTCCGGCCGGGACGCTCGATACGTTGAAAGAATTGACAACCCGACCGTTTGAATATATCGAAATCAGTACCAAAACCGCTACAGGACTGGATGTTTTTACCCGGCGGTGTTTTGAAATTCTTGATGTGGTTCGTGTCTATGCCAAAAAGCCCGGCAAAGAGCCGGACATGCAGGAGCCGTTTATGCTGCCTCGCGGCTCGACGGTACAGGATTTGGCCTATCATATTCATCGCCAATTAGCCGAGCATCTGAAATCCGCCCGCGCCTGGCATTCTTCAAGCGTTCACGACGGCCAAAGCGTCCCGCGGGAACATGTACTTACCGACAAGGAAATCATCGAACTGCACTTTGGATAATGGCGTTGGCGATTAAATTTTGGCGTATTGGAATTCTACTATGGACTGCAAAAAACAGAAGAATTTGAGTCGGTGTATCTGCACCTATGACCCGTGTTCCAACAAGGGCGTTTGCTGCGATTGTCTGCAATATCACCTCAAAATGCGGCAATTGCCGGGCTGCTGCTTCCCGGCGGCGGCGGAAAAGACCTACGACCGCAGCTTCGAGGCCTTCGCCAGGGCCTGGAATTTGTAATCTCCCTTATTGCAACAGGCCGCCTTTTTTTATATAATAAAAGCCGTCAAGCGCATCTGTCGATATGTACTTTCCGAAGTTAACCGGTCGAAATGTGTAAAACGGAGTCAGGGTGTCCAATGCGGGGTTATATGGCATACAGACAAGCTTTCAGAGCCGTTTTTTTGTGCATATTTGCGATGTTGACGGCGCTGCAGGGTTACGCGGCCCGGCCGGACGTTGCGGCGGTAAGAAAAAAGGCCAAAGACAAGGGCTATACTTTCATCATCGGCGAAAACCCGGCAACTCAATACTCCCTCGAACAATTATGCGGAACCAAAATGCCGGCTGTACGTCGGCCGCGAATGAAAACCACCTCCGCAGCGCAACGGCAGGCCGCCGCAGCCGGTTCTCTGCCGAGCAGTTTCGACTGGCGCAAACTGGAGGGCTGCACTCCGATAAAAAATCAAGGCGGTTGTGGCTCCTGCTGGGCCTTTGCGGCGATGGGTGTCGTGGAATGCGTCTATCGGATACACGGCAACGAGGTTAAGGATTTCTCGGAACAGTGGCTAGTAAGCTGCACGGAAGCCGGCGACTGCGACGGCGGCTGGTATGAAAAGGCCCTGGATTATCTTTTGGATACGCCGGATGCCTGTGAAAAAATCGGCTCTCCTCTCGAAGAGGACTATCCTTATAAGGCGAAAAACGCAGACTGTACCTGCCCTGCGGGACCGCGATTCCTAATCACGGACTGGTCGGCTGTGCAGGAAGATATCGAAGCGATGAAAGAGGCAATCTCTACGTATGGCCCTATCGCAGTTTGTGTATGTGCTGATGATCTTTTTCAATGTTATCTTGGCGGTATTTTCAACACGCCTCCAAACGGCAATTTAAATCACGCCGTGGTTCTCGTTGGCTGGGACGACACACAGGGCGTCAACGGTATCTGGATTCTGCGTAATTCATGGGGAACGGGATGGGGCGAAAACGGCTATATGCGGATTGAATACGGCAGTAATAATGTGGGCGCCGCGCCCTGTTATGCCGAATGGACGCCCGACAATGAACCCAACTATTTCGACGTTCCCGACGTCTATCCAACAATCAAGGCGGCTTTCGCCGCGGCTGACAATAACGATATCATCCGGCTGTCGCCGGGAACTTATACCGGCAACGATAACACCAATATCGATTTCGGCGGCAAGGGCGTGACTCTTCGTTCAACCAATCCCCTGGACCCCAATACAGTCGCCGCTACAATCCTCGACTGCCAGGGTACGGACGCTGTGCCGCGGCGAGCGTTTATCTTTGACAAAGGCGAAAACGCAAACTCCGTGATTTCCGGTTTGACTATCCGCAACGGGTATGTCCGCGACAACGGCGGAGCGGTTTATTGCTATTACAGCAGCCCGACAATCAAAAACTGTGTCTTTGAAAACAATAAGGCCACGGGGTACAAAAAATCCGGCGGAGCCATCGCTCTCTACAACAGCAGCCCGACTATTTCCAACTGCCGGGTTGAGAATAACTCAGCCAGCAGTTATGGCGGCGGCATCAGCTGCCGTGACGGCAGCAGTCCGATTATCTCCAACTGTCAATTCCTCAACAATGATTCCGGCGATGAAGGCGGAGGGGTCTATTGCTGGGTCAATTCCAGGGTAGTTATCGATCACACGATCATCGCCGGCAATTACAGCAATAACGCCGGGGGCGGATTATTCTTCTTTGAATCCGGGGACAACGTTGATCCCAATGTGCCGACGCTGACGTTTTGCACCATTACCGCCAACGGCACCAGCGGTCTGGGCGGCGGCATCTTCGCTATGGACAGCGTCGTCGAACTGAACAACTCCATTTTGTGGAATAATACGGCCGGAGCATTCAGCGGTCCGCAAATCGCCCTGCTTGACGACTCGCTGTTTGGAACGACCCTGCGAGTTAATTATTGCGATGTCACCGGGCTGAACCAGGGCCATCTGATAGAGTTCAATTGCATTTTGGACTGGGGCGATGGCAATATTAACGCCGACCCGCTGTTTGTTGACCCCTCGCAGCACAACTATCGTCTCAAATCCGCCTCGGGCCACTGGGATTCGCAAACGTCCGAGTGGGTTCTCGATGACGGCGACAATTACGACGCCGGCGACGATGAAAACAGCCCCTGCATCGACGCGGGCGACCCTGAACTTTCTGTGGGCATGGAAATGCAATGCAACGGAAACCGAGTCAATATCGGCGCTGACGGCGGCACGGAACAGGCCAGTCGAAGCCCGGAAAAAAAATGCTGTATGCAATGTATTGAAGGCGACTTTAACTGCGATTGCATCATTAATATGGAAGACCTGATGCGGCTTGCGGAAAGCTGGCTGCAATGCAACCTGCTGCCCCGTTATCATTGCGCTGAATAAGCGGCGTGTTTTGTACGTGGTTCCTATGTGTTTGACAACTTGTCTATCTGCACCGTATTGGGATCTCTATTGAATGGAATTTTCAAATCCGTCCCTTCGCGCACCAGGATAGTTTTTTTCTGACCGTCCCAAAGACATTCCACTTCGAGCGTCTTAGTGCATCCGTCCAGAGGGTCTTCTCCTGCCAGCTCATTGCCGGAGTGAATGGAAAGTGTATTTTGATGAACTGCATCGGCCACTTTCAAGGTCACATCGACCCATTGGTCTTTCGCGCCGTATCGAGCAGAGAGAATTTTTAACTCTTTGGGTCCAACCGCTTCCTGCGGCGAAAGTGGCGGCGTGATTTCAATTTTAACCTGTTGACTGAGATCCCTCTGCCATTCTTCCACCCAGCTTGTTTTGTCCACAAAGAATAACGGCGTCGAAAGGAATAACGTAATCAGTACCGACAGAAAAAATGCTATCCAGAGATTTACGACATTGGCCTTTAGCCCCTTTTCCCGACCATTGCCCATGCTGCGCAATAAATCTTCCAGTTCCTGTTTTCTGGGCAGCAGTTCTTTTTGGTTGGCTCTTTGATTCAGCCAGCAGACCCACCAGCAAACCAGTACCGCACCGACAACAAAGCTGCCAAAAAATATTATACTCCCCAAAACCTGACCTTCCTGAATCAGGGGATGGCCGAGACCGATGAACGTAAAACTGAAAGTGACAAATGGCAGCAACAGATACCACCAGAAAACATTCCTTAATAGTTCCATCTGGCACTCGATCTCACAAAGGGACTCCTCAACACATGTTCGCAGCGACGCCGTCCCGGCCGGACTTTTTTTCGGGCGAAATCGTCGATATACAATAAAAAATATCGCCACATAAAGCATCCCTCCCGCCGCCGCATAGAACCATTTGTTCAATGCAACACCGAATAGAATTAAAAAACAAACACCAACTAAGGATGCGATACATTCCCGGATGTCCCGCCAGAGTATTTCATGGTCAAAATTGCGCTGATTGCGGCTGACTTCCTTAAAGAGCATATCATAGCTGATTTGCACTTTGGCATCGCCGCCTTCTTTTCGCCATTGATTCTGCAGGTCTTCAAATTTCATCAATCCGCCCTTTCAGTAATTCCGCCAGTTTGGCCTTGACTCGGGTTAATCGCGTCCCCACGCTGCTTTCGGTAATCCCCAGCACTTCGGCCATCTGTTTATAAGGTAATCCATCCAGGGCCAACAGGACAAGTGTCGCATCCACAATTGGCAGGGAATGAATCGCCTGGTATAATTGTTCAATTGTTTGTTGGTCGCCAAATGGAGACTCTTTTCCTTTGCCGCCATCCGGCGTCTGCTCCGGCGATAATAACTGTAGATTACTGTTTTTCCGCTTGCCGCCGCGTTTCCAATCCAGTGCCGTATTGAATGCCACGCGGTATATCCAGGTGCTCTCCTCGCAACGACCCTCGAATTTCGGCAGCGATCTCCAAAGCTGTAAAAGAATCTCCTGAAACAAATCATCCCTGTCCGAGGTCTGGACGGCAAAGGAGCGGACGATTCGAATCAGAATCGCCTGATAGCTTTCTATCCACTTGCGGAATTGTTGCTCTTGAGCCGTCAAATCGTTCCCTTCCTGTTCCCTATGTTAGTAACCGCAACAGCCCGTTTCTTACAGGAAATTTTTACCTTTTTTTGATATAAAATTGTCTCACCCGCCGGGCTAATTTCACCCATTCTATGCTATATGGCATTATACAGGCATTAAAGACAATGAAAATCCCACGAGGTCTCCGATGGCCTATGAAGCTCTCGCAGGGCCTTTTTTATCTGGAAAATCAGGCGCAAACCTGTATAATTGTAAATAGAATGAAAAAAACGATTCTTACAGAAATTGACCGCCATAAGAAAGTCCTGGCGGAACTTGAGGCCCAGGCACAAAAAGTCCTGCCGGCGGCGGCGAATCTGCTGATTGACTGCCTTGAAAACAACGGGTGTGTCTTTATCTGCGGCAACGGCGGCTCTGCTGCCGACAGCCAGCATATCGCCGCGGAGCTGGTCGGGCGATTCCGGCTCGAACGGAAAGCATTGGCCGCTGTAGCACTGACGACCGACACATCCGCTCTGACTGCTATCGGAAATGATTATGGCTTTGAACATATTTTTTCCCGCCAGGTTGAGGCACTGGCTAAAGAAGGCGACGTGCTGTGGGCTTTTTCCACCAGCGGCACATCGAAAAATGTTTTGGCCGCGGCCGGACTGGCAAAAGATAAAGGATTGAAAATTCTGGCCTTTACCGGAAAATCCGATACCCCGCTGGAAAAACTGGCCGATGTGAGCATTACTCTAAATGGCCCGACATCTACTGTTCAGGAAATCCACCAATTAGCCTACCATATTTTGTGCGATATAGTTGAAACGCATTTCACGAAGGTAAAATAATCACCTTGCCGGCGCAACGCAAAAGATGTAAATCAGCGGATCGGAGCCGGTGTTGACAATGTTGTGTTCGGTATGCGGCGGGATATAAAAAACTTTGCCTTTGCCGACTAAGAAGCGGTCTTTGCCGATGACCGCCTGTCCCCGGCCGTTAAGAAAAACCAGCAGTTCTTCGCGGGCCTCGGTGCTGTGTTTGCCGCATTCGTCATTGGGCCCTAAAAACACCCGCCCCGCTTTCATTCCGCACGTTTCCGGCGACTGCATCAGCCGCTGATAATCCTGCTTATCATTCAAATCCACCGTAAATGCTTTTTTCATAATGCACCTTTGTTTTCACATATAAAAAACGGCAAAACAACGTCTTTGGTTTCCATAGATTATCTGAAAACATCGCGACAAAATCAATACCCATGTTTACTGATATTACCGCTGTATTTTTTTTAAAAAAGCGATAGAATTCCTGACAGATAATACAGGAGATATTATGAACATCGGAAAATTGCGGCTGGCGGCGATAACTGTTTGTGTAATAGTGTCCGGATGTCAAATGGAACGAAATACTATATCCATCATCCCTCAACCTGTGTCGATGAGGCCCGGCCAGGATATGTTCGTCCTGATGCGCAAGACAACAATTCTCTCGGCCGACAAAAACACCCGCAATGAAGCGTCACAATTAGCCGACAGTCTTAATGCGGCAACAGGCCTTCATCTCCGTACCACGGACCTCAACAGCGACTATCAAATCCGTCTCTTTCTCGTTGACTCGATGACCTTCCTCGGCAATGAAGGCTATCAACTCAACGCCGCATCCAACGCGGTGGAAATCCGCGCCTTTAAACCCGCCGGGGCATTTTACGGCTGCCAGACATTGCTGCAACTGCTGTCTAAAACATCCGAAGGCAAATGGCAAATCCCCTGCGTCGAAATTGAGGATTATCCGCGATTTCGCTGGCGGGGGATGCACCTGGACGTCTGTCGGCATTTTATGCCGGCTGGGTTCGTGAAAAAATACATCGACCTGCTGGCAATGCACAAAATGAATACCTTCCACTGGCACCTGACCGACGATCAGGGCTGGCGCATCGAAATCAAGAAATATCCCAAACTGACCGAAATCGGCGCCTGGCGCGACGGCACGCAAATCGGCCATAACTCCGCCGCGAAGAAAAAATATGACAATGTTCATTATGGCGGTTTTTATACGCAGGAACAAATCCGCGAGATTGTCGCCTATGCCAAAGCCCGCCATATTAATATCGTCCCCGAAATTGAGATGCCCGGCCACTGCCAGGCCGCCGTCGCCGCCTATCCCGAACTGGGCTGCACCGGAAAATCCGTCGGCGTAATGCAAGGCTGGGGCGTCAGCGAAAATATCTACAACGTCCGCGAAGAGACGTTTCAATTTATAGAAGATGTTCTGACTGAGGTGATGGGGCTGTTTGATTCGCCGTTTATTCACGTCGGCGGCGACGAAGTGCCTAAGACGCAATGGAAACAGGACGCTTACGCCCAGGCTAAAATGAAAGAGCTGGGTCTGAAAAATGAAGAGGAATTGCAAAGCTGGTTCATCCATCGCATCGACACATTTTTGACAAAGCACAATCGCCGGCTTATCGGGTGGGATGAAATTCTCGAAGGCGGACTCGCCCCCGGGGCAGCGGTAATGAGCTGGCGCGGCGAAGTCGGCGGTATCGAAGCCGCCAAAGCCGGCCATGATGTCGTGATGACGCCGGGCAATTACACCTATTTCGACCATTATCAGGCCGACCCGAAAACCGAACCAATGGCTATCGGCGGCTTTACGACACTTGAAAAGGTTTATCATTATGAACCCGTCCCCGCTGCCCTCGATGCCGATAAGGCCAAACATATTCTCGGCGCACAGGGACAAATCTGGACGGAATACATTGCCGCACCGCAGCAGGTCGAGTATATGGCTTATCCGCGCGCCGTCGCTTTGGCCGAGGTGCTCTGGACGCCAAAAGATAAAAAGGACTATGCCGATTTCATTCAGCGATTGCAGATTCACAGCAAACGCCTCGACCGCCTCAACGTCAATTATTGCCCGCTCGATAAGGCGGGTTTCCTGACACCCAAAATCCGCCGTCGGAAAGACGGCTTTGTCTCCATCTCTTGTTTTGTCCCATCAGCTCAAATTTACTACACGCTCGACGGCTCCGAACCAACGGCAAAATCAAAACAGTATGCCGGTTCGTTTCCATTGCCCGACGGCGGGACGATACAGGCCGTCGCTGTCAGCGATGATAAAGCCGGCCCTGTTGTGAAGGCAAATTTCGGCCCGTGCAAAAAAGACTGGAAAATCCTCGCTGCCGACAGTACCCAGCCCGGCGAAGATGCCGCCAACGCCATCGACGACAACCCCGAAACATGGTGGCAAACGGAATATCTCGAAAAGTCTCCCGCTCATCCGCATACGCTGGATATTGATTTGGGTAAAACATACAAACTCAAAGGCGCAACCTATACGCCGCGCCCCAGCGGCGGCAACGGCACCATCAAAGAATGTGAATTTTATGCCAGCCCCGACGGCAAAACGTGGATGCTGGCCGGGAAAGGATTATTCGAGGACATCAAACGCAATCTGGTCGAGCATCCAGCCGTTTTTGAAAAGCCCATTGAAGCGCGTTATCTGCGTTTTGTGTCCATACGTGAAATCAACGGCAATCCCTGGGCTTCCGTCGGCGAAATCGGCATTATTATAGAAAAGTAGGGTGTGCAGCTTTGTTGCACACGCGGAAATAATGGACGATAAAACCATGAAATTGGATATACACACCTTCACCGTCACCCTGCCCAACTGGACAGCAGCGTTTCTGCAATCCCGACCTGTAACATATCCGACAATCGAAGACCGAATGCGGCTGGCGATAGAACTGTCCCGGCTGAATGTCGAGCGACGCAGCGGCGGGCCGTTCGGCGCTGCCGTCTTTGATAATCAAAACGGCAATTTAATCTCTGTCGGCGTCAATGTCGTTGTCGCAAGCCGATGCAGTCAGGCCCATGCTGAAATGACAGCGATTGCATTGGCTCAACAAACTCTATCGACACATAATCCTGCATCCAAAGGAACGTTCCAATTGGTCAGTTCCTGCCAGCCCTGTGCGATGTGTCTGGGGGCAATTGGCTGGTCGGGAATGAAATCTCTGGTTTGCGGTGCGCGAGGCGAGGATGCCGAGGCCATTGGTTTTGATGAAGGTGCAAAACCGGCTGAATGGGTAAAAGAACTTGAAAAACGCGGCATCGAAGTGACACTCGATATTCTTCACGCCGAAGCCAAGGCCGTTCTCAACGCCTACAAATCCACGAATGGCATTATTTATTAGTTTTTATTTGTGTATCAAATCAATCCAACGACAGACCGGATGATCAATTTGGCGAGGCGGTCTTTTTTATCTTGTAATTTTGTCCAGCCGGTGTGCGGGGTTTTAAGATAGACACAGGAGCTGTCGCCGCCGATAGCGGCAGGCGTATTGGCGATGATCATATCGGCATTTTTGGAATATAATTTCTTTTCAGCATTGGCTTTGAGATCGCAATCCTCCAAAGCAAAGCCGATGACAAATTGTTTCTTTTTGTGCCTGCCCGCCCAGGCCAGAATATCCTCGGTCGGCTCTAATCTTAAAGTCAGCAGCCCTTTTTCCTTTTTCGTTTTTACTTTTGCCTTCTCGACCGGCGTATAATCCGCTACCGCCGCGGCCATAATCAGGCCGTCGCAGCGGTTGAAATATTTTTTCACCGCCGCGGCCATATCCGCCGCCGAAACGACACTAACTACATCGGCCCCGCGCGGCGGCGTTAATGCCGTCGGCGCGGTAATCAATGTCACCTTATGCCCGGCCTTTAGCGCCGCATGAGCAAGGGCATACCCCATTCGCCCCGAACTGGCATTGGAGATATACCGCACCGGGTCAAGATACTCCCGCGTCCCGCCGGCGGTGATGACAAAATGTAATGTCGGTTTTTTCTGTGCCATGTTCTATTATTATACTCCATACCTCACTGAAACTCCACGGCCGAGGGCGGCTTTACTGCATTTTTACATCCTAAGTCTCTTTCAATTCCTCAGTTATTGCAGCAAGATAAGTATCTACCTGCCCGGCCAGAATATCCGACACCGTCGGGTTTAAGTCCAGCGACGCCGGCTCGATACCGAAAATGACGACTTCCTTCGGGGCAGCATCAAGCTGGCCGGCCAAATCCAGCACCTTCAAAATATCCACCTCGTGCAGCGAAAAATGGCCGAGATTTTTGACGGAACGCACCTGGTCGGGAGTAAACCGGCGGATTGTGCCGGGCGGTTCGCCCATTTTAGCGCAGTCAATCAGAATGACTTTGTCGCGGTTTTCAATCTTATACAGCAGGTTTAACCCTCCAACTCCGCCGTCGTAAAACTCCACGATTTCGCCCCCGGCCAATTCCTGATTTTGCGATTTTTCGGCCAGTTTTTGTGCCAGCAGTACGCCGATGCCCTCATCCGACATCAGCGGGTTACCCAGACCGATGACGATCGACGATTTTCGATTGTCAATTTTTGATTGATAAGTCATTGTAAATACTTTAGTTGTGGTCGGTTCATGAATTCGTAAAAGGACACCTTAGTCAAAATGTCAGCAATGAGCAAGAAAAAAGTATAGTTGAGCGATAAAAACGCCAAATAATGTGAAAAATATGCGGCTAAATCGCTTGACACGGCACAACAAAACCGATATTGTTGTACATGAGCTTGTGAAAGTGAGTACAAACACAAGGTGGTAATCGGCGTATGATGAAGTATCGCAGAATACCGGAAGAGACCATTCGACGAATGCCCCGCTATTTGCGGGCGTTTTCGACACTGGGTGGGCATGGACGGGGATTTCTTTCCAGCCGGCAGTTGGCCGACTATCTGCATTTGAACCCGCCGCAGATACGGAAAGACCTGTCATATTTCGGCGATTTCGGGACACGAGGCGTGGGTTACCCGGTTTCACAGACCGCCGAGCAGATTCGCAAAATTCTCAAGCTTGATGTATCGCAGAAAGCGGTTCTGATTGGAGCGGGCCGGTTGGGTACGGCCATCGCATCCTATCCGGGTTTCGCGATATTCGGTTTTAATATCGCGGCGATCTTTGACAATGCACCGGCCAAAATCGGCAAAAAAATCGCCGGCCTGACGATTCAGGACACGGCGCGGCTTGCCGCGATTCGCAGCGGCGATGTTCATCTTGCGATTCTGGCCATTCCCGGCGAGGCGGCACAAACGTGTGCCGACACCCTCGTACAAGCGGGAGTGCGGGGAATTTTGAACCTGTCACCCTGCTGGCTGCGTGTGCCAAAGCGCGTAAAAATCGTCAGTATCGACCTGGCGATGGAAATGGGAACGCTGCCGTACTATATTAAATAACAAATTCCGAGATTGTCGGGATAAATTTGATTTTGGAATCTGGATTTTGTAATTCGGTCCTTTATACAAGGGTTGGCGTATGAGTGTAAGCAAACTGAATAAGCAGCAATTCGGGCAGTTCGTGGATGCGATACTGGCGGCCGGGCGCAAGGTCGTCGGCGTCGTGGCTAAAAACGACCGATTCGTGTTCAACACGCTGAAGTCGGCAAAGGATTTACGGCTGGATTATGACGTGACGATTCTGTCGCCGAGAAAATATGTTCTGCCGCAGGTGGAGCCGCTGCTGACATTCGAGGTCGGCGGTGACGCGAAATCGGTGAAGCAGAATGAACCGATGATTCTGCTGGGAATTCATCCCTACGACCTGATCGCCATCAACCAGATGGACGAACTATTCAGCGAGGGTGAATATGACACGCATTATATGGACCGCCGGAAGAACATTACCCTTGTCGCCTGCGACGTCGCCAAAGCCAGCAAAAATGTCTTTGCCTCGTCAATGGAAACGGCGGTTGCCGATAAAGGATATGATATTCTGATTACGGATATCGGCGACGCGTATCTGCTGGACGCGGCAACGGAAAAAGGCCAGGCCCTGATGGCTTATGCCAAAGGCGCGGCGGCGGCAACGGCGGAAGACCTTAAAAAACGCAACGCTATTCAGGAAGCCAATAAAACAGGGCTTAATAAACACAAACTCAACTGCAAGCCGTCTTACCTGCCGAAATTGATGGAAACCGCGTACAATCACCCGGTCTGGGAAGAAAAGGCCCGGCTGTGTTATTCGTGCGGCTCGTGCAATCAAGTCTGCCCGACGTGTTATTGTTTTGACGTACAGGACCGGGTCAACTGGGATTTAAAGACGGGCACGCGGGTGCGATGCTGGGACGGCTGTCTTCTGGAAAACTTCGCGACGGTGGCCGGCAATCATAATTTCCGCAAAGACCGCTCGGCGCGATTCCGTCACCGCTTGTACCGCAAGGCCAAATATGTGCCGGAAAAAATCGGCGGACAAATCGCCTGTGTCGGCTGCGGTCGGTGTGTCACGGCCTGCACCGCTGATATTGCCAACCCGGTGACTGTTTACAATCGTCTGATGGAAGAAAGAACGATAGGATAAACATTAAAATCTTTGATATATGCAGAAAAATCGAATGAGCATACAAGGAGAAATATAATGTGCGAGTGCTGCGGTAACGGGCAAAAGGATATTTATCTGCCCCAGATGGCGACTATCACCAAACACCGGATGCTCAATGGCACGGAATTTTACATGCACCTTGAGCTGGATTCCGGCAAAGAACTGGGGCATACGCCGGGGCAGTTTGTGGAAGTCTCCATCGCCGGTCTTGGTGAAGCGCCGATCTCGATTTCGTCTTCCCCGACACAAAAAGGCTTTGAACTGGTGGTGCGTAACGTCGGCAGTCTGACCAAGGCGATTCACAAGCTGACGGCAGGGCAAAAGGTGGGTATTCGCGGGCCGTTTGGGTCGGTATATCCGGTCGAACTGGCCAAAGGCAGAGACCTTGTGTTTATCTGCGGCGGCATTGGTCTTGTACCGCAGCGGTCATTTATCCGGTATGTCCTGGACAATCGCAAGGACTACGGCAAAGTGACGGTGCTGGTCGGGACCAAATGCTACGATATGCGGCTGTTTCGCGAAGAACTCGCAATGTGGCAGGAACGCAAAGATATGACGCTGATGGAAACCATTGATGAATCACGCGATTGCTGGGACGGAAATGTCGGCGTGGTGACAACGCTGATTCCAAAAATTGAAAGCGACCTGCCCAAATCGTTGGTTCTGGTTTGCGGACCGCCGGTGATGTACAAGTTCGTACTGATGGCGCTGTCCGAGGCGGAGGCGCCGGCGAAAAATATCTACGTGAACCTGGAACGACGAATGAAATGCGGTGTGGGCAAGTGCGGGCATTGCCAGATTAACAACCTGTACGTCTGTCAGGACGGCCCGGTGTTCCGCTGGTCGGATTTGACTGCCGTACCGGAAGCAATTTAACGTTAAATTTCAGCACCCAAAATTTATTAATGAATCTTATTTGGGAAGAACGATTATGACAAAACCGAGAGTGGCCATTTTTGATTTCGCGTGCTGTGAAGGCTGCCAGCTTCAGATCGTTAACCTCGAGGAGGAAATCCTCGACCTGATCGGCACCGTCGATGTGGTTGAATGGCGCGAAGCGATGAGCGAGCAAAGCCATGATTACGACATCGCCATTATCGAAGGCTCTATCACACGGCTTGAAGATGAAAAACGCATCGAAATCATCCGCAGCCGGGCCAAGATTCTGATTGCATTGGGCGCTTGTGCGACCATCGGCGGGGTCAACAAGCTCAAAAATAATTTCAGCATAACGGACGTGAAAAGCTGCGTTTACGGCAAACACGCCGATATGCCGCACTTGGACACCTATTACACCAAGGCGATCGATGAAATCGTCCCCGTCGATTTCAAGGTTCACGGATGCCCGATAAACGGCAGGGAGTTTGCCGCAATCGTACGGGCGCTGCTGCTGGGTAAAAAACCCTTCGTGCCGGATTACCCGGTCTGCGTCGAATGCAAGGCCCTTGAAAATGTCTGCCGCTGGGAATACAACGAACCGTGTCTGGGGCCGATTATTCGCGCCGGATGCGAAGCAAAGTGTCCCTCGGCCGGCTATCGCTGTTTCGGCTGCCGGGGTTATGTGGATCATCCCAATGTGGACGCCGCCAGGGAAGTGATCGACAAGTATGGTTTGTCCTTAGACGACCTGAGAACAAGAATGGTACTGTTTGGAAGCAAGCAAGGACCCACGCTATGAGTAAAAATATAGACATCAACGTTCATCATATCACCCGCGTCGAAGGCCATGGTAATATCACGGTCAACGTCAAAGACGGCAAGATTGAAAAATGCGAATGGCAAGTGCCCGAAGCGCCCCGGTTTTTTGAAGCGATGGTACGCGGCCGCCGCTGGGACGATATTCAAACCATCGTCAGCCGTATCTGCGGCATCTGCTCCATCAGCCATTCCTTCTCGGCCATAAAAGCCGTCGAGGATGCCCTTGGATTGGAAATTACCGAACAGGCCGACAAGATTCGTCTGCTGCTGCACTACTCCGAACAACTGCAAAGCCATGTGCTGCATGTCGGTTACTTAGTCGCACCGGATCTGTTCGGCGAAAAATCCGTTGTGCCGCTGGTACCCAAGGCTCCGGATGCGGTCAAGACGATCATCAAGGCCCATCGCGTCGCCAACCAGTGGTCGGAGCTGATCGCCGGCCGTATTACCCACCCGATTACCATTATCCCCGGCGGTCTGAGCAGAATTCCAACTGAACAGCAGTTCCGCGACCTGCAGAATCAGCTTAAGGCCATTGTGCCCGACTTAGTAACTATTTGCAAAGTAGTCCTTAGTGTTGCCGATAGATTACCCAACTTTATCCGTGAGACCGAATATGTCTCCTTGGCGAAAAAGGGAACGTATGCGTTTTATCACGGCGACATCACTTCTTCCGATGGACATACCAAGCCTGTCCGTGAGTGGGAATCGGTTGCCAATGAATATGTTCATCCGCAATCGACCGCCAAGTGGTGCAAATGGCATCGTGAATCCTATGCCACCGGCGCCCTGGCTCGGTACAATAACAACTACCGGTTCATCAGCCCGCTGGGCAAAACGGTCGCCGATATGTTCGGTCTCAAGCCCGGTGTCTGCGGCCCATTCCTCAATAATGTCGCCCAGCTTGCCGAAGCGGCCCATGTCGTCGAAGTCTCTATCCAAATGATCGACGAACTGCTGACCAAGGGTCTCAAGAATGAAAAAGTTGTCGTCAAACCCAAAGCGGGCCGCGGCTATGGCGCCGTTGAAGCGCCGCGAGGAATCCTTTTCCACGCCTACGAATTCAATAAAAACGGCGAATGCACCTGGGGCAACATGTGCATTCCGACCAATCAGAACCACGCGAATATCCAGAAAGATTTCGAAAAAATGGTACCCGAGTTTATGCACATGGGACAGGATGGCCTGCGGCAGACAATGGAAATGCTTGTGCGGTCGTACGACCCGTGCATTTCCTGTTCGACACATTTTCTAAATGTGGAATTTGTATAAACAACACACATTCGAAACAAAAAAAGAGAGTATTATGAGACCCCGGCACAACGCGGGGTCTTTTTTTGTGCGAAGGCTGTCCGTTGCGAATTCTGAAGTTTTAGGGGAAAAAGATAGACAATATTACGAGTTGTCCGATATAATGACGACCATGGATACTCCAGTGAATTACTCAGTGGGAAGTTGGGAAATTTATGTTTAGTAATTTTGTCGGCAAGGAAAGACCTCTAAGCTGGGTTGTACAATTTTGGCCGGTATTGGTCAGTTCGTGGGTATTCTCGCTGTCGGCAACCTGGCTGTGCAAGAAAATCGCCATGAAACTGGGGATCGTTGATAAACCCGACGCGACAGTTAAGACCCATAAGGAACCCGTAGCGTACCTGGGAGGGTTGGGCATTCTCGTAGGGCTGGTGGTAGGCGTGCTGGCGGGAATTCAGATCATCTATGGACAGCCGGAATTTGAAACCTGTTTACGCTGGCTGCTGGGCATATTGGCCGGGGCGGCAATCGCCTGTTTTGTCGGGCTGGTCGATGATATTCTCGATATTCTCCCCTGGCAGAAAATGCTCGGGCAGGTTGTGGCCGCAATTATTTTATTATTTGTAGGAATTAAACCCAGCCTGCACTTTACCACTTCGCATCTGGGATTTACGCTATCCAATCAGATGGAGTGGATACTGAGTATTCCCGTCGTCATCTTTTTTGTTCTGGGAGCGACCAACTCACTGAATCTTCTGGATGGCCTTGACGGACTTTGCGGTGGGGTCACCGCCATTATTTCGATGGGCATGTTGTTTCTGGCGGTACATCTTTCCACCTGGAGATTTAGCGATGTGGGGGACCCGGTACGAATGATTATTTGTCTCGGATTAACCGGCGGAGTACTGGGGTTTTTGCCGTTCAATCGTCATCCGGCGAAAATTTTTATGGGGGACGCGGGCAGTCTTCTGCTCGGATTTGTCTCTGCCACGTTAATGATTTTATTTGCGGAAGATATTCCCCGCTGGTGGATGGCGTCAATAATGATTTTCGGTCTGCCGATTCTGGATACGGCAACGGCGCTGGTCCGGCGGCTTATCAATAAACGCCCTTTGTTTGTCTCTGACCGCGGACATATCTACGACCAATTGATGGACCGCGGATACTCATTAAAAAAAGCGGTTATTATTTGTTATCTGCTGGCCGGGCTGTATGCCGTTATTGGCATTGCGATGAGCCAAATTCGTACACGCTATGCCGTAATCGTGTACATTGTCGTCGTTCTGACATCCGCGTGGATTGTCTGGGCAAAAGGATTTTTGAAAATGGAGGGGCTGCGAGGAGCGGCACGGCAGAAAAAAGAAAAAGACAAAGCCGGTTAACAGGCAGGTCTTTTTCATTTCCACGTTTTATTGACAAATCGCAGGCGATTGAGTAGGATAACCGTCAACTTTTGGCGGGCGTAGTTCAGTGGTAGAATACGTGCTTCCCAAGGCGGTAGGCATAAAATCAGTGCTCATATCTTGTTTAATTTCAAGCACTTATAACACTCAAATTTTACCTATTTTATCATTTCAACACAAAGTACATAAGAAGTAAACAACCGGGTAAATAAAAGACATATTGGAGTCGTTATAAACTTGACGCTGTACAACCGCTGGAACTGAACAGGAAGTAGAATACTTATATCATTAAATCATTGCCCAAATGAAATAGGGACTGTATGACACTGTTCATCTCGATTTATTGCCCACTATGGGCATAGGGAATAGGTGGCAAATATGGATATGGAGAATATTGAGTGGGGGAAGGGGGTTTTCTTGATAGAGGGGGTAGGGATTTGGTAAGATAGGGGCACATACATCTTTGCTTCTGCACCGAGGAGTGTAAAAAAAACCTGCGGAGAAACTATACATATCGAAGTCCAGTTAACT
>Ga0194119_10003096_pt1 | contig 27043 bp, 36 predicted proteins | sample TA2MahC100mmetaG_FD_148620 | JGI IMG/M metagenome (GOLD analysis project Ga0194119, IMG submission 148620) | Freshwater microbial communities from Lake Tanganyika, Tanzania - TA2015018 Mahale Deep Cast 100m | ecosystem: Environmental > Aquatic > Freshwater > Lake | place: Tanzania: Lake...
CACTTCCTGATTACTTGAAGTATGGTGGTGCAATTATATTTTTTCTTGTAATGATAGATGATTATCTATTTTACTTTGCCCTTATGGCACTGATTGCTTGGAGTGCGAAACAAGTAAAGAAAAGAGATGAGGGGGTTGACATCTAACCCCTTTTTTAGTATTATACATATTGAGTTGGGAGTGTATAACATGAATGTTTATGTAAACTGTTGCCCTAGTGGATATGACTCAGAGTCTGATTTGATTACTGTTGAAGTACCAATTTCTTATTCTGATGAAGTTCTTGCATATGCGAGAACATTGTCTGATGCATATGGAATTCCTAATGATAGGGTTCTAAAAGATATTATCAAAGAGTCTGTTATTGAAATTGAAAGGAGGTATTATGAGCGTAAGAATCGCCAGACTAAGAAACGGTGAAGATGTAATCTCTGATGTTCAAGCTGTATTTACTAAAACAGATGAAGAACAACAAACACCAGTTGGGTGGCAATTCAATTTGCCATATACAATTCAAGTTCTAGCAATTACTGCAGAAGAATCTTATAAAAAGATTACAAAAATTAGCGAACCTGAATTATATTTTCAACCATGGATGCCGCTTTCTGCACAACCATCTGTGATTATTAGGTTTGATGAAGTCGTTGCTGTGTATGATCCACATGAAGCAGTAATGAAGAAATACAATGAATTGACGGAGGCACAAAATGGACAACGTGAAAATTCTTCTTCTGAAGAACGGCAGTCTGAATGATTATCTAATTGGAAGAGTTACCGAACTAGATGAAGAACCATCAGTTCTAGTTGAAAAATGCTACAAAATTCTTGACGAAGATATGGAACCATATCCTCGTTACAGTAAACAACGAGATTTGTTCTTGACATCTGAATCAATCTTTACTATAGTAGATCCGAATAAAGCAGTCCTAGAACTGTATTTGGAAAAAGAATCAAACGAACCCTCATGAGTTTTTATACAAATATTGAGTTGATTGGCGATACCATTTTGTATCGTGGATATGAAAATGGATGTAAAGTACAAACTCGTACTCACTTTTCTCCAACACTCTTTATTACTTCTAATAAAACAGAAAAGTATAAGACACTTACAGGTAAGTATGTCAAACCAATCAAGTTTGAATCTCCTCGTGAAGCAAGGGAACTAATAACAAAATATCAAGATGTTCAGGGCGTTGAAGTCCACGGATATGAACGATATGTCTATCAATTTATTGCTGATCAGTTCAAAGGCGAGATTGATTATGACATGTCAAAGATGAATATCTTGACTATTGACATCGAAGTTGCGTCTGAAAATGGTTTCCCAGATGTTTATAACGTATCAGAAGAAATTCTTTTGATTACAGTGAAGAATATGATGACTAAAGAAGTTATCACCTGGGGAACAAGAGAGTGTAATCCTCCTGATGGAGTTACATACAAAGTCTTTTGGACTGAGCATGAACTCCTATCTAACTTTATTTCTTGGTGGGTTGATAATACTCCAGATGTTATCACGGGGTGGAATTGTAATTTGTATGACATCCCGTATATTTGTCGTCGTATCGATAGAGTGCTTGGTTCTAAGTGGATGAAATCGTTATCTCCATGGAACAAAGTAAATGAACGTGAGATTGTAATTCAAGGTAGAAAGAATCTTGCGTATCAACTCGTAGGTATTTCTATTCTAGATTACCTAGATCTTTATAGAAAGTTTACCTACACAAATCAAGAATCTTATCGTCTAGATCATATTGCCAATGTTGAGTTGGGTCAAAGAAAATTAGATCACTCAGAGTTTGATACATTCAAAGATTTCTATACTCAAGGTTGGCAGAAGTTTGTTGAATATAACGTGATTGACGTTGAACTTGTTGATCGCCTAGAAGATAAAATGAAACTTCTAGAACTTGCAGTTACTATGGCATATGATGCTAAGGTAAATTTTGAGGATGTATACTCACAAGTTCGCATGTGGGATACTCTCATTTATAATTATTTGAAAGAACGTAACTTAGTTGTTCCTCCACTGAAAGGATCAAAGAAAGACGAACAGTATGCAGGGGCGTATGTGAAAGAACCTCGCCCTGGAATGTATGATTGGGTAGTGAGTTTTGACTTGAATAGTCTTTACCCGCATCTAATTATGCAGTATAATATATCTCCAGAAACTCTTGTAGATAAGAGACATCCATCAGCAACAGTTGATAGAATTCTCAATCAAGAAATAGACATACCAAGTGAATATTGTGTATGTGCTAATGGTGCCCAGTACCGAAAAGATATACATGGGTTTCTCCCTGAAATAATGCAAAGGATTTACGATGAACGGACCATTTACAAAAAAAGAATGCTACACGCTAAGCAAAATCTTGAGCTTGCCACCACACCATCAGAAGCCATGGCACTTCAAAAAGATATCTCAAGATGCAACAACATCCAAATGGCACGAAAGATACAACTCAACTCAGCATATGGTGCCATCGGAAACCAATACTTTAGGTACTATAACCTGGCAAACGCAGAGGCGATTACACTCAGCGGTCAGGTCTCTATTCGCTGGATTGAGAATAAGATGAATGCCTATCTCAATAAAATTCTAAAAACTGACGGAGAAGATTATGTTATTGCTGCTGACACTGATTCTATCTACCTCAATTTGGGTCCTCTGGTTGAAAGTGTATACAAAGGAAGAGAGAAGACTACTGAAGTCATTGTTTCATTCCTTGATAAGATCTGTAAGTTGGAACTTGAGAAGTATATTGAGAGTTGCTACCAGGAATTGGCGGAATATGTAAATGCTTACGACCAAAAAATGCAAATGAAACGTGAGACAATTGCCGATAAAGGTATCTGGACTGCCAAGAAAAGATATATCCTAAATGCTTGGGACATTGAAGGTGTTCGATTCACTGAACCCAAACTAAAGATCATGGGTATTGAAGCAGTCAAATCATCTACACCAGGTCCATGTCGTCAGAAAATCAAGGACGCTCTAAATGTTATTATGAATGGAACTGAAGTGGATGTGCAAGAGTTCATTTCTACTTTTAGGAATGAGTTCAATTCTCTCCCCATCGAAGACATTTCATTTCCTCGTGGATGTAATGGTATGAATAAGTGGTCAAGTCCAGCAACTATCTACACCAAGTCCACCCCTATTCATACACGAGGATCCTTACTATATAATTTCCATATCAAGAAAAACAAACTGACTCACAAATATCCTCTTATACAAGATGGCGATAAGATAAAGTTTATTTATTTGAAGAAACCAAATAAAATTGGAGAGAATGTTATTTCTTTCATGGGACAGTTTCCACTAGAGTTAGAGCTTGACAAAAACATCGACTATGACTTACAATTTGCTAATAGTTTTCTAAAACCATTGGAAGTTATCTTAGATACAATCGGATGGAAGTCTGAAAAACTTTCCACGTTGGAGTTTCTATTTGCATGACAACAAAATTTATTGTCTCTTATCAAAAAGCATTTGGGTTTTCCCCAAGAGAAGAAAAAGAGTTTGAAAGTTTGACTGATGCTCAATGGTTCGAACGTGCCATGAAACGTTCTAATTACATCACAACTATTTTGGAGGTAAAAGAGTGAATTTTCTACAGGATGTAGTCAAGGAGATTGATAATGAGTACGCTTCTCTTGTATCCGATGGAGTGGCCGCGGGTGATACTGAGTGCTTCATTGATACTGGTAGTTATATCTTCAATGCTCTGGTTAGCGGTAGCATTTATGGAGGTGTCCCAGGAAACAAAATTACTGCTATTGCAGGTGAGTCAAGCACTGGCAAAACTTTCTTTTGTCTTGGCATTGTTCAGCATTTCCTTGAGCATAACCCTGAGGCTGGTGTAATATATTTTGAATCTGAGTCTGCAATTACTCGTTCTATGATTGAAGACCGAGGTATTGATTCAAAACGAATGGTAATTGTACCTGTTACTACAGTACAAGAGTTTCGCACACAAGCATTGAGAATTCTAGATAAATATCTAGAACAACCCAAAGATAAGCGTCAACCATTGATGTTTGTTTTGGATTCTCTTGGTATGCTTTCTACAACAAAAGAAATAGAAGATTCCTCTGAAGGAAAAGAAACACGCGATATGACTCGTGCCCAGGTAGTGAAGGCGATCTTCAGAGTTCTTACATTGAAACTTGGTAAAGCAAACATTCCTATGCTGGTAACAAACCACACTTATGACGTGGTAGGTGCTTATATTCCAACTAAAGACATGGGTGGAGGTAGTGGTCTAAAATATGCTGCCAGCACTATCATTTATTTGTCCAAATCAAAAGAAAAAGATGGCAAAGAAGTTGTAGGTAACATCATAAAATGTAAGGCACATAAGTCCCGTCTAACAAAGGAGAATAGTCAAATTGAAACTAGACTTTATTACGATCGTGGATTGGACCAGTATTATGGATTATTGGAATTGGGTGAGAAGTACGGAGTCTTCGAACGTGTTGGAAACCGTTATAAGATTGGTGAATCTTCTGTTTATCCTAAATCTATTCTCAGTGATCCTGAGAAGTATTTCACGCCAGACATAATGCAAGCTCTTGATGAATGTGCCGCTAAGGAGTTTAGGTATGGTAACGACGCTTGATGGATACATCAGAGAGTATGAGAATATAGTTCCTTCAATTCTATGTTCTCATATTATCAATACGTTCGAAATGGAAGAACGTAAAATAGAAGTTGACCGTGAATGTCGTCCTAGATGGACTGAATTCAATATTACAGAACATAGAACTGAAGTTCAGTATGATGAAATTCAAGGACAAATACAACAGTACTTCATCGATATAGTGAAACTCTATATGGAAGATCTGCAATGTGGATATGATTTTCCTGCTAAGTATTGTTTTGAACAATTTAGAATCAAGAAGTATCGTCATCGTACTCCAGATCAATTTAGAGAACATGTTGATGTTCAAGACTATCAATCTGCTAGACGGTTCCTTGTAGTTATGCTATACTTGAACAACGTTAGTGTTGGTGGTGAAACTTATTTCCCATTGTTGCAACGCAAAGTAAAACCTGAAGAAGGGAAGATACTAATTTTCCCCTCAACCTGGCAATGGCGTCATGCTGGACTACCAGTAGAATCTAATCACAAGTATATTTTAGGATCTTATCTACACTACCTATGAACATCGAAGAACTTATCATCAATAATCTCCTTTCGCAGGAAGATTATAATCGTAAAGTTCTTCCATTTCTCAAGGTAGAATATTTTACTAACAAAGAATATGGGATTATCTTCTCAGAGATTCAACAATATCTGGGAGTATACAACTCAGTAATCACAAAAGAAATTCTTGTAATTGAAATCCAAAATCGAAATGATTTGAGTGAAGAACAATACAAGAATACCAATCAAATTATTTCTAGACTGACTAATGAACGTAGTGAGTTACAATGGATCATAGATACTACTGAAAAGTGGTGCCAAGACCGTGCTATATATTTGGCACTTATGGAGTCGATCAAAATTGCAGATGGGCAAGATGATAAGAAGGATAAAGGATCTATCCCCCAAATCCTCTCTGATGCATTGGGAGTCTCATTCGACACTCATATCGGACACGACTACATCCCAGACTCCGACGAACGATTTGCTTCCTACCATAGAGTCGAACAGAAAATTCCTTTTGATCTGGAATTCTTCAACAAAATTACAAAAGGCGGACTTCCTAATAAAACTCTCAATATTGCTCTTGCAGGCACTGGCGTGGGTAAGTCTTTGTTTATGTGCCATCATGCCAGCTCTGTTTTATTGCAAGGTAAGAACGTACTGTACATCACTCTTGAAATGGCAGAAGAAAAAATTGCAGAACGTATCGACGCAAATCTTTTGAATATAAACATTCAGGATCTTTCATCTTTACCAAAGCCCATGTTTGATAAAAAGATTGATAACCTTTCTAAGAAAACACAGGGTAAACTAATCATCAAAGAATACCCAACTGCATCTGCCCATGTCGGTCATTTCAATTCTCTTATTAGTGATCTTTCTCTCAAGCGAGATTTTAGACCTGATATTATATTTGTTGATTACCTCAATATATGTGCATCTTCTCGGTACAAGGGATCTCTTGTCAACTCGTACACCTACGTCAAAGCAATTGCAGAAGAACTTAGGGGTATGGCAGTTGAGCATAATGTTCCTATTGTCTCTGCGACACAAACCACTCGTGCAGGTTACGGTAGCTCTGATGTGGACATTACTGATACTAGTGAATCCTTTGGTCTTCCTGCCACTGCTGATCTTATGTTTGCCCTTATTAGCACTGAAGAACTTGAGGGCATGAATCAACTAATGGTAAAACAACTGAAGAATCGATATAATGATCCTACAGTGAACAAAAGATTTTGCATTGGTATTGACAGAGCGAAGATGAAGCTGTATGATGTAGAACAGTCTGCACAGAGTGACATTCAAGATTCTGGACAAGATGATATTCCACGATCTACAATCTTGGATAAATTCAAAACAAAAAACACATTTGCTGATCTAAAGTATGATTGATTTAGAAAAATATGTACAGTTCGTTGATTCTACTACTTCTCCGCCCAGTAAAAACTACTATGACTTTGGGCAACGTCTGGTTCAACTTCACGAAAATGAATTTCCTACCGAGCGATTGCTTACTGCTGCTGTAGGAATGTCTGCTGAAGCTGGGGAGTTTACTGAGGTTGTGAAAAAAATTATCTTCCAAGGTAAACCAGTGAATGAAGAAAACCTATTTCATCTAAAACGTGAACTAGGTGATATCATGTGGTATGTTTCTCAAGCATGTATTGGTCTTGATATTTCAATTGAAGAAGTTATCCAAATGAACTTTGAAAAACTGAGTTCTAGATATCCTGAAGGTGCTTTCAGTATTGAACGTTCTGAGAACCGAAAAACTGGTGATCTCTAATAAATACAGGGGAAATATTTCCCCTTTTTTTTATGCCTGCCACGATGTATAACATGCCCTTAGCGGACGCAAAGAAGAAAGCTAAGACTTTGAAGATCAACGGACTCTTTGATGCTGCTGTGAAAGACATTCCAGAACCAGAATATTTTTTTGCAGACTCTCTATGGAAACCAAATCCAAGATCGCTCTGGACTATAAAAACTGGTGAAAACAATATCGAAAAGATTGAAGACACTCTTAGTAGACCACAAGGCTCAAATATAGAAATCAAAATCAGAGCAGGAAAAGCGACTCTAGATTATCAAATGGGTCAATACAAAATTAGATGGATTGCTAGTAATAAAAAATCCGCAGGTGCAGCAGATGCTAAGACAACTGCCATGCAAGAAAGAGCATCTGCATGGATTTTTCGTAGAGTATTGAACGATAATATATCATATGATGATTGGACGGATATCAAACTAGATGCTAAGTACAAAGAACTTGAAGACATCTATCCAAATGTAGAAGAAGAATGGTTGAAAGTATTTTTTGCCCAGTCTAAAAGAATGTTTACTGAATTTTCACCAACAAAATTTTCTGAATTCAATCGTGATGGTGGATTCATGGATTATATCAGTAAGGTAGCTAGAGAAAAGTTTGGGATTAGTAAAAAGGATACTTGGAATCCAGCAGACATTTGGTGTATTCAAGATGAAGCTGGCGTTATGCGATTGATTGATAAAACAATAGATGGTAATGGTTCTCAGACTATTCTTGAATTGAATGCTGTTCTAAGAAAACTATATCAAGAGAGAAAAGTGGTGGGTATTTCTCTAAAGAAAGTATCTGGAAAAGTTGCTAAGTTTGAAGAAGTGAATGTTCGTGAAGATGGATTGAATAATAACTACAACTTTGATGTCAGGAGTTATGAATGTAAATGCAATTTGAAAAAGGGTAATGAATGGGATTCTCTTGCATGTAGAGTTGTTGTTGGCAATTCAGATGCTGAATATAACTTCCAAATTCAGGCAAATGATACCACTAGAGAGTCTAACTTGAAATTTGAACCAACGGAAAAAGGAGCACAATCTGCTCGTATGGGTAAAGCACCAGTTGATATGGTTGCTAAACTCATCGAGGAGAATAAAATGGATTTTGAAAATAATCATAATAAGTTCCCTGCTAATGCAACCGAGTTCAATGAAAAAGTATCTGAGTATAAGAAATTATTCAGTAAACTAAAAACCAAAGGCGTTGATGTTGGGGGACTTACAAAGCAGGATGAGTTTGTTGTAAATATGCAAACCGTATTCCTAAACAAACCATATACAGCAAAAGCAAAACTTATGGAAATGAAATTTATTGAAGCAGTGATTGATTTGGATGATAAGAAAAGAGAAGAGTTTATGACTGATATGGTTTTCATCGCTGCCAAGAAGGGCAAACGCTTTGGACCATTTGGCAAACTGTACTAAGGGTCTACCACCGCCCTAGGTTCCGTGCTATAATAAAGGTATCTGAGAGACACGGATGACCGCCAACACGCACCTTGAGCACCCAGAAGACCGTATTTTTGACGGGTCTGTAGAAAGTGTATTTGACTCTCTAGCAACGATTTCACGTAAGACTGAGGTCTCTGTGAAGTGGGATGGTTCCCCTGCCCTTGTGTGGGGTAATTGTCCTTCTAGTGGTCGCTTCTTTGTTGGAACTAAGTCTGTGTTCAACAAACGACTTATAAAGATCAATTACAACCACCATGATATTGATCGTAATCATGATGGTGAAGTTGCAAAGATTTTACACATTGCCTTTGAGTGTCTTCCTATTCCTGGTGAGGGTTATCTTCAGGGAGATTTCATCGGTTTCGGTGGCGTAAATACTTTTTGCCCCAACACTATTGAGTATAAGTTTCCATTTGTGGTGGATCAATCTATTATTGTTGCTCTGCATACAAGTTATGTCGGTGGATTCTTAGATGCAACTCCTACGTTTGGAGTCTCACCAGACCATTTCTCATTCTCCTGGTGGAAGGATCGTAGGATGGATCGGTGCTATCTGATTGATACTCCCCATGCGTATGTACAAAGTAATATGACTATTCTTGATCGTTTGATTACTAAAACCAAGCTTCGTGTCCTTTCTAGAATTGCAAAATATCCTGTCTCCAACACTTCCAAGCAATACATCAAATCTCATATCAATTCTTACATTCGTGCTGGTCACAATATTCCCTCTGCCAAAGAACTCTATGAAACTTTACCTGATAAATATAAGAGTGAATCAAACGTAAATCTTTTTAGAATCTACCACATCATCTATAATCTAAAGAACAAGATTCTAAAACAGATTATCGTAATGCATAATGGCACACAATGTTATATTGATGGTCAACCTACTGATCACGAGGGATATGTAATCACTAATGCTGGTTACACTAACAAGTTTGTAGATAGGTTGGGGTTTAGTAGAGCGAACTTTACACTAGATAAAAATTGGACGAATGAAAAAGTTTAGTACCTTTATTACAGAAGCAGCAAAATCTAAGACAGGACAAGAAGCAGAGAAACTTGGACTTGCTCATGCTGGATATGGTCGTTGGATGAATAAACGTGGAGAAGTAACTCATATATCTCAACAAGGAAGGCTAGTTCCTGTAGCACAAACTCAAGTATCACAACCACAACCAGAGGCTCCAGTTGAAGAACCACCAGCACCTACAGGACCAGAACCACCTGGAGAGGTATCTAAAGGCCCAATTACTATTACATTTGGAAGATTCAATCCTCCTACTATTGGGCATGAGAAACTTATCAACAAAGTAGCAAAGTCTGCTAAGGGTGGTGACTATAGAATATATCCTTCAAGATCTCAAGATACTAAGAAAAATCCTCTAGATGCTGAGACCAAAGTGCATTACATGCGCCTAGCGTATCCAGAACATGCACAATATATTCATAATGATGAAGCAATGAAATCTATTTTTGATGTTCTTGAGGGTCTTTATAACGAGGGATATAGTGATGTAAATATTGTAGTTGGTGCAGATCGAGTAAAAGAATTTGATGCTCTTGCCAATAAGTATAATGGTAAACTTTATAGTTTCAATAGTATCAAAGTAACTTCTGGTGGTAGTCGAGATCCAGATGCTGATGATGTTACGGGTATGTCTGCATCTAAACTTCGTGCTCATGTAGCAACAAATGATTTTGAAGGATTCTCAAGCGGTATTTCAAATACACTGTCATCTAAACATAAGAAAGAGTTGTTCCATCATCTTCGTGGAAGTATGAAGCTGGAAGATGTTGAAGATTTTGCAGATGCCTCTTACAATCTGTTTGAGATTGCTCCTAAGTTAGATCCTAAAAATCTCAGAGAAGAGTATTATAAAAAAAATATATTCAAACTTGGAACCATCGTAGAGAACATAAATACTGGAGTCATTGGAAAAATTATTTCTCGTGGCGTAAATTATGTTATATACATTGATGAACATGAACAAATTTATCGTGGTTGGTTGAAAGACCTTACCGAAAGAAATGATATTCATGGATTTGATTTTACCCCCCTTGGAGAACTTGGGACTGATGATTTGACTAAAAAAATCATCGCCCTTACACCTGGGCAATTCATTCAAAAGATAAATAAAAGGAAACACAGCAAATGACAATGAATTACAATTACGAAGCAATCCCAGGAATGGCGGATGCCCTTCGCCAAATCCAAGAAAAGCATGGTAAGGATCATAAAAAATCTAGTGCCAAGCCTAAGCGTTGGTGGGATGATGATGGTGATGGTGTAGGATACGAACCTCATGAGGTAAAGTCTTCGAAGAAAGAAGGATATGATGTAGATACTGCTAATCAACTTTGGGATGAAGTCGGTGAAAGACTTGAGAAGCTTGGAGAAATGGATGGCGCTAAGTTCAAAGTGATTGGCGAAAAGAATGGTTTGTATGCAAACATTCATGCTAAGAGAGCGCGTGGAGAAGCACCTGCCAAACCAGGAGACAAAGATTATCCAGCAAAGGATGCCTTCAAGAAAGCAGCAAAGACTGCCAAAGAGCAGATTGAATATGCAGATGCTGAAGAACTAGAGCAAATTGCTGAAATTTCTGCTGACCTTGCTCTCAGAGCATCCAAAGCAGCAGATGTCCAGCGTGGTAAGAAGGCTGCTGCTGGTGATAAGGAAGGTGCTGCTGCTAAGGCTGGTCAAGCATCAAGACTTTATAAAGCACAAGCAGATAGAAGACTCGGTAGAGTTACTCCTGGTAAAGCAAATGAAGAACTTGATCTTGGTGAAGATGTAGAGCTTGATGAAAATAGAGCTGCAATGCGTGACCCTGAAGGTTATGAATCAGCTCAAAAGAAAACTCAATCTTCTCGTGAACGCAGAATGAATGATCCACACAAAGGAATCAATTCACCTGCATTTGCTGCGTTTATGGCACAACAAATGGGCGGTAAAAAGCAACAGAAACAACAGAAAGAAGAAGTAGTCAACGAAAAAATGGACGGCGTTGATGATAATGGTTCTACAAAATGCTGGAAGGGATATAAAAAAGTAGGCACTAAAATGAAGGGTGGCAAAGAAGTCAACGACTGCAAGCCAGCAAATGAAGAACTTCAAGAAATTGAAAATTCTTTGTTTGAGTCAGGACTTTTCACTGAAGAAGAAATCCATTATATCATTGGCGAAAAGTGGGAAGAGCTAGATGAAGCAACTGCAATGGCAAAACGTGGTCATGATGAAACTGCAATTCGTAACAAAATTGCTTCATCAACTGGCGGCGGTGGAGCAGCAGATAGAGCAACTGCACTTGCATCCAAACAAACATACGGTCAAAAAGGTAAGGGTGCTCCAGATCCTAAGGCACGTCAGAAACTTGCTGCAACCCAAAGAGGCGATTTCCGTAAAACAGCTTCTTCTTCTCCTGGTCTTCATGGTTATGGTCACAAATCTGATGACCCTGCAGTAAAAGCAAAACAAGCAGCAAGAGGTGCTCAAAGAGGTGCTCTAACTCCTCAAGAGAAAAAAGATCTCGGACGCTGAGGTAATTGTAATGAAAGATAAAGTTACAACTAAAAAAAATACAATAAAAGTAAATCCTAAAACGAGCGATTGTATGGAACGTAGAATGAATGTTGCGATGAATGCATATTCTCGTAAAATAGATGAAATGCGTAATGCTGATGATTTTGATTTCTATGCTGTAGATTATTTTACAGATGAAGAACTAGATGAAATTTGTGAAGAAGTCCTATCAGAAATGACTGATGAGGATATTCAACTTTTAGATGAAGCAGTTGTAACTTATGGTCATGACACAGAAGATCCCACACCGTCTCGTGGAGAGCGAGTCAAAGCCGCAATCAAAAGAGTCGCATCAGGTGCCAAGAAGGTTGCTAAAAAACTTGCCAGAGGTGCTGGTGAGGTTGTTGGTGCCGCTCGTGCTGGTTATCGTGATGCCTCAAGTTCCTCTACTAACAGCAGTTCTTCTAGTTCCACTACTTCTTCTAGTTCAAGTTCTAGTGGTGGGTCTTCTTCATCACCAGAAAGAGTAAGACTTCGTGATAGACTCAAGAATGCCATCAAAAAAGGTGTTGGTAAGCTTGCTCGTGGAGTTTCTAAAGTTGGAGATAAAGTTGCTACACGTCTAGGAGAGCAAGTTGATGTTCTAACATTTGGTGGTTACATGGCTGAAGCTGGTGGTCGCCAGGGTGGCGGCACAATTCGACCACCAAAACCAGATAAAAAAAAAGTAGAAACTAAACCACCAACTGATCGTAACGCAGTCCGTTTCGGAAAAGTTGAAGAGCGAGGTGACTACTGGCATCCAGATCCAGATGAAGATCGTAAACTGGGTGGTCCTGGTGCCAATCAACGTGCTCGTGAAGATCGTGCTGCTGCATCAAAACCAAAAGAAGATCCTAAGAAGTTACGTCCTGGGGAATCTTATAAGGATTATTCTAATAGAGTACAAGGAAAGTCACCTGCACAACCTGCAGCAAAACCTTCATTGGGAGATAGAATAAAGAGTAAACTAGGTAAAGCAATCGATAGAGTTGGTGGTATCAATAGTTCTTACGAAGTAGAAGGTGAACTAGTTGAATCTCAAGACGATGGTTTTACTGGCGAAGCTACTTCATATAAAGGAGTAGTTATTCGTCGTACTAAGACTGGATACGAAGCACCTAGATTTGATCTAACATCTAATTCTCTTGATGGTATCAAAAATAATATTGATAAAAAAATCAAGGAATCTTCTGTAAAAGAGGATATGGTTGATGAAGCAATTAGAAATCCTGAAAGTAGAAAGAAACTTCGTGATATTGAGGATAAGGAAGTAAGAAAGGGCGATAAATCAAAAGGAGAAAATCCACGCAGTAAGTATTCAACGGAAAAAGGAAAACTAGCAGGACACCTTCTTCGTGGTCCAGAAAGCACTGGGTCAAAAGGTAATCCAGTAAGAAGTCGTGGTGGAACTAATGCTCCTGCTGATGAAAGAGTAGGTAGAGGACCTCATCGTGCTGGAAACGCAGCATATTGGGCTGGAAATGCTGGTCCAAATAGAGATAGAGGTGCTGGAAATAAAGCAGCAAGAAGGGCAGGTAAGTCCGTTCCAAATACAAGAGATATGGTTGACGAAGCTAAGGTAGATAAGACGCTTCCTGAATATAAGAGATCTGCTGCTAGAACGGCGAGGTATGGTAATCCATATGGTTCCGTGGGCAGCGGCCCTCAGAGAGATCGTAGAGCTGACCACGAAGCTAGGAGAGGAGTCAAGAAAGTCAAAGAAGACCATATGACATTCTCTGACTTTATGGAAGAAGGTCTTGATATGAAGACCTTCAAAGCAAATCGTAAAAAGAATGAACGTAAAGCTGCTTCTACTGATTCTGAGAGGAGAAGTCTTGTAGGTCACGAATGGCACAACACTGGTAGAAAATACACTCCAGATGAAGCAAAGTCTCGTCGTGCAAATATGTCCGATGATGATAGAGCAGCAAGACACCGTGCTGCTGTAGATCCTGATGATGATCGTGATGAGAATACATACTCAGCAGACAGAACGAAGAATCCTAAGAAGCAACGTAAGCAGGCTGCCATGGGAGAAATGATGACATTCTCTGACTTTATGGAGTCTCGTAGATCCGAAAGAGAAGGTAAAGGTTCTCCAGAATCTCCCCTTTCATATCCTGGTAGAGCAATCAAAAAAGAAAGAGGTGAAAAAGGAGGTCGTCATCAATACAGTGGCAGTGTTGAATATGGTGGAGCTGCTGCCGAAAGAGGTGTAAAGAAAAAATCTCCATATTCACAACATCAACGTCTTAGAAATCTAAGTAATTATCCAGAAAAACCAGGAAAGTATTCTGAAAAACTTAGAAAGAAAACCGATTTAGGAAGTCGTTTTGACTAAATAAGATTGTCGAGTTCTATGTATTCTTATGTCTGCCCTAGTCGCCTGGTGTCTTGCTAATCAAGCTTTGATTGCAACAGTATTGTTTGCAGTTTCAGAAGCACTTGGAGCAAACCCCAAAGTAAAATCAAACGGTCTTCTTTCACTCATTCTCCTTCAAGTACAAGGACAATTGAAGGCAAGGGGTGGCAAAGATCTAACACCATAATTCTAAAGGACTCTTACGAGTCCTTTTTTATAAATAAATATTAGAAGATTATTGGAGTAAAAGATGTCTCTTTACGGAAGAACCGACTCAAACGCAAATAAAACAAAAGCAGAACGTGGTGTTGCAACATCATCAATTACACCTACTATTGTTTTTGTTTCTGAGTCAGAAGCACTACTAAGTGAAAACCGCAAGCGGGGCATCGATGGTCCTGGTTGGTGGTCACATCACACCTATACTGATGTTTCAGGAGCAACACGTCATAAGGTAGAAAAACTAGTTGCCCTAGCTAATGCGGATGAAACAGAAACTCAAGATGATGACACCATCGCAGCAGACGTAACATCCACAATCACCATTACTACACAACCAACAAACCAGACAACTGCTTCTGGCGGTGCTACATTCACTGTCGCTGCTACAGCTACTGTTGGATCTGTCACCTTCCAGTGGCAGAAGAGATCAACTTCTGCTGGTAGATTCTTCAATGTCTCTGGTGCTACAAGTGCCTCACTTGTCCTCACTGGACAGACATCCTCAGCTGATGGTAATGAGTATCGTGTCAAACTCACCTCCACCGCTGGTGCTACTGAAGTAATTTCTAACGAGGTTACCCTTACATTCGGAACATAATAAGTCATGAGATTTGACGAATTGAATGCAAATAATTACATTCTCTTCGCCATCAAACATTATGAAAATCCTCAATGCGTAACGCAAGAAGATTTCAATGAAGATATGAAACGTTTCAAGTACCTCAAGAGATTATTCAAGAGGTACTTCAAGACTGGAGAAATCAGAATTCATCTGATTATAAATCATATCATTATATTGTATAATGTTTTTGGTGAAGCAGCTACATCCCTACTTTTCTTCAAATTAGAAAGAGAGTATTGGTCTGCACTAAAAACATTTTTGATATTTTTGAATAAATATCCTGTAGGGTTCTTACCCACATTAGACATAGAAGATGAAATCCAAGAGGAGCTAGACAAAATATGACTGTCATGACAACTGGTACTGGTGGATTTAGTAGTGCTGCTGTAGAAACAGGTCCAGTGGCAGGTCTTGATCCGCTTTTGGATTTTAGAAGGAAACTTGCTAGATCAATCAAAGATCATCCTTACGCACAACAATACAAACAAAAACGTCAAAAAGCAAAAAAAATCAGAGAAGAAATCGATAGACATAATCATCAAACTGCACATCTATATCAATATAAAATAAATATTCCCACGGTCGGAGAGACAATTATTTTTGGATCTTCTGAAGCAGAACTTAGAATGAAACTAAGACTGTTAGTCAATCCAAGATATCAAGGAAATATTTCAATCGAAAGAATCTTCCCTTCAGACGCAGGTAAATTCTACAACAACAAAAGAATCAAAGCATATAAAAATTTGCCAGAGGCAACAATGATGAAAAAAGAAGCAGACCCTGCTGAGAAGGAAGCTGCCGCTGCTCAAGATGCAATGGCGAAAAAATCTGAGGCTATGAAATCTCAGGCTGCCGCACAACAAGTACAAGCAAAAATTGCAATTGAGAAGAAAAAAATTGAACTCAAAAAGCAAGAAATGCAAAAAGCATTGATGATGAAAATTTCTGCAATGAAAAAAGGTGCTTCTGCAGGCACAGTTCCAGTCGCAACAGAATCTGTTATTCATGAATCTTCTGGTGGTAATATTGATCTTATCAAAAAGATTGCTGATAGTAACCAACCAGGAAGCATCCAATTTTTGAACGGTGAAAAGTTTCAAATTCAACCAGCTATCGCGCAGAAAATTTTCCAAGCATATGAGTCGTTGGGTATGCAAAAGAATAAAGCGAAATTTAGTAATGCTGCAAATGAAACCGCGACTTCATTCCAAAAAATTCTAACATTCGTAGGAGCAGCGGGTTAGTTATGTTTGGGTCTAATCAAAGGGTAGAAGTCAGTGTCCTGGAAAGTAAATTTGAAATTTATGAAGAACTCTCTAAGCAGATGTTAGAGAAGTTAGAACGTGCTGTCGATAAAATTTCTGAAGGTAATTCTAGTATTGCTCAAATTCTGGCTAAGCACGAAGAAAGATTGATGAGTGCAGACAGGGCAGATGCTTTGCTTGTAAAAATGATTGAAGAATTGAAAGTTCAAAGCAAAGAAGATGAATCTTACCTGTCAGGTAGAATTGAAACACTTACAAAACGTATAGATGATCTTGCTAAATTTAGATGGATCAGCGTAGGAGTAGCAACTGCTGCCGTGGTAGTTATCGGATCTGCTAGTTTCTTTGGAAACATGTTGACAGTGGGTTCAAGTCCTGCTAAAGTATCTACTGGAGAACAGCAAACCACAGTTAGATAATGAGCATTGATACAATGTACGCAGATCTTGTTGGATCAAGACTGCAAAAATTTTCATGCACACGAGCAGGTGTGTACAATTTCAGATGTCCTTACTGTGGGGACTCTCAAAAATATAAAAATAAAGCACGAGGATATCTTTTTCTAAAGAAAAATGATCTTGTGTATAAGTGTCATAACTGTGGTATAGGAACTTCGTTTGGAAAGTTTCTAAAAGACCAAGCTCCTGATCTATATGACGAGTATGTCATGGAGAGATACAAGCTTGGGTTGACAGGTAAAGGTAGAAATGTTGCAGATCCAGATTTCAAAACAAAGACTCCAGTATTTGTATCAAGGCCGACAGGTCTCAAGACAATTGATGACCTAAATAATTCTCACCCAGCAAAAAAATATCTTTTGGAAAGACAAATACCAGAAGAAGCACTAAAACGTTTATACTACGTTGATAGATTCCAAACTTGGGTAAACACACAAAAGAAAACTTTTCCAGATACCAATCACGATCATGCTCGTATCATTATTCCACTTATTGATGCTGATAAAAACTGGTTTGGATTTCAGGGGAGGTCCTTGAATCCTAAAGATACGATGCGCTACATTACTATCATGCTTGATGATAGTAAACCAAAACTATTTGGATTGGATAAAATAGATGGAAAGAAAACAGTTTACGTCACTGAAGGACCATTCGATTCACTCTTCATTTGTAACTCAGTTGCTATGTGTGGAGCTGATGTGGATCTCAGTAAGTGGGGTATTGAGAATCCTATTTGGATCTATGACAACGAACCACGCAATCAGCAAATTGTATCAAGAATTTCTCGTGTTATTGATATGGGACAAAAAGTTGTCATTTGGCCTTCAGCAATAAAAGAGAAAGACATCAATGAGATGGTACTTTCTGGACGAGACGTACAAAGTATAGTAGAATCTAATGTCTACACTGGATTAGAAGCAACAGTAAAACTTTCATTTTGGAAAAAAGTATGAGTAACGGTATCAAGGTTGTAAAACGTAATGGCAATAGTGAGAAGATTGATCTCGATAAAGTGCATAAGATGGTAGAACATGCATGTCTAGGACTTGCAAATGTATCTGCATCTCAAGTTGAGATGAATTCAGGACTACAATTTTTTGATGGCATCAAAACAAGTGATATTCAAGAGATTCTAATTCGCTCTGCTAATGATCTTATTTCTCTAGACAATCCAAATTATCAATTTGTGGCAGCACGTTTACTCTTGTTCGGTCTTCGTAAGAATGTTTATGGTGACCACCCTGATAATCATCCTTCTATTTTGAAGCATGTATTTACTTGCACCGAAAGGGGCGTATATGATAAAGCAATTATTTCTAAATATACTGAAGCAGAATGGTCACAAATTGATACGTGGATTGATCATCACCGTGACTATTTGTTTACTTATGCAGGTCTACGTCAGGTCGTTGATAAATATCTCGTGCAGGATAGAAGTACTGGTGAGGTCTTTGAGACCCCACAATTTATGTACATGATGATTGCTGTGACTTTGTTCGCTGAATATAAAACACAAAATAGGCTTGAATATGTCAAACGATACTACGACGCAATCTCAAAGCACAAAATCAACATTCCAACTCCCATCATGGCAGGAGTTAGAACACCTCTCAGACAATTTGCAAGCTGTGTTCTTGTTGATGTTGATGACACCCTCGACGGCATCTTTAGCAGTGACATGGCTATTGGTAGGTATGTTGCTCAGAGGGCAGGCATTGGTATCAACGCGGGTCGAATCCGTGGTATCAACAGTAAAATTAGAGGCGGAGAGGTTACCCATACTGGCGTTGTACCATTCCTCAAAAAATTTGAGGCAACTGTCCGATGCTGCACTCAAAATGGCATCCGAGGTGGATCTGCTACGGTACACTTTCCAATCTGGCACCAGGAAATAGAAGATATTTTGGTGCTCAAAAATAATAAAGGCACAGAGGATAACCGTGTTAGGAAACTTGATTATTCGATTCAAACTAGTAAGTTGTTCTATGAAAGGTTTATTCAAAATCAAACCATTTCGCTTTTTTCACCTCATGATGTTCCTGGTTTGTCTGAGAGTTTTGGGACCAGTGACTTTGATGATCTATACTGCCAGTATGAGTCAGACGATTCTATCCCCCGCAAAACAGTCAGTGCCCAAGAACTAACTCTTGACCTTCTGAAAGAGAGAGCAGAAACTGGTCGCATCTATATCATGAACATTGACCACTGCAACTCCCATTCATCCTTCAAGGATAAAGTTTGGATGAGTAATCTCTGCCAAGAAATCACTCTCCCCACGAAACCAATCCAGCATATTGATGATGAAGATGGCGAAATTGCATTGTGCATTTTGTCGGCAATCAACGTTGGTAGGTTGAAGGATCTAGATGATCTAGAAGATCTGTGTGACCTTGCTGTACGCGGTCTGGATGCCCTTATCGACTATCAGGGGTATCCAATCAAAGCTGCTGCTCTAAAGACTCCTAGGAGGCGTTCTCTGGGCATTGGGTACATTGGATTGGCGCATTACCTAGCACGTCAAGGAGAACGCTATAACGATCCTGGGGCATGGCAACTCGTCCATGATCTCACTGAAGCATTCCAATATTACCTACTCAAGGCTTCTAATACCCTTGCAAAGGAATATGGACCATGTGAATATTTTGATCGTACTAAGTATTCTGATGGGATCCTTCCCATTGATACATATAAACGTGAAGTCGATCAAATTGTACCTAATATTTTGAAATATGATTGGGAAGGTTTACGTTCCGAGATTCTTGCACATGGACTACGACATAGTACATTGTCCGCACAGATGCCATCGGAGAGCAGTTCCGTTGTGTCAAATGAAACAAATGGAATCGAACCACCTCGTGATTACTTGTCCATCAAGAAGAGTAAGAAAGGTCCACTCAAGCAGATTGTTCCTCAATACTCGACTCTCAAAAATAATTATACTCTTCTTTGGGACATGCCTAGTAATGATGGTTATATCAAAATTGTTTCAGTAATGCAAAAGTTTTTTGATCAATCAATTAGTGGTAACTGGAGTTATAATCCAGAACATTATGCTGATGATGAAGTGCCAGTGAGTGTGATGGCACAAGATTTCCTCAATACTTACAAGTATGGATGGAAAACTTCTTACTATCAAAATACTTATGACAATAAAAAAGATATTGACGTTGAAGAAAACATCCGTCAAGGGATTGAACTTGACAAACTTATCCAAGGCATTCTAGAATCGGAGGAAGACGACTGTGACAGTTGCAAAGTCTGAGGTATCACGTATGACAGTATTCAACAAAAATAAAGTGAATACCAAAAAACAACCTATGTTTTTTGGACAACCTTTGGGAGTTCAACGTTATGATGGATTCAAATATCCAGTGTTCGATAAACTCACTCAACAACAACTGGGTTATTTCTGGAGACCTGAAGAAGTTTCTCTACAAAAGGATCGTGCAGACTACCAAAAATTGACTCCAGAACAAAGGCATATTTTTACTAGTAACTTGAAGTATCAGATTATGCTTGATTCTGTGCAGGGTCGCGGTCCTGGTATGGCATTCATTCCCTACTGCTCACTGCCCGAACTAGAGGCATGTATGGAGGTGTGGGGTTTCATGGAAATGATTCACTCACGTTCTTACACATATATCATCAAGAATGTATATCCAGATCCATCCGAAGTTTTTGATACTATCTTGGATGATGAACGTATCATTGAAAGATCTACATCGGTAACAGAAGCTTATGATGACTTCATTCACTCTGCACAGGAGTATGGTAATTCAACTACCTGGCAGTTTGCCCAGGAGGGTGTGCCGAACGCCAGATACGACCGATATGAACTGAAGAGAAAACTTTATCGTGCAGTTGCCAATGTCAATATTCTTGAGGGTATTCGTTTCTATGTTAGTTTCGCTTGCTCTTTCGCATTTGGCGAAAACAAACTTATGGAAGGATCCGCAAAAATCCTTTCACTCATTTCCCGAGATGAAAACCAGCACCTTGTTATCACACAGAACATCCTGAATAAATGGAAAGATGGTGATGACTTGGAGATGCAAAGGATTGCAATGGAGGAAGAAGAATATGTAGTCAACATGTTCAAGAAAACTGTAGATGAAGAGAAGTCTTGGGCAGGGTATTTGTTCAAAGATGGATCTATGATTGGCTTGAATGAAAAACTACTAAATCAATATGTTGAATGGATTGCTAACCGTCGTTTGAAATCAATTGGTCTAACTCCTTTGTATGATGTATCGGCAAAGAACAATCCACTTCCTTGGACAGAGCACTGGCTCAACTCTAAAGGTCAACAAAATGCCCCACAAGAAACGGAGATAGAAAGTTATGTCATCGGAGGAATCAAACAAGATCTCAAATCAGACGCCTTCGCAGGATTCTCCCTATAAGGAAGATGACTGGTATGAACGTTTGTATAATGATCTTCTAGACACATATAATGACAACACAGATAATGAAAATTTTTGGGATATGTGGGATAAAGAGTATGCTCTTCGGCAATTACGCCGCCGTTTAGAGCTTGACGAAGATAAATAATTATGGTAGCATATACTACTAATCGTTCATTCGCTATTCGCAAATAGCGAACGCAAGTAAGCCGACTCGGAACGGATCGTTCATCTATGGAAATCATTCTCTGGACTTGTGTGGAAGCTCAAAAGCTTATCAATAATGTTCGCACTTCAAAAATGCCAAACAATATAAAAGCAGAGCTCATCCAAATTCATATAGAACACTCGCCAAAGACTTGTAAATTTACCATAGACGCAAAAGCCGACTGAAGGAACGGGACTAATCATCTCATTTCTTTAGGAGAAAACTAATGTCGAAAGTCGTATACCGTGGTGTCGAATATGATACCGTACAGCGCCGTCAAGCACAGGCACAAGTACAACAAGAACCTCAACAATACAATGAGACCTACCGTGGGGTCAAATTTGTAAAAGAGGGGAAGCAGTGATGACAGCAACCTATCGTGGTGTGAAGTATAATACTCACACTCCAAAACTGCAGTACCGTAAGTGGTATGCAGAAACACATGCTCCATCGCATCCATCAAACACATATCGTGGTGTTGCTTATCGTCCATGTAACAATTGGAACTGGGAGGAAAAGCAATGAAAAAACTCAACTTCCTACAATTGATCAAGGAACAAAAGCAAAAAGAGGAGCGTCGTTATCAAGCACAACTAGCACAACTAGTGGGAGCAAAATAATGATACAAACTATCATATCTCTAACTGCTGCAACAGCTCTAGGAACAGTCTTACTTTCAACTTATATTCAATGGTTGTATAAGTATTGATATCAAGACCCCCACAAAGGGGGTCTTTTTTTATAGATACTTGACAAGCATAAATTTCGAGTGTACAATCAACACTGTAGGGGTTGAAAAAAATGGAACAATCAAAACTAAAAGATTTACTTCGAAGGCTCAAAGAGATTGTAACTGAATTAGAATCCGAAGTGTATTCCGATACATCTAAATATCTCTATCATGATGATAAGAGGATATCTGTAGAAGATGACGACGGAGAAACTGATTAGTTATGAGAACCCTTGGATTTACAACGGGGAAGTATTTGATACAGATCATATTCAAGATTATTTTGGTTTTGTATATTGCATTCATTGCATTCCGACTGATCGTAAATATATTGGTCGAAAGTATTTCTGGAGTTACCGCACACCAAGAGGAAAATCTAGAAAAGCTAAATCAGAGTCTGACTGGAAAAAGTATTATGGATCCAGTGACGAACTCAAAGAAGATCTAAAAAGGTACGGGAAAGCACATTTCAAAAGAAGTATTCTAAGCCTACATACAAGTAAGGGTTTCACAAACTTTGAAGAAACCCGTCAATTATTTCTCAATAATGTACTTACGGAGGCAACTTCAGATGGCACACCTGTGTATTACAACAGCAACATTCTTGGTAGGTACATGCGAAAGGACTATTTCAGGGGTTGACCTCATAAGAGGAACCTGCTATGATATCTGAGTAGTTCACCAGAGGAGCATATGAAAACCGCTATTGACTATAGTGAGTGTCTTTATGATGAATATAGCCACGATCAAGTACTAATTGATTGTCACATTGATCATCTTCACAAAATTGCTGAAGAGGGGTATTATGCTGCTCGCCTGTATAGTGACCGAATCAATGACGTAACGGGGGTCAGTAGCTCAGTGGATAGAGCAACTGCCTTCTAAGCAGTCGGTCGTAGGTTCGATCCCTACCTGACCCGTTCCTCATAGAGGAAATGTTCATTGCTTAGGACAACTATGACTACAGCACAAAGGTTCGCACCTGTAACAAACATTCTTAGGAGTGCCGTTACAGGAGATATCAGTCTCGACACCGAGTATCCTATTATTTTCCAAAAACTTTATAGATATTACGAGGAAAAAGGTGTAGACTTTTATGGTAATTCTGAAGAGGATTACGCTATCCTAATAGACAAACTTGAAACTGATCTGTTCTGACTATGAAAAAACCCAAAATCCTTCTGGAAAAATTTCCTTATCGTTATGTTCAAGTGGGAACACTTGAAATCAATGGTGAACCAGACTACCGTATACAAAAGGTAGACTCATACACTGGACGTTATCGTGACATGTATCTATGTGACAACGAAATGCAATTGATGACTGCGATGGAGGATTTTGACTACACTAAATGGCTGGACCCTGACGGTGTTCCAGCCTACCGACACCACGATTGATTACCATGACACCGTATACAAAAGCATCACAAGCATTACGAGAAGCAATGATTGCTGCTATCCAAGATGATAAATTTGATAATTCTATTCTTATAGAATTGTGGAGACATTTTCTTGGAGTTCAAGCAATTGCAGAAAAACTAAAAAAAACTGACTCACCAATTTCAACTTTTACTATTCCAGACAATAGTAGTTCTGGAAAAGATTGTATTCAATTTCCATCTTCATATTCATATGAAAACCTTAGAGATGATCTAATCTCATTGGATTGATACATAGTATGTCTTTGCCAATAGACAATAAACTAGATGGTTGGTTAGCGCGAAAGTGCGTTATATTCAAGAGTTTCCTCGTTCTCTAAAAAACGGGGTGGTGGAGTCACATGACCCAACTGTCTCGGAATGACATAAAAAGTGCCCTGGTCGGGAAACCCCCCTATGGTTTCTTGCTTCTCCATAAAAAAAGCAAGTGGTGCGGATGGGACTCTCTCCCGCCTGGTTTATGTGTTCCAGTCAAAAATATGTTGGTGGTAAATCCCCTTCCGTGTGGTTGATTTCCTATTTTGCATCTGAACTAAAATAGGTGGCGAGCCAAAAACAGGGGGATTGACCTCCCCCATTTCCTCGTCGGTATGGCGGAATTGGTAGACGCGCTGGGTTTAGGTTCCAGTGTCTTTATGACGTGGAGGTTCAAGTCCTCTTACCGACATTTAGTTGACAAGTCAACAACTATCTTGTATACTATACTTAGAACAACAATTATTTTATGGCAAAGACAAAAACTACAAAAACTATTGGTATGAGGGAGTTCCCTGAAGTTGTACTTCGTGCTCGTGAGGGAAATGACTTTGTAGATCTAAATACTTGGGATTTACTTCGTAATAAAAAAGTAGTTATATTTGGTCTCCCTGGTGCATTTACTCCTACATGCACTATAAGCCACCTTCCTGGTTACGAAAAAGATTATCTTGAGTATAAATTGAATGGTATTGATGAAATCTATTGCCATTCTGTAAACGATTCTTTTGTTATGGCTAAATGGTTTGAGTCACTTGGAATCCAGTATGTCAAACCTCTTGCAGATGGATCTGGGCATCTCGCTGCAATGCTGAATACACTTGTTACTAAAGTCAACTGTGGTTTTGGTCTTCGTACTTGGCGTTATGCAGCAATCGTAGACAATCTACAAATCACTATTTGGGCAGAAGAGCCTGGTAAACGAGATGAATACAAAGATGATCCATATGACGTATCTAGTTCAGAAAACATCCTTCCTATCGTGCAGAAGCAATTCATTGATTCTATAACATAATATACAATATTAGAAATTCTAAACAATGGGGTGCTTGACACCCCTTTCTTTTTCCTATATACTTACATAACAAATCTTTACAAAACTTCTATGACTGTAACAACTAACGATCGTGGACAACAGAATATGTGGGCAAAAGAGCCTACAATGTATTACGAAAACTATGGGATGGATTCCCCTAATCAAGTAAAGGAGAAAATCAATGGACGCTGGGCTATGGTCGGCATTATTGCTGGGTTCATTTCTTATGCTCTCACTGACAAGTTCTTCTTCGGAATCTTCTGATGACTGAAACTATCTTTACGGTTACTACGATTGCATTCTTTGTAATCCTAGGTTATGCTGTTGATCAACTCTCTGAGACCTACTAATGTTTACTAGCATCTTTGCAGTATTATTTGCTGTACTACAATTTGTCCAAGTACCTCAATGGGATAATGACTGGAAGAAATGTTCTGTTTCCGTTCCTGATACTGCTTGTCATTGGTATGTGGTCAATCCCGATAACACTTTTGGCAAGGGTTTTAGTTGGATTACTGCCCCCGTCTACGACGTTGCAGCAGTCTACGACATCGGAAAGACTCATGACCTCACTGTCGAAAAGGGATACCTAACGACTGTTGAAATGATGAATGCCGAATCAGGACTAAAGTATGGAGATGATTACTAATGAGTGCTGACATGCTTGGGCAACTTGGAGTTGCCCTTCAAGAAATTGGGTGGGATAGTGAGATTGATCTTGAGGTCAAAATTGCTGGCACCCTAAAGAACGACAAGTTTATTGTCATCAAACCAATCAAACAAGTGGTATCATCCACACCAAACCCTGACCTCAAACAACAACACCCCTACAATGGAACACTCACTGATTGAACTACTGACTTATTATGTCATTGTTGCAGCTCTTTTTATTGGAGCTCCAGCAGTATTTTTTACAATCGTTTTCATGCCTTCACTCATGAATACAAAGGGAGCGGTTGTCGGTTACAAAATTCACCGTGATTACGGTGACACTTCTATCTACTCTAAAGTCAAATAAAGGAGAACTATCATGAAATTCGGTTTTACCCCTGAGGCAGAAATCCTCAATGCTCGTCTAGCAATGCTCGGTTTCGTCGTTGCTGTCGGTACTTATCTGACCACTGGACAAATCATCCCAGGTGTGCTATGATATTCATGTTCATGAGTTGGTCGAGATCATGAACCTCCAATAAGCATGGTGTAGTTCATTTACAACCTCACCAAGGACCACTAATTAGTGGTCCTTTTTTATTATAAATACCTCGGTGTTTCTAGAAGCTCAAAATGACACTAGATCTTCATAACTTTTTCAAGTTCTATGACGATAGTAATTCCAATCACGTAGCAGCAGTTCAATGGCTGGAAGATAAACTCCCAGAAAAATTCCTAGATGACGCTGAGACCGAATGGATTAGTATTTTCAGAACGAAACCACCAACACCAGAGGTCCTTGCAGTTCCTTACTTCAACCAAGTAGATAACTATAGAGATGCTCATAGAACCTGTAACTCTTCATCGTGCGCTATGTGCCTTGCTTTCCTCAAGCCAGGCAGCATCAAAGGCGATGATGAATATGTCAAGAAAGTATTTGCGATTGGTGATACGACTGACCATACCGTACAGACAAAAGTTCTATCAGGTTATGGTGTCAAGTCTCACTTTAGCTATAATCTTTCTTTTGCTGATGTTGATCGTAGCCTCGATGCTGGGAAACCTGTTGTTATTGGTATCCTTCACAGGGGTTCTTTATCTAATCCTACTGGTGGACACATGTGTGTAGTCATCGGTAAGACACCAGATGGTAAAGGATATTTTGTCAACGATCCATATGGTTCGCTGAATGATAACTATACTGGTCCAGTCACAAACGGTAAGAAGACCGTTTATACAAAAGCAGTTCTCAAGCATCGCTGGTGCCCAGGTGGCAACGATGGTTGGGGTCGTATCTTTGATTGATAAAGGAGGAAAAAATGGCACGTATCGATTTACACAACTTCTTCAAGTTCTATGACGAGAAGAACCCAAACCATGTCAAGGCAGTTCA
>Ga0194119_10003100_pt1 | contig 27028 bp, 22 predicted proteins | sample TA2MahC100mmetaG_FD_148620 | JGI IMG/M metagenome (GOLD analysis project Ga0194119, IMG submission 148620) | Freshwater microbial communities from Lake Tanganyika, Tanzania - TA2015018 Mahale Deep Cast 100m | ecosystem: Environmental > Aquatic > Freshwater > Lake | place: Tanzania: Lake...
TGATCGCGGCGGCTACCACCAAGACGGGTCTCAAAGTTCATGCCGAGTTGAATACCGAAACCTATCCATCCGGCATCAAAATTTCCGATGCAGAACTGGCCCAGGTGAAGATCCGCCGCGACAAGTTTCACGGCGATTGGAACTACGAAATCCAGCCCCGCAATCCATCACACTGAATATCTTAGTTCTAGACATATCTTAAAGCTGAAGTTCATCCTGCCGGCGGAGCCTCCGACGAGCTAGCGGCACACTTCTTACTCAGCACCGGCGGCAGCCGAGGCCGCTGACCCACCGCCGGTGAGCTCCCCGTGGAGCCACGCCTTGGCGATTTTCCAGTCGCGCTTGACTGTCCGGGAGGTGACGCCGAGAATTTCGGCGATCTCCTCCTCGGTCAGGCCCCCGAAGAAGCGCATTTCGACGATGCGGCTTTGGCGGGCGTCGAACACCGCGAGACGGGTCAACGCCTCGTCGATCGCTACCACTTCGTCGAGGCGGTCCTCGGAGATCGCGAGCGCGTCCGTAAACTCGACTCGGGCGCGGGCGCCTTCGCGCTTAGCGGCGCGGCGGCGGGCGTAGTCCACCAGAATCCGGCGCATGGCCTGGGCGGCCACGGCGAAGAAGTGCGTGCGGTCACGAAACGGGATGGCGCCGGGCTGGCCGAGCAGTTGCATGTACGCCTCGTTCACCAGCGCGGTGGCTTGCAGCGTGTGGCCGGGGCGTTCACCGCGCAGGTAGGCGGCGGCGCGTTGTTTCAATTCAGGGTAGACGGCTTCGAGCTGGGCGTGTTGTGCGCCGGGCTTGCCGCCGCGGATGTCAGACAGTAGGCGGGTGATCTGGCCGGGGTCGGTCGACATAAACCAGTAGTACGTCTCATTATGCCGTCTACTTCTTGTCTGTGGTGGCCGCCGGGGCCTCTTCTTCGGCTGGCGCGGCGGCGGGGGCGGCCGGTGCAACAGGCGTTAGCGGTTTGGGCCAGAAGAACCAATCGGGCGAATCGAGGAAGTCACCGAACTGCCGCTTCAACGAAGTGCGCTGGCGGTCGATGCCGCTCTTCTTCTTTACTACTGGAGCCGGCGGCGCGGGTGTGGGCGGAGAAGCCGCAGAGTCGGGCTGCTGTTGAGAGAGCAGCAGCCCGGTCGCGGCGAGGAGAGATGCAAGCACGCTACGCATCTGCAATAAGGATCGAACGCGCCGGTTCGGTTCGACAGTCCAGAGTTTCCTGAATGGGGATATGCCCTGGCAGGTTGTACCGGGCCGTCTGATTGCGACAGGGCGGGGCTGAAGCTCCGCGCTCAAGCTCTCCAGAAACCCACAGCGTAACTCCTGTTTTTTCCGCAGCCGTACACGGGCGGAAGTAGCGGGCTGAAGCCCACCCTACAAGGACGCGGGATGCGCGTCGGTCTTGTTACCGCCTCTTCCGCCCCACATGCAACGCGACGATGCCAAAAGTCATACGCGTGTACTCCACATCCCCGAACCCCACGCCTTGCATCGCCTCGGCCAACTCCGGCGCGCCCGGGAATTTCCGCACCGACTCCGGCAGGTATTCATACGCCTCTGGCACGCCCGAAATCATCCCCGCAATCCGCGGCAGCACGCGCAGCGAGTAGAACTCGTAAAACCGGCGGAACAACGCGTTCGGCGGCGTGGAGAATTCAAGGATCGCCACCGTGCCACCCGGCTTCAACACTCGCAGCATCTCGGCGAGTCCGGCGCGGTAGTTCACGAGGTTCCGAAACCCAAACGCGCACGTCACCAAGTCGAGCGAGCCCGCCGCCAGCGGCAGTTGCATCGCGTCGCTCTCAAACACCTCCGCGGGCAAGCGACCGGCGGCGATCTTTGCATCGCAGGCGCGCAGCATCTGGTGCGAAAAGTCGCTGCCGAGGACGGTGGCCGGCGTGCGGCCCTGGAGCGCGATGAGTAAGTCGCCGCTGCCGCAGCATAAGTCCACGACGCGCGCGCCGGGCTTCTCCAGAATCGGCCGCAACTTACGCACGGTGCGCCACCGCCAGTATCGATCGGCATTGAACGACAGAACGTGATTCAGCAGGTCATAGCGCGGCGCGACGCCGTCGAACATACGGCGTACCCAGCGCGAGATCTCCTGGTCACCTTCAACGCCCGCCGGCCGCGTACCCGGAGCGCTCATGCGCGCAGATCCTCCAGCGCGCGCGCGGTGGCCTCCTGCGCCTGCCAGCCGTCCACGTCGGCGGAGATGCGCCATTTGCCTACGCCTTCTGTGAGCACAAAGTGCACCTTGCCCTGGATGGTCTTCTTGTCGCTCGCCACGCGCCGCACGAGGTTCTCGGCGCGAATGCCGTCGAGCGAAGGGATGGCGCCGTACGCGCCGATGCAATCGAGAATGCGGCGATGCCCGGCGTCGTTCACGAGGTCAAGCTGGTGGCTCAGGTGCACCACCGCGCGCATGCCGAACGAAACGGCCTCGCCATGCAACAGCCGCGCGTAACCGGTCTCGGCTTCGAGCGCGTGCCCAATCGTGTGGCCAAAGTTCAGAATCCGCCGCAGGTCGCCTTCTTTTTCGTCTTCGGTCACGACTTCCGCTTTGATGCGCACGGACTCGCCGATGATGTATTCCAGCACCTCGGGCTCGCGCGCCAGCACCTTGTCCGCTTCGCGCTCGAGCCGATCGAACAGCGCAGGGCTGTTGACGATGCCGTACTTCACCACTTCAAACAGCCCGGCGCGGTATTCGCGCTCAGAAAGCGTGGCGAGCACGTCCGGATCGATCAGCACAGCGCGCGGCTGATGAAACGCTCCGATGAGATTCTTGCCGCCCGCGAGGTTCGCGCCGGTCTTGCCGCCCACGGACGCGTCCACTTGCGCCAGCAGCGTGGTGGGCACCTGGATCACCGGGATGCCGCGCATGAAGATGGCCGCAAGGAAACCGCCGAGGTCGCCCACGATGCCGCCGCCGAAGGCGATCACCAGGCTCGAGCGGTCCGCGCCGAGCGCCAGCATCTGGTCGGCGAGGGCTTCCACACTCGCGAGGCGCTTACGCTCTTCGCCGCCCGGAAACAACAACACTTCGGCGGTCTTGCCCGCCGCCGCCAGCGGTCCGGTGAGCAAATACCCGTGCGGCTTCCACACATCTTCCGTGGTGACGACGAAGATCTTGCCGGCTTTGCGCGGCAGATGGGGGGCGATGTGCCGGAGCGCTCCGCGCTCGACGATGCATGGATACTCACACGCCGCCGTGCGGACGGAGAACACTGCCATATATAGCCGTTGTACCATGAGGTCATCGGAACGCTGAACTTTCCCTCATTGCACCCTGATTTTGTGGTCATCGGCGCGGGCGTAGCCGGGCTACGCGCCGCGATCGAACTGGCGCCGCACGGACAAGTGCTGGTGCTGGCCAAGAGCGACTGGAAGGAGTCCAGTTCAGAGTACGCGCAGGGCGGCGTGGCAGCCGCGTTGAGCGACGACGACGAGGTGGAACTCCACGAGCAGGACACGCTGGTGGCGGGCGACGGGCTGTGCGATCGCGCGGCCGTGCACACGCTGGTGGAAGAAGGCCCGGCGGCGATTGAAGAGCTCATCAGTTGGGGCACCGAGTTTGACCGCGAAGGCTCGAATCTCATGTTCGGGCGCGAGGGCGCGCACTCGCGCAACCGCATCCTGCATGCGCATGGCGACTCCACCGGGCGCGAGATGCTGCGCGCGCTCTGGCACAAAGCCTCCACGTTTCCCGCGATTCGCGTGCTGAGTTTCACGGCCATCACGGAGTTGCTGATAAGCGGCGGCGAAGTGGTGGGCGCGGTGGCTTTCGACGGTTGGGCGAATCAGGCGATTTCGATTTCGGCGAGGGCCCTGCTGCTCGCTACCGGCGGCTTGGGGCGCGTGTATCAGGCGACGACGAATCCGGACGTGGCGACGGGCGACGGCGTGGCGATGGCGTACCGCGCGGGCGCCGAGGTGAGCGACATCGAGTTTGTGCAGTTCCATCCCACGGCGCTGTACCTGCCGGGCGCGCCGTGCTTCCTACTGTCTGAAGCGCTGCGGGGCGAAGGCGCGTATCTGCGGAACGACGCGGGTGAGCGCTTCATGCCGAAGTATCACGAATTGGCTGAGCTGGCGCCGCGCGACGTGGTGTCGCGCTCGATTGTGCTTGAGATTCAACGCACCGGCGCGCAGCATGTGTGGCTGGATTTGACCCACAAAGAGCCGGATTTTGCGCGCACGCGTTTTCCGCGGATTTATGAGACTTGCCAGAAGTTCGGCATCGATCTGGCGAAGGACAAAGCGCCCGTCCATCCGGCCGCGCACTATGCGATGGGCGGCGTGCGGACGAACCTCGACGGCTCGACGAGTTTGCCGCGCTTGTTCGCGGCGGGCGAAGTGGCGTGCACGGGTGTGCATGGGGCAAACCGGTTGGCTTCGAATTCGTTGCTTGAGGGCGTGGTGTTCGGTGCGCGCGCGGGGCGCAGGATGCGCGACCATGCCGCGTCGCCGCGCCTGTGTGCCGAGCCGTACGCCGCGCCGCAGTTTCCGGCGATTGAAGAGAAGGATCTGCGTGCGCTCGCGTGGAACCAGTTGGGCATCGTGCGCGACGAAGCGGGGCTGACGGACGCGCTGGCGCGACTGGAGGCGATTCCGATGGAGACGCGCGCGTCCACCACGCGGCAGATGTTTGAGCTGCGCAGCCTGTACGAAGTATCGCGGCTGATTGCGCGGTGTGCGCTCGCGCGCCGCGAGTCGCGGGGCGGGCACACGCGGCTGGATTACCCGGAGCGGAGCGCAGAGTTTCAGAAGCACTCGCTGGTGCAGCGGGATGCGCCGGGCGTGCGGTTCTACGAGTAGCGGAGGACAGGGGCGCGGGCGGTTCGCGCGGAAGGACTGGCACCGGGCTTGAGGCAGTACCGGTCTCCGCTACACTCTGGCGTTTTCGGCGACCTAAGCCAGAGTGCCACTCTCAAGACACTGACAGGCCTTGACTTACGATTCTGCTCACGGCTTTCGTCAGCGCCATAAGACTGAGGTGAATTGCACTGCCCTGCGGCTGCGGAAGCACGATGAGTTCCAGCGGCGCGTCGCGGTCCGCGTTGGCGTAGAAGACCGCGGCCACATCAATTTCAAAGTGGCCTGGAATCTCTTGCATCGGCGGTAAGGAGTAGCGCAGGTAACTCCGGCTGCTGCCGGCGGAGGCCGCGGGCACCAGCACTTCGCCGGTGTAGTTGGTGTCGACGGCGTCGGCCTTGCGCCACAGCAAGACCACGTTGCCCGCGCCAGGGCCGAACGCGCCTTCAAGCGGCACATGCGCGAGTTCGCGGTTCGCAGGCGTGAGCCGCTTGGCGAAGACGGCGGGAGACTCACCGGCCGGGCGCTCGATGGCGGCCGCAGCCAAAAACAGCAGGAACGTAGTGAGCTTCATTGCGTGCGAAGGAACTTGACGCCATCCCAGGCAATCTGCGCGGGCGAGGCCGCGAGGTCACGCCAGATGCAAGTGGCCGCGGCGAGTTCGGGAATCGCATATCCGAAGCTCTCAATCACCAGCGGACCGCGATAGGCGACATCACGCAGCGCGGCGAACACGGCGGACCAGTCCACTTGCCCGCTGCCGGGCGTGCCGCGGTCGTTCTCGCACGAGTGCACGTGCTTCAAGTGCCGGCCCACGGCGCGAATGGCGGAGCCTTGATCCTTCTCTTCAATGTGCGCGTGGAAGGTGTCGTAGAGCACGCCGACGTGCGGATTATCCACGGCATCGCACAGTTTGGCCGCGTCGGCCGCGGTGTTGAGGAAGAACGTCTCAAACCGATTGAGTGGCTCCACCGCGATGTGTACACCTGCCGTGGCCGCGTAATCACCCGCGGCGCGCAAACCGTCGGCACAACGCTGCCACTCGTCCGCAGTGCGGCGCCGCCCGGGCAGATAGCCCACGGGCGAGCAGAACGGGCCGACGAGCATCGTGCCGCCCACCGCCACCGTCGCATCGATGGCCTGCTTGAGGAACTCCACCGTGCCGTTCCGCACCGCCGCGTCCTCGTGAATCAGGCTGCGCTGCGGGCTGGTGAAGGCAGAACAACACGCGACGCCCAGGCCTTGCGCATCGAGTTCGCGGCGCACTTCCGCCGCAGGAAAGCCTGCCCAGTCGAAGCGCGCCAGTTCCACAAGATCGAAGCCGTGCGACTTCATCTCGCCGAGCAGCGGCAAATGTTCCCGGTCGAAGCCCGCGGTCCAGATGAGCGTGTTCGCCCCGATTTGCATAGTCTTTATATTATGGCGGCCGAGTCATTTTCCCAAGGCGGCGTGCGCGGCCATCTGCACCGCCCGGCAAAGCCGGCAAACCCAGCCCGCGCGCTGGTCATGACGCATGGCGCGGGCGGCAACGCACAGGGCGCCATGCTGGTGGCGATGGCCGAAGCACTCGCCGCGCGCGGATGGCTGGTGCTGCGCTGTGACTTGCCTTTTCGCCAGCGCCGTCCCGGAGGACCGCCGTGCCCCGCGGAAGCAGCGGGCGACCGCGCCGGGCTGCGGGAAGCTGTTGAGGCAGTGCGCACGCTGACGCCTCAGGGCTGCGCGGTCACGCTCGGCGGCCACTCCTACGGCGGGCGGCAGGCGTCGATGCTGGTGGCGGAAGACAGCGAGGTGGCCGAAGGGCTCCTGCTCTGCTCCTATCCGCTGCATCCGCCGGACCAACCTGGCAAGCTTCGCACCGAACACCTGCCCCACATCGCAGTGCCCACACTGTTCGTCCACGGCACGAAAGATACGTTCGGCTCGCCGGAGGAGATGCGCGCGGCAGCGGCGCTGGTGACAAACGCGCGCCTCGAGTTGATCGCAGGCGCCGGGCACGATCTCGCCATGGGCCGCGACCTGCGGTTCCTCGACCTGCTGTAGCGATTCGCATGCTCCTGCCGCCCAAGGCGTCCATCCCGAAGGACATCCTTATGATCGAGGTGGACAACCTTGGCTACGGCGGCCTCGGCTGTTACTGCAACACCAGATCGAGTGTCTGCCGGGGAGCATCCTGCTCCTATGCTGATCGGAGCTATGCGGCACGCCTTGTGGTTGCTGCCGCTCTGCGCCCACGCGCAGATCTACCAACTGGCGCCCACTCCCGCCGTACGAGTGCCTGCCGAAACCGTGGACGGCAACAGCCCCGCGTTTCGCGACGAGAACGGCGTGCTGCATGTTTATGCGTCCACGGGAGCGGTGCCCACACGCATGAGCGGCGCGAACGTGACCGAACTGACGGAAAACGAAACGGGCCCTTCCGTTGAGCCGCGCGAACACTACCCGATCTGGATCGAGGGTATTTGGCGCGCCCAGGCCGAAGGCACGGTGTTCGGCTGGTACCACCACGAACCCGGCGCGCAGACCATCTGCGGCAACCGCAAACTCACCGCGCCGGTGATCGGCGCGCTCATCTCACACGACAACGGCGTCGCGTTTCAAGACCTCGGACCGGTGCTTACATCCGCGCATCCGCCGACCTGCTCCGCGCAAAACGGCTTCTTCGCCTGCGGGCACGGCGGCTTTTCGGTGATCATCGATCAGGACAAACGCTATTTCTACTTTGTGTTCACCAGCTACACCGGCCCGCTGAACCAGCAAGGCGTGGCGATCGCGCGCATGCCGTTTGAGGCGCGCCACAATCCGGCCGGGTCCGTCTTCAAATACTTCCAGGGCGAATGGCAGGAGCCGGGCCTGCGCGGCTTGGTGACGCCCATCTTCCGGGCGCGCGTGGCGTGGGAACGCTCCGACGCTGACTCGTTTTGGGGCGCGGCCGTGCATTGGGACAAGGCCCTCAACAGCTACGTGGCCGTGATGAATCGCACCTGCTGCAAAACGAACTGGCCACCGGAGGGCATCTACATCTCCTTCAATGCGGACCTAAGTAATCCCTCCGGATTCAGCGCGCCCACCAAGATTCTGGACGACTCCGAGATCGGCTTTGCGCCGGGCTACTATCCGCAGATCTTCGGCTTGGGCGAGGGCGAAACAGATTCGGTGGCCGGGGCCGAGACACGTCTATTCGTGAAAGGGGTCTCGCGCTGGCGCATTGTCTTCGGCGCGGAGATACCCGAGAACGGAATCGAAGGCGAACCGCCCGGGGAAGAGCCGGGGCCGTGCCCGAGTATTGGCTCTAAGATCACGCCGCGGGGAAACGCATCCGGATCCGGACGCCCGCAGCCAGCATCCCGAGTCCGGTAACGCCCACCGTCAAGCCACACAGCAGCGCGATGAACGGGCGCATCTCATTCTCGATGGTGCTGGGCCTGGACCAACCGTACATGACCAGCGGCCCGGCCACCGCGAGAAACAGGAGCCCCGTGAGCAACAGCAGGTTTCCCATGGTGCGGGGCTTGGTGCTGCTATAGGCGAAGAAGTCGGCCATGACGTTTCTCCTTTATCCTATCTTCCCGCCGATGCGCGGTGAGCGGCGAGCCTGCGTGATGGACTCCAGGCCATGCGCGAGTGAAATCAGCAGACCGTCCGAATGCGCGCGGCCGAAGAACGAAAAGCCCGCAGGCAAACCGTCGACGAACCCGCCTGGCACCGTGATGTGGGGATAGCCGGCTACGGCGGGCGGCGTGGAGCAGCCGCCGACGAAGTGGTCTCCGTTCACGTAGTCGGTCAACCACGCCAACGCGTCGGTGGGCGCCGCGATGGCGTTTAGCCGCAGCTTCTTCATGGCAGTGTCGATGCCGCCGGCGGCGAGCTTGACGCACAACGCGCGGGCATCGAGATAGGCGCGCTCGGTTAGCGGGCCCCGCGCCTCTGATTGAATGAAGTGTTCCTGCCCGAAGTGCGGCATCTCGCGGCGCGACTCGCGTTCGTTAAACGCAATCACTTCGGCCAGCGTGTGAACGCGCGCGCCGGTGCGCGTAGCCAGATACGCATTCAGATCGTGACGGAGTTCATACTGCAGCACCGTAAGCTCGGCCGCTCCGTACTCGCCGGGGCTGGGCAGCGCCACGTTGTCGATGAGTTCTGCGCCAGCCGACCGCAGCGCGCGCAGATTCTCTTCGAACACCTTACCCAATCCGGGATGCGCATTGCCGGGCAGAAATCCGCGCGCCACGCCGATCCGCTTGCCGCGCAGCGCGCCCGCGCCCTGGCACGATGCGGCGAAGTCCACGCCGCGCTCATTAATGGCCGAAAGCAGGCGCGCCGCGGCGAGCACGGTGCGCGCCATCGGGCCGGCCGTGTCCTGGCTGTAAGCGATGGGAATGATGCCTTGGGCGCTCACCAACCCGAGCGTGGGCTTGATGCCGACAATGCCGTTGATCGACGCGGGAGAAACGATGGAGCCGTCCGTCTCCGTACCGACGGCCGCTTCGCACAACCCAGCCGCCACCGCCGCACCGGAGCCAGAACTCGACCCCGACGGATTGCGCAGCAGATCATGCGGATTACGAGTCTGCCCGCCGCGCGCGCTCCAGCCGCTGGTGGAGCGCGTCGACCGCAGATTCGCCCACTCGCTCAAATTCGTCTTGCCCAGCAGCACCGCGCCGGCTGCACGCAATCGCGTCACAACGGGAGCATCTTGCGCAGGCGCGGGCGCGCCCACCAGCGCCAGCGAACCCGCGGTGGTCATCATCCGGTCTGCTGTGTCGATGTTGTCTTTGATGAACACCGGCCAGCCATGCACCGCACCGCGCACCGGCCGCGCGGCCACTTCGTGCGCAATGCGCATCGCATCGGGGTTCATTTCGATCACTGCATTGATCAACGGGTTCACCGCGGCGATGCGCTCCAGATAGGTGCGCGTCCAATCCTCCGTGGTCACCCCGCGGCGCTGGCAGGCCAAGCTGGCGGCAGCGGCGGCCGAGAGTGCAAAGTGACGGCGGGTTACCATATAAACTCCTTGGCGCCCTTGCGGCGCTCGTAGCCGCCGAGCACGTGGATAACGCGAAGCTTCTTCAACTTCTGCGGCGAAAGCTGGCCGATCGGCACGCACACAATGCGGCGGCCGAGATGCGCGGCCATCGACCGGAAGATCGACCGTGGCGGGCGCGCCGCCACGTACACCACTTGCTTCTCCACCGAGTAATCCAGCGCGGTCATCAGCAGCCGCTCTGGCTTGTTCTCGGCAAAATCGTAATCCAGATCCGACCATACATCGTAGAGCCGGCGCGGCGGGCGCGTCATCAGAAAGCCGCCGTACTCGGCGCGGCCGATGCCCGGGCCCACCATGTGGTCAAACGGATTGGCGGCATAGAAGGCCATGTCGGATTCGTTGCGGTGTTCGCCCAGCCACGTGGTCATGTAGCGATAACGGTCATCGCGGTCCGGATCGAAGATCACCACCACCGCGCCCACATCGCCCGCCACTTTTTCAAGCAACCGCACGTAGATCTTGCCCTCGTGCCAGTTGCGCACGGTCTCGCGCAGATCGATGCCATCGAGGATCGAGGTGAGAAAAGGCTCCACCCTCGCACGTTCCTCCGAGAGCATCGACTTGGCCTTCTGCTTCAACAGCGCGCCGTAGTCTTCGATCAGCAAATCCTCGGGCGGATACGAGCAAATCGCATCGCCGTTGAGTTGCTCGGCCCACTCGCCGGGCCGCGCCTCCTTGGCGCGTGCCTTGAGCGACTTCAGAATCAGCCGCTGCTTCGGTCTGCGCAGGCGCGGCCGCAGCCGCATGCGCTTGGTACGGAACCAAACATCGTCGCCCGAGATACGCATGGTCTCCAGCGGCGAAACTTCTTTCTGCGGCGCATAGCGGCCGGCCGTCTCCCACACTTCCCACGCGTAGTTGTCGTCCACAATGGAACGCGCCGCTACCACGATGTCAAACAAACGGGCGGTCAAATCACGGTTGATCACGGCGAGGTTGCGCGTGTACTTGGCGATGGCGCGGCGCTGCCAGTGCAGCACTGCATCGCCGGCACTCTTTTCGTACGCCGCTTCGGCATCACGCAGCAGCGCCAGTTGTGCGTGTGGAGGGTCAATCAGTTCATTCGGCCCGAGGATCGTCCGCCAGCGCTCGTAGCGCGCCTGCAGATACGGGTACTACACGGTGATCTCCACCAGACAATCCGGATGCACGTTCACCAGATCCACCGGCCGCGCCGACAGCCGCGGCTTGCGCGCCGGCGGATCCTGCGGCACTCCCATCGCATCGAGAATCGGGTCCAGCAGATTCAGTGAAACCACGGCCAGCACGCGCTGCTCCGGGTTGGCGCCTTGCAACCGCCAGGCGATGCCGGCTGCGTGCGCGGCGTAGGATGCACGCGGTAGAGCTCTACGTGCTTTTCGATGGGCAGTCGCCGCAGGGCGTACGGGTCGGGATAAACGTCGAGGATGTGCGGACGGTCTCCGAAATCGGGTCGCAAACAGTACCTCGGCGCCCACTTCGCGGGCGGTGCGCACCGCCTCAGTAAAGGGATCCGCCGGCTCAATCGGCACAAAGATACCCTGGCTGCTCGCATCCTCGCCGTCTTCCGGGTCAAGAGCGTCGAGTTCGTCATCCGGGTAGACCAGCACCGAAATCTCGGGCAGCCGGTCCACCGCCGCCAGATAGTGCTTCTCCAGCGACGCCGGCAATTCCACGGCCACCACATCCGGCCGCTCGCGCAGAATATGACGCCGCACAGCCATGGCAAACTCCAGGCGGCCGGGCACTACCGGATAGTACGTAACCGGGCCGCGCGTGAGACTGTCAAGCTTGAGGGACATAGCGCAGCGCCTCGCCGCCCAGCGTTTCCAGAATGGCCGTGTGCAGCGCTTCGCACGTGGGCAACGTGCCTTTGCTTGCATGCCCCAGTTTCAGCGCATAGCGGGCGATGTTGATGCCGTCGCGCGCCGAGTAGCGTTCTTCGGCCGTATGGGCATGCTGTAGAAAATCGGTGACGTATTCCAGCACCGCTTCATCGCTGAAGGGCAGGTTCTCGCGCAGAATCAGCATCTCTTCGTCGCGCTCCGGAAAGTCGATGAGGATCTGCGGCTGCAGGCGAGACTGAATGTGCTCGGGCAGATCGAAGGTGGAAGAGTCGTCGTTCATCGTAGCCACCAAACGGAACGAAGGATGCGCCTTGATCTTGATGCCCGCCACAATCGACTCGACGTAGCGCCCCGTGTCGAGCAGCGGCGCGAGCGACGCCCAGCTCTTCTCGCTCATCCGGGTGCCCTCATTTAGAATCGCAATGCCGCCGCGAATCATCGCCGTCACCAGCGGCGAGGCGACATACTTTAAGCGGCCTTCGCCTTCGATCACGGGAGTAACGATCAAATCCTCCGGGCGCGTATCCACGGTGGCCTGCATGATGTAGGCGTCCTGCCCGAGACGCTGCGCGGCCGCATAGGCGAACGTAGTTTTGCCGACGCCGGGTTTGCCGATCAGCCGCGGATTCATCGGCAGATCTTGAGGGTCGAGCACAAGCCAAGCAGCCAGCAACTGGCGCATGACTTCTTCCTGGCCTACCCAGCGGGAAGGCAATTGGTCTGGGTGAGCCAGGTGCAGCGAGACCCCGGATACTTCAACGATCATAGGTCTTACTAGATTACGCGGGCGAGCCAACAGCCCCGCAACCCGCCGTGGGGCTTGACACGTTGCGGTTCGAATAGTCCGCCGCGCCTTCTACCTCAGCGCGATCGTACCCACGCAGGGCAGCGCGAGGTCGCGCGGCAGCAGCGTGATCGGCGCGCCCTTCATGTCGACGTTCAGCCGCAGGGGCACTTCCTTCTGCGTTCCCGACTGCCGGCCGATCGACGACGAGTTGCGCAGCCGGAACATCACCTGTCCGACGCTGCCGCTCGCGGACGACTCATCGGCCGCGCCGAGGAAGCGCACCACCGCCCACGGGCCATCCATGTTCAGTTGCGGCGGAGAGATGTCCTTTGCGCTCACCTTCAATTGAACGCCCGCAGCGCTGCCCGGCCACGCAAAGTTCGCTGCGCCGCCCGAGCTCGAACCTCGCAATGAACCGCCGTCGATCTGCAGACTCACCGATTCGATCTCGCTCGACGGCGCCACCGAAATCGAGTAGCTCACCTTGGGCTGCGGTGTGCCCGCGCTGAAGAACAACTTCGAGATCGACGCCGCGCGATTGAAGAAGTTCACGAAGCCGGGGTTCACTTTCACCTTGGCATCGGGCTTGGCGTTGTAACGCCCGCCGATGGTCTGCATCATCAGGTCTTTCAGCGACTCGTCGTAGAACGTCCACAGCCGCCCGGTCTGCAGCGCGAATACTTGCGCGAGTTCATCGAGCTTCACATCGGCGCCCGAGTTCGCCGTAAACGGATACTTCGACAACACCGGCCGGACCTCCGTGCAGAAGCCGCCGCCTTTGCCGTTCAGCGCCACGGCGGACAGGCCCTTCGCCCACGCATCGGCGTTGATGATCGGATCCTGCAGCAGTTGCGCGGCCTTGGCCCCGAGGTTATGTTGCTGCGCGGTGGACATCGCTGAGGTCTTGGCCGGATCGCTCTCGGTAAGCCGCTCAGACTCCGGATTCGGCGCGCTGGCCACGCGGTCAACACCCACCTGCAAGCCTACCAGCGCCTGCATGTATGTCTGATTGCCAGCGGCAACCGGCGTTGACTCGCACGCCGTAGGCGCGGCAAAACCCTGGAAGCCGGCGAATGCCTTCTTGATGTCCGGGTTCGCCACATCGGTGTTGGTCGCCACCATGCAGAACAATCGAATCATCGGCGACGCCGAGCCCGCAATACTGCTCAACTTCACAGCCGCGTCTTTCAAACTCGCGTACGGGTTCACGCGGCCCTTGTCGACAAACTGATTCCAGATGCCGATGAAGTCGTTCTGATACCGCGCGGTGAGGCGGGCCACGATGTCCGCGGTATCACCCGCCGAACGGCTCTGCGCCGCATCGCCCAGCACCCACGGCTCACGGTTCAAATACTCCAGCGCCTTCTTCAACGCCGCTTGCGTGGCTTCAAAACCCTTCTTTGAAAACGCGTAGCTCACTTCCTGCGGATCGGCCATGGCATTCGTCGGATCGGTGAAGCGCAACGGCTGGTCGATGCGGTTCACGTCGTCGATCATGGCGCGGTAAGCGCGGTCTTCCAGCTTGAACTGCAACAGATACGCTCGCGCCTGCCGTACAATGTCGTCATCCGGACGCGCCGCACAGAAGTTGCCCGTGCGCTCGGACGAATAGAACCAGAACTGTTCATGCGCGAGGCGCGACTGATCGGGCGAAAGCGCGCGGCCCTGCTGCCACCGGTCATCCAGCACGCCGGTGAGGAATTTCGCGTCGGCCTTCTCAGGATTCCGCGTCATCATCAGATACGCCTTCAGATTGTTGTAGGGCGCGTCATAGTCATCGTTCGGTCCCGGCGCGGCCGGGAGTGAGCGCAACCGGCGCACGAGGGTGTCGCGCGTGTCGCTCAGCAGCGTCTCGTTCAAACGCGCGCAGTAGGCGTCCCGCACGTTGGTGTACATCGGCTGGCCCGGTTCGAGGCCCCAGCGATAGGACATCGGCGCGCCATGGCGGCGATGATCGGTCACCTGCTGCGCGGGCAGGCGCACTTCTTCGAGCGTCTTCAGTTTTTCGAGCCCAGCCGCCTGGCCACGCATCGGCTTCAACCGGTCCGATGCATCCTGGGCCGCGCTCACTACGCCCCGGTTATTGAGAAACGAGAGCGTCGCGCCGCCGAGCCACAACAGGCTGGCCGCGGTGGCCGCGCCAAACAGAATCCGCCGCGACTTGCTCGCGCCCGTGTTGGCCGCGGCCGCGCCGAAGGCCGCCCGGTCGCCCAGCACGGCTTCCTGGAAGAACTTCTCCAGGAACACCCACTGCGCTCCGCGGCGCCCGTCGGGCATCGCCACCGGACGCACGCCGGTGAAATAAAACCCACGCAGGAACGGACTGGCCTGCAACTGGCTGGGCCGGCCGATTTCCATCATGAAGCGCACGGCCTCATCGCGCATCTTGCGGTACTCGCGCGGAAACTCGTAGATGTTCGGCGGCCGCGCCGGGTCGTTCTCGCGCCGCAGAAACTCGCAGCGCTTTTCCGCCAGGCTGTTGAAGAGTTGATCGAACGCGCCCGCTAATCGCTGCGTCTGTTCCTGGTTGTAGACGCCGGGCTGCATGCCGCCCGACAACGGCAGCGTCATGCCAAACACCTGGCCCGCTTCGTCATGAGCGAGACCGCGCGCAAAATCCAGGAAGTAGCTGACGCGGTCGAGCTTGGTGAACAGCACGTACACCGGCAACCGGTTCGCCCAGGTCTGCGCCACATCACCAAGCGACTGGCGGATTTCCTTGGCCTGCGCCGCCAGCGTCGAGGCAGCTTCGGGCTTCAGCAACTCCGCGTCGCAACACACAATCACCGCGCGCGGCGCTTGCGCCGTCTTGCCCAGGAGGTTTCCCACACCCGCGGCGCGTAGATCGCGCACCAACCCAGCGAGGCCCGGACGGTCTTTGAGCAGCCCGCCGCCGGCTTCCACCAGCACCGCGCCGCCGCCCAGCCAGAAGTTGGCGAGGCGCGTGCTGGGCGGCACGCTCGAACCCTCGGCCCGATCCTGCCCCGACAACAATTCGGGTTCCAGTCCGGACTTCATCACCGCGGTTGTTTTCGTCGTGCCCGCTTCGCCCAACACCAGAATCAGCGGCAGATCCGCCATCTTCGCGCCGTGCATTTTGGGAGATGCCGCCAACCGCTGCGCGGCCTCGCGTGACAAATACGAAAGTTCGTCCTTGGCCGGCGAAACGCCTTCCACCGCCGGGCGCTCCTGCTTGCGCTTCCACCAGAAATACGCAAACACCGCCACCGCGATGCCCAGCACCCAAAGCCCGCCCCGCAGGATCCAGGCATCGGACGGGCTCTTGGCCAGGTAGCCGCCCGCGAAGTATGCCGCTACGCAATAGACGAAGAGACTGAGTCCGCCCACCACATAGAACTTCTTCATGCGGCGGCTCCCTGAATGCCTTGGATGCCGGCCAACGCCAGCGCCGTGATGCTGCCCCGCAACAGGAACCAGTACACAGCAAACAAAACCAAAAACGCACCCACGCACGCGATGGCCAGATACTGGAGCCGCGTGCCCCACACATCGGCTTCCACCGGCGCGGCGTCAGTTCCCGGCAGCCAGAACGGGGCCAGCGCGGGAGACAAGCGCCGGATGCGCTGCATCTTCTCCGCAATGCGGTCTGTGATCATCTTCACGTCGCCTTCCCGGCCCACGCCGTAGCGGCCGCGATAGCCGCAGAGCAGGCAGAGTTGATAGACCTCCAGCATGTCGGCCGTGCGATCGGAATCGTCGGCGCCCAGCAGATCCTTGACGTTGTGAAAGAACATTTCGCCGGCCACGTGCTGCTGGAAGTACTCCGGGCCGATGGGCTGCCGAACCCAGTCGCGGAGCACGGGGGTTTGAGAGTTCAGCACTGACTCGTCGAGAAAAGCCACAACTGCTTGCGCGGCGATGTAGGCGTCCTGCCGCGTGTAGCCGCGGCGATGCGCGTCCTCCTGCGCCGAAACCAATCCGGCACGAGCCTGCTCACGAAAATGGTCCGCGCTCGCCACCGGCAGGCGATTGGCGCGGATGCGCACAACGATGGTGAGCATCTCCTGGAACAGCATCGCAATGCGGTCCGGACGAACACCTTGAGAAACGATAGGGACAGCGGGCGTAGCCATGGCTAGAGACAATTCCCCCCGATCAGTTGTCCAACAGAATAATAAGCGACAAATCCGGCTGCGGCAGCTCACCGGGCACGTAGATGCCGACATGCTTGGATTCGACAATCGACTTCCAGGCGCGGGCAGCAGGGGCGTCTCCAACTTCTTTAGAGATGCTGAAGTATTGTGCTTCCACTCGGGCCGAAACCTGAGGCGGCGGCACCGGCAAATGCATGAGCGTGACACCCGGCATGGCGCGCCGCACCAGTTCGCGCACCCACTTCTCTGAACACATTTTCACCAGGTGCGGCACGCGTTGGATGAGCGACGCCTCGCCCACTTTGCACTGAATCTCCAGCAGCCAGCGCGAACGGTCAATCAGCCGCGGATCGTTGATCTGCAACTGCCAGAAGTAGTTGTCGGCGGGCTTGAAAGGCAGGGTCACCACGTTGACGGGCACGATGAGATCCAGATGCCGCCGGATGTGCGCCTCGAGCTGTTCGAAACACTCGCTCAGATGATCGTGATCGTACAACGGCAGGTCGCGCGGATGCGAGTCGAGCGAGAACGAACACAGCGCACCGCCCAGCCGCCCGAGTTCCTGATACAACTCCTCGGGGTGGCCGTGTTTGGCCAGCAGCAAATGGCGCAGCACGCCGAGGCTGCCGTGAATGGTATGGAGAAACCAGAAGCGGGCGAGATCGCGCCGCCAGTAATCGGCCGGGGCTTGGCCGCTTGACCGTTGCTGGCTGCCCATCAGCCCGCTCCGCTCTTCGAGGATGCCAGCCAGCTCGCGCAGCAATGTGATGAGGCGGAGGCTGGCCGCGATGTCAAGGCACGGCGGGATGTAGCGCGCGTCATAGACAAAGTGCCCGGAGCCGTCGCGCCGCACCCGGGCAATGGGCAACGCCACCATCTCTTCGGTCACTTCGGTATCGAGCAGCAGGCGCAGATTCTTGCGGCCGAGGGAAACCGGCTTCTCCTCAAGACCGGTGGTCTCATCCACCAGCGGCTCGGTCAGCGATTGAAAGCGGTACTCGGGCGCACCCCCATAATTTATGCCACGGTCGCGCCGCGCCGGCAACGCCAGCATGATCACGTGCGCATCGCGCGTAGGCGAAAACACGGCTTCAATGGCACGCGGAGCCACCTTGCCATCGCTTTCGGGAATCTGAAACGGCAGCCCGTCGGGCATGACGCCCTTGGCGCGCAACACGGCCACAGTGCCATTGCGCAGGGCCTCGGCATCCATTTCGCAAGCGGCCACACCATAGGGCCGGAACCACAGCGATTGTGTGGCGAAATGGATCGAATCCTCAACGTACCGGCTCTGCGTCTGAAAGTGCTGCGGGGCCAGGTACATCCCCTCGGACCACACCACGCGGCGGAGCTGCTTCATAAAGGCTGGGCGCTCTTTTCGACCTCCGTGGCTGTTAGTTTATCACTCTCCCTCTTCCGGGGCGAACCAAGATTATTGAAATAGAAGCGTCCGCCTGTCATCATAGGGTTACGAATCGGAGAATCGAAGTCACTCATGATTATTGCGGGAAAGTATGAGCTTCAGTGCCCGGTGGGCGCGGGTGGATTCCGTAGTTTTTACGGCCGGCACGTGCAAACAGGGGAAGAGTTGATGGTGCACTTCCTTGAGCCCGGCCAGCGCTACGACCCGGACAAGCACGCCCCGGCTAGCACCGGCGGCGGCGGGATTCTCGATGCAGGCAACTACGAGGGCACGCAGTTCCTGGTGACTCCGATGATTGCCGGCTTCACGACCCTGGCCGACTGGCTGGGCGCCGCGCGGTCTACCGCTCCGGCGCCCCCCCCGCGCGCGGAAGAGCGCATGTATGTCCGCCCTCCCTCCGCGCCCGCCGCCATGACGGCAGAACGGGCCGAGCTGGCGTCCACGTTTCGCGATGTGACGCCGCGCCCACCCGTCGGCGCGCCCGCGCGGGATACAGGAGAATTCACCGCGATGTTCGGCGGAGGCGCTCCGGCCGCGGGCTTCAATCCGGTGGTGTCGCCGCCGCCTCCAGTTGCTCCGCCGCCGGCCGCAGTGGCTCCGCCGCCGCCGGCCGCCCAGCAGGACCTGGGCGAGTTCACCGAGATGTTCGGCGAAGGCTCTGTAGGCGGCAGCGGCTTTTCATCCACCCCGGCGGTGCCGGCGCCGTCCTTCGCCATGCCCCCGGCTCCGCCGCCAATGCCGCCCGGACCAGCCGCTGACAGCAAAGGCGAATTCACCATGATGTTCCAGACGCCGCCGGCCGCCTCGCTTCCATCTGCTCCTCGTTCGCCTGCGGCGCCCGCCAACGCGTCGGGAGAATTTACGATGATGTTCGGCGACGGCGGACCGTCTGCCCCCACACCCGTTCCGCCGCAACCCGCCGCCCCGTCCTATCTGCCACCGCGCCACACACCCGCGGCATCCCCCGACAGTGGCTTTGCCGCCAGGTTCCTGCCTCCCGATCAAGGCGGGTTGCCGCCCGCGCCGCCAGAGTTGAATAAGCCGGGCGCCTTTGCCGCGCCGCCTGCTCCGCCATTGGGCATTGGCGAGTTCACCGAGATGTTTGGCGGCGGAGCCCGCACGCCTGCCGCACCCGCGCCGCCTCAGCCCTACTCACCGCCGACTCCGCAGCAGCACCAACCCGCGTTTGCCTACACGCCGCCCGCCGTACCGCAAACACCGGCAGCAAACCACTCGTTTGACGGCGCCACCCAGGTCTTCCGCGGCCCAATGCCTTCGGCTCCGGTCGCTTCGCCGCTTCCGGCAACACCCGCCGGGCCTGGTGAGTTCACGATGGTGATGCGCGGCGGCGGCGCGCCCGCGCCAGGTGGCGGTATGGCGTTGCCCCCCGCACCGCCGCAGGCCCCCGCTCCTCCCGCCGCCCCAAGCGCAGGTGGAGGCGGCTTCCCGGCAGTACCGGACTTCCAGGCGCCACAGTTCCAAAAGCCACAGATGTCTGCGCCCTCGGTCACTGGGCCGTCGGTATCGGCCGCCGGAATCACGCCGCCGTCCATGCAGGCACCGCACTTCACGCCGCCCTCCATGTCGGCCCCGCAGATGCAGATGCCGCCGATGCAGTTGCCTCCCCCCGCTGCTCCCGCGGCTCCGCCTCCGGCAGCCGCCGCGGCCGGCAGTGGATTCCCGCCGATCCTCATCGCCGTGGTTTCCTGCCTGGGCACTATCGCGGTGCTGGCCATTCTCTATGTGCTGCTGAAGCGTTAGCCCATGCGCGTCGCCATCGCGGTTCTGTTTGCGTTGCTGGCTGCCTGGGCCCAGTGGGAAGAGCTGGGCCCGCCACGCCACACGGCTGTGCTGGAGCTCACCACCGCGCCGCAGTTGCCCGCCCGTATCTACCTGTTCCGCGAAGGCCGCGAGTTCCGCCTCACGCCCGTTGACGCGGTGCTGCCCATCCGCAGCGATACCTACTATCGCGACGCCTACTACAGCAAGAAGGCAGACCCTGCGACGGTGGAAGTGGTGGCCGCCGATCAGTATCACTACCTGCTACTGAAGGGCGCCGGCCGTTTCCACCTGCCGCCCGGCCGCTATCGCGTGGACGCGTATAAAGGGATGTTCTACGAGCCCGCGCGCGTTGAGTTCGACCTCAAGGCCGATGAGACCACGCGCATTTCACTGCCTCTCAAAACGTGGACCGATCCCGCCCGTTGGATCTCCGCCGACGATCACATTCACCTCACGCGCAGCCGCCGCCACGACGCATTCTTCCTCGCCTGGCTCGAGGCCGAGGACCTGAATGTCGGTAACTTTCTGGAACTCCAGCGTCAGATGCACGCCGCAGTGCAATATGGCTTCGGACGCGCGGCCGAGCCACGCCAGGGCGCCTACTCGATCCGCTCCGGGCACGAGTCGCGCAACGAATTCTGGGGCCACATCAATATCCTCGGGCCGGACCGCATGGTGGAGCCGCTCAGCACAGGATCGATGTATGCCAACACCCCGGAGTCTTACCCGTTCCCCTCACTGCTTTTTGCCGCGGGCCGCAAAGCGGGCGGCACCGTGGGCTACGCGCATTTCTTCGAAAAGCCGCAGCACTCGGCCATCTACATGGACGCCGCGCTCGGCAACATCGACTTCGTCGAAGTGTTCCAGTTCGGCGTATTGAAGCTGGAGCCGTGGTATGAACTGCTGAATGCGGGCCTGCGCGCCGCCGGCATCGCGGGCAGCGATTTCCCGGTGCCCTTCACGCGCTTCAAGAAGTGGCCGCACTGGCTGCCGCTCCTCGGCCCGGAGCGCGCGCTGGTGAGGGCCGAAGGCGCGTACCGTTCCTACGGCGCCTGGGCGCGCGGCGTGCGGCGCGGCGAGGTGGTGGTGACGAACGGGCCGCTGGTGGAACTCGAAGTCTCCGGCCGTCGCGCCGTAGCGCGCGCCGCCTTCCATCGCCCGCTTGAACGCTTGGAGATCGTACGCAACGGCGTGGTGATCGCCTCCGGCGCAGGCCCCGTGTTGGAAGCCCGGGTCGGCGGCGCGGGCGAGAGCTGCTGGGTGGCCGCGCGCGTCAAGGCGAAGAGCGAAGGCGAGGAGCCGCCGCTGTGGGGCCACACCAATCCGCACTACCTGTTGCATAACGGCCAGCCCGTGCGGGTAGGTGCCGCGCGGCAAAGCGTAGCCGCCAAGTGGGCTGACCAACTGGCTGTCTTCCGCGCCGCCGGCATTCGCTTTGGCAGCGCCGTGCGCGAACGCGAGTTCTACGAGCAGGCCGAGCGCGCGCTGGCGGAGTTGCGGCGGTAGCTACGCGCCCGCTTTGATCTGCTGCAGTTCCTTGTAATCCGGCAGCGTGCGGTAGAACGGGTCCAGCGGGAAGCAGCCGCTGCGCAGACCGTTGCGCGGCCCGGTGGTGCAATCGGAGAAGGTGCGGCAGATCGCCTTGTTGTTCATCAGCCCCGTGCGCAACACGTCCGCGGGCAGCGTGGGATACGACAACACCATACGGCCGAGGCCCACCGCGTCCACGCGGCCCGCGCGCACTTGCGCTTGCGCCACGTGCGGCAAGTACTCTTGCAGATACGTATAGCCGGTACCCACCAGCACCAGATCCGGGAACCGCTGCTTCAACTCCGCCGTCGCATCGATCTGGCGCACGCAGCCGGCGAGCGGATCCTCAGGCGGCTGATATCCATCGGACGGCGGAAACAGCGCGGGCCGTTGAATGTGCGGATTGTAGTAAGGGCTCCCGGCGCTGACGTTGATCATGCGGATGCCGAGCGCGCGGCACAACTCGAGGAACCGGATGCCTTCGGTGAGATCCACCGCCGTCACGCCCGCGGGGTCTTCCGGAATCCCCGGCCCCAGTTTCTTGCCCTCAGCACGCGCCGGATCCGGCTTGAACGCGACAAAATCGAACGTCGACAACCGCACGCCGATGCGCAGCCCCGGGCACGCGGCACGAATGCCGGCCACGATCTCGCGGAGAAAACGCGTGCGATTCTCGAAGCTCCCGCCGAAATCGCCGGGCCGCGTGTGCGCACTGAGAAACTCGTGGCCCAGGTAGCCATGGCAATGCTTCACGTCGACAAAGTGCGCGCCGCAGCGCTGCGCAATGCGGGCGGCGGCGATGTAACGCTCGATCAACCGGCGGAGTTCTTCGTCCGATAACAGCGGCGCGTCCGAGTCGATGCCGAATTTGCGGTCGAGCACCGGGTGGCGGTACAGCGTGCGGGGCTCATACTTCTTCTGGCTGTTCGGGCGGCAGAAGCGGCCCGAGTGGGTGAGCTGGAAACCCACCAGCAGATCGTCCGCGGCGCCAAACGCCTGGCGATGGACCTCCACCGTACCAGCGAGCAGTTCCTTGAGCGAATCCTCGTTCGCCTCGTTGATGATCAACTGCCGCGGATTGGCGCGCCCCTCCGGCACCACGGCCATCGCCTCGCCGCCCCACAACCACTTGGCGCCGCTGCGCGCGAAGTTGTGCCAGCGGCGGCGCACCAGATCCGACACGCGCCCATCGGCCTCGGCGTCCCACCCTTCCATGGGATGAATCACCCAGCGGTTGCCGCAGCGAAAGCCTTCCACCTCAACCGGCGCGGCCAGCGGCGACTCCGGCGCGGCCAGCGCAGCTTCATCGCAAGCCAGCGAGAGACCCAACTCCTGCAAACGGCCACGGAGTGCGGCCACAGTCTTCAGCGCGGCTACGCGCGGAAAGGCGGACATAAGCGACTACGGTAGCATGCGCCTTCAGCGCGGCTCCAGCCGCAGCGTGGCCTGCGCGTTCACTTGCTTGAACTGCATGGGCAAGCTCTCGCCCGCCCAGTACGGCTTCCATTGATCGAGCCGGTGCGCGGAAAACGGCTGCCCGCTTTGCCCGGCCGGGAGATTCATCAACGACTTGTCCCAATCGCTGAGATCCGCCACAAACCGCATCGACGGCGTCACGCCGCGCACTACCTGCCGCACCGTGGTGTTCGATCCGCTGAGCCGCAGCGGCTTCAGACTGAACCAACTGCCGAAGTACGGCACCGCCGTCACCAAAGGCTGCTCCAGCTTCAGCGTGTGGTACGCGCCATAGCGCCAGGCCGCCGGAGCCGCGCCCTGCATGCGTTTGCCCTCGTCCACCGTATCGGCGAACACCTGCACCAACAGTTGGTCGAAGTCGGCAAACCATTCGCGCGGCCGCTCCCGCAGCAACTGCTCCAGCGCGCCCGTCGAGACCCCTGCGTCCAGCCCCGCGGCCGCGGCGTTCTTCCGGCCCGGCGCCGCTCGCTCCAGCATCGCCTTGCGCAGATGTTTAAAGGCGAGCGTGACAATCAAAGGCTCAGGCCGCTCGGCCTCCATCTGCCCGTTCCACTGTTCGAGTAGCGCGACGGGCTCAGCCAGCGCCGGATTGATGGCCCCGCGCGCACGATGCGCCGCCACGAGTTGCGAAGCGAGGAAATGGGAAAAGCTGGAGTAGATGTCGCGCTGGATGCGCAGCATGCCCGCGGGTTCCCACTGCTTTCCGCGCAAGAGCATCGCTTGAATCTGCCGCGCGCGATAGCGCGGATCGAAGCCGCCCCCCACCGGATACTTGTAGTCCGCGGGAAACGGATCCTGGTTCGCCGAGATCACCACGCCAGACGGCGGATTGTAAACCGAGGGCAATTCTTCAAACGGAACGAACCCCTGCCAGTCTGCGCCATCCGCCGCGCCGACAGTTTGAGGCACGTCGCCGCCCGCCAGCTTGCGGATCGGCAGTTTGCCCGCCACCTGCAGACCGATGTTGCCCGCACGGTCCGCATAAATAAAGTTGAAGCCCGGCCCCGGGTGCCGTGCCAGCGCGCGCCGGAACTCGTCCCAGTTGCGGGCGCGGTTCAGTTCCACGAAAGGATAGGCAAACAGGTCTGGCTCGGCCGCCGTCCAACGGAGCGCCAGCGGTGGGCCTTCGGTAGAAACAATCGGCCCGTGCGCTGTCAGCGAGCCGGTGAATTCAGCCTTGGCTCCGCCTGTGATCCGCACCACCTCGCGCTCCACGCGGACAGGAGCCCCGGGCGGTTCACGGTAGAGGTCTTGCACATCGAAACCGAGATTGGTGATGCCCCACGCAATCTCTTCGTTGTGCCCGATGCCGACACCCGGCAGGCCCGGCAGTTGCACCCCCGCAGCGTGATAGCCGGGCGCGCGCAGGTCCACCTGGTACCAGACACTGGGCAACGTGAGCGCCAGATGCGGATCGCTGGCCAGCAGCGGCTTGCCGGAGCGCGTATAGCGGCCCGCGATGGCCCAGGCGTTGGAGCCAAGCAGCGGATCGGACCCGGTGCGATGCGGCAGCAGCCGGTCGATTTTCTCGCGGTCTGCGCCGGGCGACGAAAGCAGGCTGAGCTTGTTCAACTCCCCGCGGTGCGAGTTGGTCATGGCGCGAAACATCTGCAGAGCGATGGCGATAGAGTCCGCCACTGTCCAGGGCGCTGGGTCGGCGTTGAGCAGCCGGAACTCCACGGGCAGTGCGTCGCGGTTCGTGGCGATGAAGTGATTCACGCCGCGTGCGTAGGCCGCCAGCGGCGCGCGGTCTGCCGCGGGGATCATCGCCGCATGCATCGCCGCGAGCCGCCGGATGCGCATGCGGCGGGCTTCGATGTCGGACTCAAGCGAGCGCGCGCCGGCGATCTCGGCCAGTTCGCCCGCCGCGAGCCGCCGCCCGAGTTCGAGTTGCAGCAGCCGGTCTTGCGCCACCGCGTAGCCTTGCGCAAAGAACAGATCGTCGTCACTGGCGGCTTCAATGTGCGGCACTCCCTGTGCGTCGCGGAGAATCGTTACCGGCGCAGCCACCGGCGCCTTGGCCTCGCCGCTCGTCCGCGGCAGCACGCGGTAGGCAAACCAGTAAATGACGCCCGCCGCCGCCAACACCAGCAACGCGATCAGGTAGTTGAGATACTTTAGGAACTGATTGAGGCGCATGCCCCCTCTTCGTTTCGTCTGTCCACTATGGACCTCCAATTAGGATATCGATTCCTGCTCGTCGCGCTGATCATTCTGATCAATGCGTTTTTCTCGGGCGCTGAAGTGGCGCTGCTGTCGGTGCGCCAGTCGCGCCTGAAGCAGCTCGCCGAGGAAGGCGTCACCGGTGCCCTCGCCGCGTTGCAACTGCTGGCCAACCCGGAGCGGCTCCTGTCCGTAGTGCAGGTGGGGGTTACGCTGGCCTCTCTTGGCCTAGGCTGGGCCGGTGAAGATTCCGTGCATGCCTCACTCACCGCGCTCCTCAAGCCGCTCGCCAGCCCGACGGCCGACTGGTGGATCGAGAATTTCTCGCTCGTGATTTCGTTCCTCATCATCACGTATCTGCACGTTGTCGTCGGCGAAGTGCTGCCCAAGAATCTGTCGATCGAAAAGGCAGACCGGATGGCCGTGCTCGTGGCGCCGCCGCTGCTGTTTTTCTACCGCGTGGCCGGGCCGTTTGTGAGCGTGATTGAGCGTTCCGCCGCGGCTCTGTCGCGCGCCATCGGGCTTAAGGGCGAATCCGGCGGCGGCACGCACACGCCAGAGGAGATCAAGTTCATCGTCGCTTCGGCGCGCCGCCATGGGCAGATCGAGCCGTTTGAAGAAGACTCGTTGCGCCGGCTGCTGGAGCTGCGCGACCTCAGCGCACGCGAAATCATGACTCCGCGCAATGCCATCAGTTGCGCGCCGATCGAATCTGAACTGGATGACTTGCTGCAGATCTTCCATGAAAGCAAGTACTCGCGTATCCCCATCTACGAGCGGAGCCCGGAGCACATGCTGGGCATCGTCTACGCCAAGGATTTGTTGGATGTGTGGCAGCAGCGCCGGCAGGCAAATGAAAAGCGCCGTCCATCGCCGCAATTCAGCGTGCGTCGCCTGTTGCGCCAGCCGCCCGTGGTGCCCGAGTCAAAGCCCGTGTCGCAGTTGATGGACGCCTTCCGGCATAGCTCGATTCACATGGCGTTTGTGGTGGACGAGTTCGGTTCGGTGACGGGCTTGCTGACGCTCGAGGACGTGCTGGAGCAGGTGTTCGGCGAGATTGACGACGAGCATGACGTGAAGCTGCCGCCGTTGCCGCTGGTGTGGGAGGCGATTGAACTGGAGGGGTCCACCAGCCTGCGCGACCTCGAAACGCACTACCTGATTGAGGTGCCAACGAATGCGGGCTTTGAGACGCTGGCCGGGTTCCTGCTGTTCCGCCTGGGCGTAATCCCGCGCGAAGGCGCGACGGTGGATGAGGGCGAGTTGCGGTTTACCGTGGCGGAGATGGAGCGCAACCGGATTGTGAAGGTGCGGGTGGAAAAACTTCCACCCGCGGCGACGGCGGGTGCGGCCCTGGTGCCGTAGAGCAAGAGGCGCGAAGGACTTGCCCCATCGCGCCGGGCAGCCGCGACTTCGCAAACGGATTGTCGTCGGCGCTCATGCCGTAGATCGCCTGCACCTTCGCGCCCATCGGACGCAGGTACGACGACAACTGGCCGCGATGGTGGATCGAGTGATTCATCGCCATCGTCACAAAACCGACCGCGGGCTGTTGGAAGACGCCCATGAAATCCACGATCACCGACGCCTGCTCACCCGTCATCGCCGCGCAGCGGTCCAGCGCCGCGTTGGCATTTTCCTTCTACCAGGCCGCGACGCCTTCGGGCGTGGCCGCGCTGGCCGGGCGCTCGCGCTTGAACTCGAAGGCGCCGTCGACAGCGCCGTTCAGGATCGCCACGTCGGCCGAGGCGATGTGCCAGACAAGGTCGCCCGCGGACATGCAGCGGTCCGCGGGTTTGAAGTCGAGCCGGTCTGCGGGCACAGCGGCAAGAATCTTGGCGGTGGTCACCACTTCTCGGCGTCCATATTGAACGGTGTAGTCAAGAATCGCCTTGGCTTGTTCTGGTGTCATAGTTTCCGTAGCATACCAAACGGGCGTCATTTTGCCGGCATATTCTCATCGAACGATGAGCCTGAAGGGCGGTAGCTGACTGGGCTCCTTTCTGTTTTGAATCCGAGTTTGTGATCGGGTGTTCTGGCCGAGGGGCGGCTGTCAAGGCT